>JAEEGL010626087.1_pt1 | contig 11751 bp, 9 predicted proteins | sample 9134231 | NCBI WGS metagenome assembly JAEEGL01 (sample SAMN16246548, study PRJNA631951) | gut metagenome | biome: gut microbiome; feature: rumen; material: fiber-attached | host: Bos | place: Iran: Karaj | collected 2018-10
ATCTCCTCGGCCTGTGACCGGATCTCGCGCTCCACCGCCGCGGCGAAATCGTCGAAGGTTTCGGACGTCAGGAGGGAAGAGCGGGAGGCGCGGTCGACGGCGAGGGGATAGCTCATCGCGCCGATGTTCGCGATCTCCATGCCCTTGCCCGGAATGATGAACTCCCAGCAGGCGGCGACCGTGTAATCCGCTGCGTCCGCCGGATCGTACCCCCACTTCACGAGGGCGGGGATCACGGTGTCGTCGTTCGAGTACTGTGGGAAGCCGAGCCCGACCTTCGTGAGCTTCGTCCCTTCCTCGTAGACGGAGAGCGGCGTCTTCCTGTTCACGCGCAGATTGATCTTCGGGTCGATCAGCTTGAGCTCCGCCGATGCCCGCAGACACATTTCGGTGAGGTCGTTCCAGAGATAACCGCCCTCGCCGGCGTCGCCTCCGAGCATCATGGACTGTCCGTTGTCGCCCTGCTGGATGCCGTTGTAGAGGTCGGAATCGATGTTGAACGAGAGGAAGAAATCGAGGAGCAGTTCGTACGCTTCGTCCTTCGTGATCCGCCCGGCGTCGAGGTCGGCTTTCAGATAGGGCGCCATCCACTTGTCGAACCGCCCGACGGTGTTGTGATAGTTCCCCTCGGCCCAGAGCGCGAAATGCACGATCCGGAAGAACTGGAGCGCTTCACGGAAGGTCTCGGCGGGGGAGGCAGGGACCTTCGAGAGGACTTCGGCGACGTCGTCCCGGCCTTCTTCGACGGCGAGCGCGCGGTATCTTTCGACTAAACGCAGGAGCGCGTCGATGTCGGCACGGCCGTATTCGTCGGCAAAATCTTTCGCGGCGAGCAGGCCGGTTTTCAGAAGAAAGCTGTGGTCCGGGCAGATGTTCGAGATATATCCGAGCTCGTGGATGAAGTGCTTCGACTTGATTTCGGTCCACTCCTCCTCGGTGAAGCAGTCGTACGGCTTCGGGACCGTGCGCAGAAAGACGATCTTCTGTCCCGGCAGGATGTGCGGGACCTCCGCGTCCATCAGGCGGACGAAGCGGTCCGACATGCGTGCACGGGGAGAGAGCTTTTCCGCCGCGTATGCCGCCGAACGGTCTTCCAGCGCGGGTCCGCGGAGCGCGCGGTGCTCGTGGGAGGTGATGATTCTGTACAGTTCTTCGTTCATTCGCGTCCTCTTTCCGTCCTGCGCGGCGCGTTTTTTTCCGCAAAGCCCTTGACAAGCCCGCGCAGTTGTTGTATTCTGATTGCAGAGGTCTTCACCGCATAGGATAGCATAAAACACGGCTCCGTGCAAGAGGACAAACTGAACGAAATGCGTATTTACTATGAATTTTTGGGAGGACGGCGTATGGATATCAGACTCGGCGTGATCGGAACGAATTTCGTCTCCGACTGGCTGGCGGACAGCGTGAAGGAGGCGGACGGCATCGTCCTCGCGGCGGTGTATTCCCGGACCGGAGAACACGGCGCGGCATTCGCCCGCAAGCACGGCATCCCGGCGGTTTACACCGACATGGAGGACTTTCTCTCCGCAGAGATCGACGCCGTCTACATCGCGAGCCCGAATTTTCTGCATTATCCGCAGGCGATGATGGCCGTCTGGCACGGGAAGCACGTCCTCGTCGAGAAGCCCGCGTGCCTCAGCGCCGCCCAGTGGGATATCCTCGCCGCCGCGGCGGAGCAGAATCACGTCACCGTACTCGAAGCGATGCGTCCGGGCCACGATCCGGCGGTGGAGACGGCGCGGGAGGCGATCGGCGAGATCGGGACGGTGCGCCGCGCATGCTTCGATTTCTGCCAGTATTCGTCCCGCTATGACCGGTTCCGCGCGGGCGAGGTGCTCAATGCCTTCAATCCGACGCTCGGCAACGCCGCGCTCATGGATATCGGCTGCTATGCCGTCCACGTCTGCGCGATGCTGTTCGGCGCGCCGGAATCGGTCCATGCCAGATCCGTGATCCTCGAGAACGGCATGGAGGGCATGGGGACGGCGTTTCTCACCTACCCGGGGATGCAGGCGGAGATTGTCTACTCGAAGATCACCGAATCCGCGAATCCCTCGGTCATCACGGGCGAGGACGGCGCGGTGCTTCTCGGCAAGCTTTCGACGATGGAGCGCGTTTCGCTGAAGCGGCGCGGCGGGGAAGAAACCGTTCTTGTCGCGGAGCGGGAAGGGAGCAACATGCGCTACGAGGTCGCCGATTTTGTCCGGGCGGTGCGCGGGGAGGCCTCCCCCGAGCCCTGGCAGAAGGCCACGAGGATCACCCTCGGGATCATGGACGAGATCCGGCGTCAGAGCGGGATCGTCTTCCCCGCGGAGATCGAGAGCACCTGACAGACCGGCAAAAACATCTCTCGAAATGTGGTCAGAATGCACAAAACGGTCATATTCGTGTTGTTAAAATAGCACATCAAAAGACGGAATCCGTTGACAAATCCGTCAAAACGGAGAACTTGAAGCCGCCCTCTTGACAAACCGGAAAAAAGGACTATAATTATGGCAGACGGCAGGAAACAGCCCCGGTCCGCGCCGTCCATTTTTCCCAGAGGAGGGTATCGCAATGATCTGCAACAACAAGTACATCTACAAAATCGAACTGGTGACCTCCGCCGACGTTCTGGAATTCGTCCGAATCGCGACGAAATGCTCCTATCACGTCTGGCTGGTCAACGGAAACCGCCGCCTGAACGCGAAGAGCGTGCTCGGCGTCGCCATGGCGCGCGTTTCATGGGACGAAATCTTCGTCGAATCCGAATTCAACTGCTATTTCGAGTTCGAGAAGTTCATCCGCTGATCCGCCCCTCACCCTAATCCGACATACGGCCCGCAGTATATCCGACTGCGGGCTTATCTTATGTTCGCATGGTTTCCCGATTGTGCGGAGGGAGGCGTGCGTTCCTTATGCGTCTTCTCCGAACAGAAACCCGAGTCCGTTTTCGACGGCGATGTCCCGTGCGAGGCTCGTCGACGGATCTTCGTCGGTGCGCGGGACGATTTCGTAGGTCCGCCGACCGTCCTCCACCTTCGCGGACAGACAGTCGACGCCCGGGACCGCGCCGCCTCCGTACTTCGCCGTGAGCTCATGCAGGTGTGTCGAGTAGAGAGCACGGCATCCGGCGGCGAGGAGCCAGCCGATCATGGCTTCGGCGAGATACAGGGCGTCGAACGCGCTGGTGCTCGAAAAGGTCTCGTCGAGCAGGAGCAGGGTACCGGAATCCGCGCCGTCGAGGGCTTCCCTGAGCCGCGCCGCCTCGTCCGCCAGCCGGCTTTCGGTCGATCCCGCCGTGTCGCGCGTGAAATGAACGGCGATACGCGCAAAGGTCTGCATGACGGCGGAGCGCGCGGGAACAGGCAGTCCGAGCTGGTACAGAAGCTGCGCGATGCCGAGTGCGGTACAGTATACTGTCTTTCCCCCGGCGTTCGGCCCGGTCAGGATGAAAATGCGCTCCTCGTCCGTCATCCGCACGTCGCTCGGCACGATCCGGGAGACGGGCAGCTTGTCTGTGAGGGCGACGCTGTACAGCCGCAGGAGCTTCGTCTCCACTCCGGTTTCGGGGAACGTCAGCGGGAGCTTTGCCTCCTTCATCCGGCGGAGCAGGGATGCGCAGGACAGCAGGTGCCCGATTTCATCCGCCCGTGCGAGCAGGGAGCGCATGACATCCGCAAAATCCGACGTGATCCGGCGGCGCAGGTTCCGGAGCGATCCGCGGACGATCTCGTTCATCGCGGTATAAAACGCGCGGTCGACGGCGAGCTTGTCCGGACCGAGGAACGTGCCGTTCTCGCGGATGCCGATGACGCCGAGGAGGGAATAGCCCTCTTCCGCCGCTTCTTTCCTGAGCCCTCGCTCGACGAAATTGCCCGCCATGAAGGGCTTGGAATTGATCGAGACGATCCCGGCCTCCGTCGCCCCGAGCTGTGCGTCGAGGTTGACGCCGAGAGTCAGCGAGCGGATGTTCCGGAGCGAATCCGCCAGCGTGTCGAGCCAGTCCCGGAGAGCGGCGAAATCCGGGTCCTCCGCGATCCCGCGCACCGCCGAGAAGAACGCGGACAGCCGCTCCGAGCGGACGGGTTCCGCGTGGGACAGCGCGTCCACGGCGTCGGTGAACACGGTCAGTTCGCGCAGGGCATACAGGGCGGATTCGCTGTCCTTCGGAAGAAAGCCCCCGGATTTGCGCACCAGTTCCGCGAGGGCGTCGAGCTTCATCTTGGCATCCGCGAAGGTGTCTTCGAGCGCCGGAAAATTCATGAGGTCGCTGAAAATACCCTGCCGCGCGGCGATCTCCGCCGGGTCGTCCGTCAACCGGCCCGCGGCGTTCGGGAGAGGGAAGCGGAGGCTTTCGAGCGTCTCCGCGGAGGCGATGTTCCGGTTTTCACCGCGGAAAAGGGGCGGGATGGTCGTGTGTGCCGTCATGTGTCCTCCTTATCGGCTGAAGGTTGAAACGTGATATCCGGTCGCCGACAGCAGCGCGTCCTCGAGCAGCACCCAGAGGAGGCGGGTGAGGAAAAAGCTGAGGATGTACCACACTGCCAAAAGGATCATGAGCTTCTTTCCGGACAGATTGAACGCCGCGCACTGCATCGAGAAAATGCGGAGCTTGAAGAACATGAAGACGTGCGCGGGGATCATCGGGATGACGAAAATGCTGTGGCAGAAAAAGGTGATAAGCGTGAGGGTGAGCGCGTAGAGAAGGAAAGTCCGGATGAAATACCGCCGGGGTACAAAACAGTATCGCTTTTCCGTGTTGAGCGCGGCGATGTAGTCGGAGAGGTCCTCCGCCATCCCCTGGGACTGGATGTAGCGGCCGACGTCCGACGGAGAACCGAGCGGCTGTTCGGGCTTATACACAAGCTTCATGAGAATCTCCCGTCAATGAACATTCGTCTGCGCATTTCGGGCTGAGCTTATCTTCTTCCAGCATCGCGATGCATGCCGTCATATCGGAAACTTCTGCCAGTGTGCCGTCGGACCATGTCGCCATGTCCGCCTCTTTCATCAGGTCGGCGGCCGTACGGAGACAGATCAATAGCAGGTCCCTCGCGTTCTGCTCCCGTTTTTCATCGTTCAAGGCGCAGGCATATCGGAGAAGGAACTGCCGCGACACATGGATGTCGGGCGCCTTCTCCGCGACAGCCAGCGCGCGCCGGGAGTCTCCGGGACCGTCCCGCATGACGTATTCCGGGATCAGGCTGATCGACGCGAAGCCGCGCACGTCCGCGTCGCTGCATTCCGCGAGGATCTCTTCGCCGAGGCGGATCGCTTCCTCTGTAAGGGAATCGCGGTCCTCCCCCGCGGGGACCTCTTCATACGTGTGCGCCGCGGCGCTGCATGCATACTCAAGCCGGGAGAGGGTGGGCCAGTGACGCGGATACCGCTCCGCCGCTCCCCGCCAGAGCGCTAGCATCTCCGCGATTTTCCCCGCGGCATAGAGCGCCGTGCTCTTCGCCTCGTTTTCCCGGAAGATCTCGTCGATCCGTCCGTTTTCCACGCCGCAGAGCTCGTCCGCGGACACATCGAAGAAGTGGCAGAGCGGTGCGATCATCGAGACGTCTGGATTCCCAGTGCCGAGCTCCCATTTTGAGACGGCCTGCGGGGAAATGCGGAGCGCGCGGGCGAGTTTTTCCTGCGTGACGTTTTGTCTGAGACGCAGTTCCTTGATTTTTTCACCGATGGTCATGAAAATCACCTCCTGCCCTCATCATACCGCATTTCGGCCGAAAAAGCAATCACCGCGTTTTCTTTTCCTCCTCAACCAAAGGTTGCGCCGCCAACTCCCTCTTGCATCCCGCGCGCGGCTGTGGTATAATCATGTCAGTTCACCGCGAAAGACGGACGGATTTGTCGGGAAAGAGGTTCCGGACAAGCCGGACGCCATCCGGCCATCAGCACAGGCGGAGTGTGACATGCTCTTCAATTCCTTCCGGTTTCTCCTGTTCTTCCCGATCACGCTGATCCTGTTTCATCTGCTGCCCAGAAAAGCAAAGGGACCGTGGCTTTTGGCGTGCAGCTATTTTTTCTATATGTCCTGGAACCCGCGCTATGTCGTTCTGATCCTCTTCTCGACGGTCCTCACGTATGTCTGCGGGCTCGGCATCCAGACAGTCCGCCGCAAGACGGGCGAGCCGACGGGGCGGGGGGAGCGGATCGTGCTCGCCGCGGGGATCGTGCTCAATCTCTCGGTGCTCTTCCTCTTCAAGTACTTCCGCTTCGCCTGCGCGTCCGTCTCCGCGGTGCTGGGCGCGCTCGGAGCCGCCGCCGAAATGCCCGCGTGGGACCCCGTCCTGCCCGTCGGGATCTCGTTCTATACCTTCCAGACCATCGGCTACATGATCGACGTCTACCGCGGAAGGGTCCCGGCCGAGAAGAACTTCTGGCAGTACGCGCTCTTCGTCTCCTTCTTCCCGCAGCTTGTCGCGGGACCGATCGAGCGGAGCGAAAACCTCATGTCCCAGCTGAAGGAGCTCCCGCGCCCGTCCTATGAATCCGTGCGCCGCGGCTTTCTCGTGATGCTCTGGGGCTATTTCATGAAAATGGTGATCGCGGACCGCGCGGCGATCTACGTCAACGCCGTCTACGGATCGCCGGAGAAGTACCCCGGCGCGTATATCGTCCTCGCGACCGTCCTCTTCGCTTTCCAGATCTACTGCGACTTCGCCGGTTATTCCACGATCGCCCTCGGCGCGGCGCAGATGCTCGGCATCCGGCTCGTGAAGAACTTCGAGGAGCCGTATCTCTCGGCCTCGGTCCGCGATTTCTGGAAGCGCTGGCACGTCACGCTCAACACGTGGTTCGTCGATTATGTCTACATCCCCCTCGGCGGCAGCCGGAAGGGAAGACTCATGAAATACCGCAACATCATGATCGTCTTTCTTCTGAGCGGACTCTGGCACGGCGCGCGCTGGTCCTTCGTCCTCTGGGGCGGACTCAACGGACTGTTCCAGATCTTCGAGGACATGCTCTCCGACGTTTTCAAACGGTTCCGGAAAGGCGCGGAGCCGTTCGCCGCGCGCTTTTTGAAGACCGTCGGCACGTTCGTTCTGATCGACTTCACCTGGCTCTTCTTCCGCGCGAACGGCATCCGGCATGCCGCGGCGCTTCTCAAGAGCATCCTGACGACGTTCAACCCGTGGGTCCTCTTCGACGGCTCCGCGGCGGGCGGCATCCTCGGCGAAAAGGAATTCGGCGTGCTGCTCCTCAGCCTCGGGATCCTGCTCGCGGCGAGCCTCTTCACCCGGCACGGCGTCCGGATCGGCGAGAAGATCGAGAGCCAGCCCTTGTATTTCCGCTGGATGGTCTACATCGGCGCCATCCTCGGCATCCTGATCTTCGGCGTCTGGGGCTCCGTCTACAACGCGTCGAATTTCATCTATTTCCAGTTCTGACCGGCGGCAAAGGAGGTGCAGACCATGAAGAAAACACTCCGGCGGGCAGGCGGCATCCTCTTGTTCGTCCTGCTTCTCGCGCTGTCCGTCCGCGCCGCGGCCCGGTTCCTCGACAAGACCGACGTGGACGAGAAATACAAGCAGTTTTTCGCGTCCGATACGAATTTCGACGTCATCGTCATGGGCACGAGCCATGCCTACAACACGATCCTGCCGCAGGAGCTGTGGCGCGGATACGGCATCGCCTCGTACAACTGGGGACAGGGCAACTGCACCCTCCCCGAGGATTATTACATCCTGCAGCTCCTCTCCCGCTATACCGATCCGAAGCTCGTCGTGATCGATCTCTTCGGCTTTGTGGAGTTCTCGGAGGTCGGCAACGGCAAATACCGTCCGGACGCCCGCGATCTCCAGCGGGTCCAGTTCGATCCCTTCCCCCTCTCGCGTCTGAAGATCGAAGCGGTGCGGGATCTCTTCGACGACTACGACAAGCGGTACGATTTTCTCTTTCCGTTCGCGATGTATCACAGCCGCTGGTCGGAGATCAAGAAGGACAATTTCTGCCCGCGCGACATCCCTCAGAAAGGCGCGGCCTTCGTTCTCGGCTTCTATGACGCGACGGGCTATGGGAAACCGGAGAGCGCCGAGGCGCGCACGCTCACGACGGTCAACGTCGACTACCTCGACAAGCTGATCGCGTACTGCCGGGACAACGGGATCGAGCTGCTCTTCACTTACGTCCCCTTCCTCGCGGATCAGGCAAACGCCGACGCCGCCGCGACGATGGAAGCGCTGCTGCGGGAGAAATACGGACTTGCGCTCCTGAACATGCTGGAGACGGATCTCTTCGATCCCCGGACGGACGTCCACGACCCCTCCCATCTCAACTACATCGGCGCGGTCGACGTCACGGATTTTCTCGGCGCGTACATCGCGGCGCAATACCCGGACCTTGTGCGCCGCGGCGATCCGGCATACGCCTCGTGGGACGCCGATTACGATCACTATATCGACTACAAGATCAGCCGCTTTGAGCCGGGCAAGCTGTATAACAATCTTGCGCTCCTCTACGGCTCGGACTTCCGCGCCGAGCTGCTCCTCTCGGAAGGATACGACGTCGGAGCTGACCGCCTCCTCGCCGATCTGATCGACCGTCTCGGCAGCCGCATCACCGTCCGCGTATCCGGCACGGACCCAGCCTCCGGCTTTATCCTCGAAGTGACCGACCGCCGGACAGGCGAGATCGTGTTCCGCGATGCGGCTGGGTGAGGGCGTGGGGATCTTCCGCCGGACCCTCTTGACAGGACCTTGAAAATACGGTAAAATAACAACGATAACCATTTCTCAGATCAGCCGGAAACCAGACAAAAACGGAGGAGATGAAAATGACCTCAAAACGCTTCCTTGCCTTTCTCCTGGCCCTGTGTATGCTCATTGCCGTCCTGCCCGTCGGCGCCGCTGCCATTGATGCGCGCGCCTCGCTCAGCGCGAAGGACCAGAAGCTGTACGACCTCGTGCGGGCTGAGATCGAAAAGATCGCGGCCGGGACGATCGCGACGACCAAGATCAAGGTCTCCGTCAGCGGATTCAAGGCCGCCTGGAAACCGTCCGAGCTCGGGGTGACCATCTCCTCGGACGACGATTACACGACGGCCGGCGCGCTCCTGATGATGAAAATGCAGGCATTCTGTGCAGATCATCCCAGCGACGTTCTCAACGCGCTCCTGTATGATCTTCCGTACGACCTGTACTGGTACGACAAGACCCAGAGCTATCTGTGCGGCGTCGATGATACGGTTGTGAGGATCGGGAACACGCTGTATCCGTCCAGCTACCGGCAGGACGCCCCGACCGATACGGTGACGCTGACATTTGTTTACGAGCTGAAGGTCTCGGCCGAATACGGTCGTGAATACACCAAGACCACCACGAAATCAGTCAAAAACCAGGCGCAGTCGATCGTCAAGAAGTACGCCGGGAAATCCGATTACGAGAAGCTTCTTGGTTACTCGACCGAGCTCTGCCAGATGACGGACTACAACGATGCGGCGATGAGCGGCGATTCGGTCGTGTACGGCAATCCCTGGCAGATCATCTATGTCTTTGACGGCTATGCCAATACGAAGGTCGTCTGCGAAGGATATGCCAAAGCGTTCCAATATCTCTGCGATCTCACGACGTTCGACAGTCCGCTCGTCGAGAGCCATATCGTGTCGGGGAACATGGCGAAAAGCTCCGGCAGCAACAACCCGCATATGTGGAACGTCGTCACCATGGACGACGGGAAGAATTATCTCGCCGACATCACGAACTGTGACGGGCACGGCGATCCGACCGATCTGCTGCTGCGGGGGACCGCTCCGCTCAGCTCGGGCGGATACAAATTCGGGAATCTGACTTATACGTATGATACTTCGACCAAGCGCGTGTGGCCGGACAGCCTGCTCACTCTCGCGACGCAGGATTACAAGCCGGGAATGTCCGGCGTGATTGTCGGCGATGTCAACGCAGACGGCAAGGTCGACGCCACCGACCGCATGATCCTCGCGCGGTATCTCGCACAGTGGGATGGCTACGAGGAGAAGATCAAGTCCATGGACGCCGCGGACATAGACCGCAACGGAAAGGTGGAAGCCGCCGACCGCATGATCCTCGCGCGGTATCTCGCAGGCTGGGAAGGATACGCCCGGTATTTTCGGTAACGGCGGAAACTTCGAAACAGCTTCGGGAATTTGAAATTATTTATAATAATTTCTGAAAAACTGTTGACAAAATCGTTTCCGGTATGTATAATTAGAGTTGTATAGTTTTGGGATCCTTTCAAGCGAAAAAAAGCGCCTGGGAGTGTCTTGAATCGTACTTCGCGAAAAAGGGAATGCAAAAAACTTCATTATTATTTGGAGGTAAAAATGAATACCAAGAGATTCATTTCCATCGCACTGACAGTCCTTATGCTCTTGACCACCAGCACGGTAGCCTTTGCAGCCGGAACGTTCACAATCGTTGCTCCCAAGGTTACCGAAGAACTGGAAGCAGGGAAGACGATCGAATACAAGATCGATCCCACTGAAAATCCCGGCTACGCAGTCGGTGTGGTCACGGTTAAATGGGACAACACTGCTTTCGAACTCACTGATGTGGCCTACGGCGCAGCAAAGAACAACGGTTCTCCGAAGATTTCCAACACTGGTTCCTACCAGATCTCCTTCGGCGACGACCTCGCCACGGAAAACTACACCTCGACCGATACCCTGTTCACGCTTACGTTTAAGATTCTCGATGCGGCGACAGAAAAAGAGTATCCGATCGAACTGGTCGCTTCCGACAGTGATTTCCTGGATGCTGATATCAACAAGGTAACGGTTTCCTGCCAGAACGGTTCTATCACCCTGACCGGGAAGCCCGTCCCGGCGACGAGCGTTGCCGTTGATAAAGCCACTGTCAGCATCGATGAGGGTCAGACCGAAACGGTAACCGCAACAGTGAAGCCCGACGATACGACTGATACCCTTGAGTGGAAATCCGCTGACACCTCTATCGCGACCGTTGCTGACGGCGTGATCACCGGCGTCAAGGAAGGCACGACGACCGTTACCGCAACGGCCGGCTCCAAGTCTGCGACTGTTTCCGTCACCGTTACGAAACCCGCTTGTGTTCATAATTGGGTTGCCGGTACTCCCGTAGAACCCACGTGCACTGAAGAGGGATACACAGAGTATACTTGCTCTATTTGCTCCGAAACCAAGAAAGATGATGTCAAGTCTGCTCTCGGGCATGATTATAAGGATACCGTCGTTGAACCGACCTGTACCGAGCAGGGCTACACCACGCACGTCTGCTCTCGTTGCGGCGATAAGATAGTCGATTCTTACAAGGAAGCTCTCGGTCACAAGAGTGATACCTACGCTCCGAAGGATGATAATAACCACACCCTGACCTGCTCCGTCTGCGGCCTTGAGACGGTAGAAGCTCATACTTGGAAGACAGAAGTTACCAAGGAAGCTACTCACCTCGAAGAAGGGGAGAAGACCTTGACCTGCGAAAAGTGCGGTGCTACCAAGACAGAAACTATCGATAAGACCACTGAACATACATACGAGAATTATACCGACAACGGTGATGGCACGCACTCCGCTGAATGTGCATGCGGTGAGAAGCTTACGGAAGATCACGACTTCGATCAGGTAGAGATCACCAAAGAACCCACCAAGGAAGAAGCCGGTGAAATGACCTACACCTGCTCGCTGTGCGGCGCCACCAAAGTAGAAGAGATTCCCGTTCTGAACGACGAACAGGACATGGTCGCCATCATGATGACCCTCCGCAGAGCGCAGGAGCAGATCCTCGCGAAGAAGAGAGCCGCCGAGGCTGC
>JAEEGL011864957.1_pt1 | contig 11751 bp, 14 predicted proteins | sample 9134231 | NCBI WGS metagenome assembly JAEEGL01 (sample SAMN16246548, study PRJNA631951) | gut metagenome | biome: gut microbiome; feature: rumen; material: fiber-attached | host: Bos | place: Iran: Karaj | collected 2018-10
CTTTCTGACGTTCCGAGAAGCTGCTACCCTCTGATGCCATCACTACGGCATTACCCATGCGGTCAAAGAATACAGTTTCAAAGTTCTTCACTCGAAATGGAACATCCAGTATGCCGTCATCTATTGCTGCCTGAACACCTTTTGCAGCGGTAAGAGCTGTACGGCTGATAGCGCCACCTCTAAATTTCTCCGTATTCTCTTTTTCATCCCTTATATTGATGAACATTGTCGGTTCTGGCAGCCGACGAACCTTAAACTCATAGATTCCCATTAACTGCTGTTTTCCTTCAGAGTTTGAGAATACCGAGATTTTTGCTATTCCTGTTTTGGTAGGTTTCGCAATATATTTTCCGTCTCCCGTTTTGTTCAACTTGCCGCCGTCCATTGATGCTGTTATCTGTGTACGAGGTACGCCAGGTACACTGATACTTATTGGATTGTTATATCCGGCATAGAGCACATTCATTAGGTCTGACGATATCGTTGCCATCGGTTCTACCACACTATATGACTGCGAGAATTTCCTTCTGATGGTATTTCCATCTTTTCCCGTTGTCTGTAGGAAACCATTCAGGGTAAAATCTCCAATACGATTACACACCGTCTCATAGATATTCCCCTCCAGTGGAGTTTTATCCTCTCCGACAAATATTTCCGGCACCTGTGTGGTATCAACCCCGGCCATGATGATATTTGCAGAGAATTTGTTACCTCTTACAATTGTCTGACTATTAGGTATCACCAGTGCCTCCAAGCTGTTTACACGAACATCATTCGCGTCGATGTTTGCCGTCAAGGTATGAAGTACCTCCCCCTCCGTATATCGGATGTCTGACTGTAGTTTTGTCAGGAAGGTTATAGCAGCTATCGCGGGAACATCCTCAAAGTAATATTCTTTCCAGTTTTTGTTGTCTCCATTCTTCGGAACATCCGTTGAAAGATTTGCAGCTATCACCGCTTTCTTATGGGTATCATCAACCATTTTCAGCATCTCTTCGCGATAGCTGTTGATGGTATTATAAAGTTTATCACCCCACTGTTTACCAGGTGCTATCATCACCTGTGCGGTAGCTTCAAGAGATTCTTTATTCTGGAGGTTGTTCACGTCTGCTTTAGAGCCGTCTGCTTCTATGGCGATAAGACGTTTGATTTCTGTGATAAGGTCAAAGAGATATTGGCTCTTATCTTTTACCATTTCTGCCTTGATATACCACTCTTTAGTCTTAGTGGCGTTTGATGAATATTGTTTGTCGAAGGCATCATAGAGAGACATATTCTCCTTTGTCGTCTGTTCGGTAGTCCGTGCCAAGCTTTTCTCTACGATAGAGAAGCCCTCCAGCACCTCCGAAGAGACGTTTATCGCCAGCATAGCCATCAGTACGACGTACATCAGGTTGATCATTTTCTGACGTGGAGATATCATTCTTTTCTTGATTGCCATTCTCTTTTGATTTTCTTTTGAGAACCTGCCCGCACCCGCTTGATACGGGCAGGACTCCTTACAAACTACTAATAACTAAAACTACTAACCTAAAACAAATCATTATGAAAACACACTCTTATGCTGTAGTCACCACATTACTTGCACAAATGATTGCGCTATTCTTTACTTCTACCACCTGTATGGCAGGCTTTGTATATTCTCTCTTCATAGTTGTATATGTTAAGTTGTGAAACGATTACTGTCTTACAGCCTCTATCATTCTGGCATATATCTTATTCAGATTTTCCAGATTAGCAGACATGATGCGAAGCTGTTTGTCTATCTCTTCTACTGTAGTCATCTGACTGCTTGCCTTAGTCAGTTGCAGCTTATAGATCTCATGGATAGCACTCAGCGTTTTCTTCAACTCTGCCGTCTCTTCATTGTCTGGTAGTCTTTCACTGAGCTGCTGGGCTTGTTCCATCTGGTATTGTGTCTGTGCCATCACAGTGGCAGCCATTGTTCTCTTGACACCAGGCACATAAACCTTTTCCATTTCCATCATGCGTCGTCTGGCACTCTCTATTTGTTCATCATCCACGATGGATATTTCCTCTTCGTCATCATTATGGTGAAGTTCTTCGTTTTTCTGTAGATCCATTCCGTCCGCTGTTTTATCAAATGGTCTGTCGAAGGCAGAGATAAAGAATACGAACACCTCCGTTCCCATACCGAGGAACAGAAAGAAGTTTGCTCCTGTTAGGTGTGTCAGTTTGAACAGTGTACCAAGTATTACTACTGCAGCCCCCCATGAATAGGCATAGTTCAGAAATGTCTGTCCTGCCACGCTGTCCATCCATTTCTGGAGGCGGTAGACGATATTATATTTACTATATGTTGCCATCGACATGAACGTTTAAGATATTATTTTTTCAGTTGTCTGTAGAATGATATAGCGTTTACTGCTATTATAGCGATGATGATACCGCCCAAAACAAACTGTTGCTTTGTCTCGTAACGTTTGTACCAGCTGTTTTTTGCTGTATATTCTCGTCTTTACTCATCTTTATTCTCGTTTATTTTCTTTTATTCTTCTCTTTCTTTGATGTCACGATAATCGTTCTTTCGCTGGGTTTTGATGCGATGCTCTGCACACAGCGGAACCCGATATATGAGCGAGGCTGGTTCTGATATTCTGCTGCTCTCCAAGCTGACTGTATATGACTCTCCGAGTCTTTCCATGAACCTCCTCTGACACTTTTTTTCTTCAGTCTGTATGGATCTTCTATCGCTGCGTTATATCTCAGCTGAGGGTTGATATTATTCATATTCTCAACACCAGCAGCAGTATATACTGTAGAAGTCCATTCCGCAACGTTTCCTGCCATGTCATACAGTCCGTTACTGTTAGGGATATATGTTCCAACTTTTGACGTAATGATGTTACCATCCTTGGTAAAATCCCCATCATCCGGCATGAAGTTAGCGAAGAATTTTCCTTTGTCGTTGCCAGCAAGATTCTGTTCCCAAGGGAACTCATTCTGTGCTACACCTCTTGCGGCATATTCCCATTCTGCTTCCGTCGGCAGTCTGAATTTCTGAATATAGTGCCTTTCGTTCTTAGGAATGCTGTTTATCAGCTTTTCCGTCTTCCAGGCACAGTAAGCGTTAGCCTGTTCCCACGAGATACCCACTACAGGATAGTCCAGATAGTCAGGATGCGAGAAATAGTAACGGGTATACATCTCGTTATCTGCGTTGGGGAAGTCATTTATCCAACATGTTGTATCAGGATAGATATTCACAGCGTAGGTATTCAGGAAGTCGTATGGACCTGTTAAGGGTCTCTCGATTGTTTCCCTGATGATATTTCCTTTACTGTCTATATAGGCCGTATCTTTCGATATCATGACCGTTTTCATTTCATCCACTTTGATGTCAGTATTCAAGATACGCTCTCGTGGATCCAAACGATACTGTCTCTTGTTGGCGGCGATATAGTCATACTCTTCATAGCAGTATATCAGCTGTCTTGCATCCAACTGTTTCTCGCCGGTGACAGGATTGGTGATATAAAGGCTTTCCTTTATTCTGTTGATGTCACCCTCATAGTAGGGATCTTCCATCCGTTCAGCGATGATGCTGTCACACACATCCTTGATGAATGCCCGGTATTGTCTGTTTGTCACCTCTGTCTTATCCATATAGAAGTCATCAACAGTGATGTTACGTACGGGAGTGCGCATACCCCAAAGGGAGTCTTGTCTGGTAACACCCATCTTCAGGTGACCACGGTTGATAAGCGTCATTCCTTCTGGTACAGGGTTGTTTGTTACCACCAGTTCTGTTGACACCTTGGTTTTTGTCGTATCGATCTTTGAAGTATTGTAGTCACCCACTTTTACGACAGGCAATATACCCTTGGTTCTATGAACCTTTTTATTCCATTTCGATTTTCCGAGGTTGAAGGTCACACCTACCGAGGCAGCAAGATAATGGTATTTACCCATCATTGACTGTCCGTTATAGTCACCCGTCTCGCTTCCTGCGAATGTAATACCCAGGTCAGCATAAACCTTCATCTGATGGTTGATGGTGTATGTTCCCATTACGCCGATGCTGGCACCAATAGATGATTCTGTATGTGTTACATCACGGATGAATCCTACACCACCGTAGGGGATGATATCATATTTCCTACTACCATTATATCCGAGGATAGCGTTTGTTGCGTTGAACATCACCTGTTCATTAAGTGCAAAGAAACGGATGTTCTGATCTTTGGGATTAATGGAAGATACTGCCTTTCCCCAGTAGCCAGAAGCTTTGGTACGTAGTCCTATCTCTGGTGTGAACCACTTTCCTATAGCTGTTGAAGCGCCGAAGTTCGACCGTCTGCTGGCAAAGGGAGATTTTGATATTCCCATCCCCTCTTCACGGCCAGAATAGAAGCTGAGGTGTTCCACACCGACAGAGACCTCCCAATTATCTTTGAAGAGGTTGGTGAATACTCCATAAGAGTTATTCTTCTCCTGTGCCTTTCCTGTTGTCGCCGTCATGGCAGCCATCAGGAGCAGTGTTATTGCGAAATATGTATATTTTGTGGAACCCATTGTTGTTTGTTAAAGAAAAGCGGGCATGCTCCTCGCGGATAACCCGCTTCGAGTTTTAACTAACCTTTTTTATTTATTAACCTTAAACCTTAATGTATGAAAAAAAGTACTTAACTTTATGATTAGAGAAAGAGGCAGGGGGTTATTCACCACCCTGCTGACTTTCTTCGGGCGCTGTTTCCTGGGCAGAAGCCTCGGTAGCCGCTACACCATAGTAGCGATCCACCATTGTCTTTACTTTCTTCTGATACGTCAAATGTTGCGTTCATACCTTATTATATTTATTAATTGATGTTGTTGCCTTTTTGGTGGCTTTTTGTTTTTTCCGTTGCGAAGTTAAGAATAGAAAAAAGAAATGAAGAAAAAATGAGTTTCAAAGTCTTGAATTAACTATTTTAAGACCAAAACCATCGTAAAATCGTTAATTCAAGAGATAAAAACGCGAAAAATCTCGAATAAAAACTATAATGATTTCCTTTGCAGAAAATAATCAGATTTTTCACGAAAATAGTAGAGAATTATGAAGGTTTGTATAGCAGAAAAACCGAGTGTTGCCGGTGAGATTGCCAAGGTTTTAGGCGCCAGGGCAAGAAAGGACGGCTATTTTGAGGGTAACGGTTATCAGGTCACATGGACTTTTGGTCATCTGTGTACCTTAAAGATGCCAGGCGAGTATTATTCCGACTGGAAGAAATGGTCTCTGAGCAATCTTCCCATGATACCACCACGTTATGAGGTTCGCCTCATTGACGATGCCGGTATTAGGAAGCAGTTCAAGGTTATCAAGGAGTTGTATAAGCATGCCGATGTCATCATCAACTGTGGTGATGCCGGTCAGGAAGGAGAGCTTATCCAGCGATGGGTTATGGAATTGGCAGGAGCAAGATGTCCTGTGCAGCGTCTCTGGATCTCATCTCTTACTGAGGAAGCCATTCGTGAAGGTTTTCAGAACCTTGTTCCTCAGAACAAGTATGACAACCTCTATGCAGCAGGGCAAGCCCGTGCCGAAGGTGACTGGCTGTTAGGTATGAACTGCTCCCAGCTCTACACCTTAAAATATGGAGGTTACAAGCAGACCCTCAGTATTGGCCGTGTTCAGACTCCCACCCTGGCTATGATTGTTGATAGAGACCAGCAGATCGAGCATTTCAAACCAGAACCCTATTGGGTTCTTACCACGAAATACCGTGGTGCGATGTTTAGCAGTTCTATGGGTCATATGAAGACCCAGTCCGAAGGTCAGCAGCTCCTACAGCGTGTTAAGGGTACGATGTTTACCATCACCGATGTCAAGCAGAAGCAAGGCCGTGAAGCCCCTCCCCAGCTCTACGATCTTACCAGCCTACAGGTGGATTGTAATAAGAAGTATGGTATGAGTGCTGACAAGACCCTCAGTACCATTCAGAGCCTCTATGAAAAGAAGCTCACCACCTATCCCCGCGTTGATACCAAATATCTTCCTGACGATGTCTATCCCAAGATACGTAGTATTCTCGGCAATCTAAAAGGCTATGAGCAGTATGCGGAGCCTTTCATCCATGGCAGTCAGATTTCCAAGTCCAGACGTGTCTTTGACAATAGCAAGGTCACCGACCACCATGCTATCATCCCCACTGGTGACTACAGTCGCCTGGATGAAATCAACAGTTACGAGCAAAAGGTCTATGACCTAATTGTTAGGCGTTTCCTTTCCGTCTTCTACCCAGATTGCGAGTATGCCACTACCACCGTGACAGGTAGAGCTGCCGATGTCGATTTCAAGGCATCAGGAAAGGTCATTCTCAATCAAGGCTGGCGCTATATATATAATAAGGTGGAAACCGACGAAGAGGAAAAGGAGCCATCCCCCGAAGGAGAGAATGCCACCCTGCCTAAGTTTATCATTGGTGAGCACGGTTCCCATTTCCCAGAGCTGACACAGAAGATGACCACCCCTCCCAAGCGTTATACCGAGGCCACCCTGCTACAAGCTATGGAAACAGCAGGAAAGTTCGTGGACGATGAAACGCTTAGAGAAGCCATGAAGGAAAATGGTATCGGTCGCCCGTCGAGCCGTGCCAGCATCATTGAGACCCTTCTGAAGCGCGACTATATCCGTCGTGAGAAGAAGAATCTTATCAGCAATTCCACTGGCCGCGACTTAATTGCCATTATCGATGTCAGGATGCTGAAGAGTCCTGAGCTGACAGGTCAATGGGAAAAGAAGCTCCGAGACATTGAAAAGGGTTCCTTTACGTTAGATGCCTTTATGGAAGAGCTGCAAGCACAGCTTGTCAGCATCATCCGAAATGTCACGGGTGATGCCACCGGTCGCCGCGTCTCCGTCGAAACCAAGCCTATTTCTTCCTCCAGAAACAGCAGCGGTAGCAAGAGCTATAGTAGCTCCAAGCCTCGCAAGTCTTCTGCCAAGCGTGTTGTCCCAGTCTATAGTAACAAGGAAGTCAAGGAAGGAGACAAATGTCCTATCTGTGGTAAGGGTATTGTCAGAAAGGGTCCTTATGGCCTGTTCTGTAGTGAATACAAGACCACCGGCTGTCGGTTAAAGAACAAGTAATATTCGTTAGCTTGAATTATGATTAGAATACTGATTATAGAAGATAATGCTATCAAGGCTCAGGACATCCAACGATGTCTTAAAGAGCATTATCCTGATGGTGCACTTGACATAGCAACTGCCTACGCCTCTGGTGTTCGCAGAACCTATAAAGAGAAGTATGATGTTGTTATCATTGACAACAGCTTACCTTATTATGAAAGTGCTCCGTCAGATATTCATCCTGACATGGCAAGAATTATCTTGGATGAATTTTACGATTTGGGGATAAGTCCTAATAGTATTATTTGTTCCGCTTTCGATTCAGGAGAAAAAGAAGTGTATTTCCAGCACCTTGTTTCCCAATTTGACTTTTGTATTGGCTTTGTCAGGTATGATGGTTGTTTCTCCGACTGGGAGAACCAGTTGCTTAGCCTTATTGACAGTATCAAGATGTAATTATTAATAGTATATAGATATGATTAACAAGGGATTATTTGTTTTGATAATGAGTGTGGCTTTGCTGATGGCCTGTAAGGGTCAGCAGCAGCCCTCTACGGAACCAGACGTTCAGGAGTCTGTGGAAAAGTTGATGTCTATTGACGAAATCTGTAAAGTCGAGGATATCATTGCCGACAGCAGCCTGATGGAAGCTGCAGGAGATAGCGCATGGCGTAAGGTCAACGACCATCTTATCCGTGTAAAGATCGGTTCTACCTATTATCTCCGGCAAGAGAGTAAAAACGGTACCATCACCAATATCACTTATAGATATGACTGAGCTATGATGAAGTATGGTTTTTCCTTGGTATTGTTTTGCTGTTGTCTGACAGTGTTTGCAGTGAGACCGCAAACTAAGACTACCCGCTCTCCTGTTTTGGATGAAGATTCTAAAGTCTTTTCTGTTGTCAACACCCAGCCCATGTTCCCCGGAGGTTCAGATGCCTTAAAGATATGGGTTGAGAAGACCTTACGCTATCCCGTTCTGGCAGAAGAACAAAACCAGGAAGCATACGTCGTCGTTGCCTTCTGGGTAACACACGATGGTAGTGTCAAGAATGGTAGGATTGTCCGCTCAGGCGGTGATCTCTTTGACCAGGAGGTATTACGGGTTATCCGTTTCATGCCTCGCTGGATTCCAGGCCGTGAAAATGGTCGCTCTATCAGCGTGCGTTATACGATGCCAGTCACATTCCGGTTGGTACCAGACAGCATTTATAATAAAAAACGAGATAAACATGAATAAGGAAGATGAAAAAGACCCTGTTTTACAGGAAACGCCTTGTAGGAAAGGGGTACAATATGGGGAGAAAGATTTCGATGAGCTATCCGTTCTCTTGAACGACCCTGTTCTCCGTGATGCTGTGCCAAAGAAAATACGCCGTAAGCGTAACCAGGTTGTGCTATGGTGTGTCAAGGAGTTTGTAACGATACTCCACAATCGTTTGACTGCCCATCAGACCTCCCTTTATTTCACTGAGGGAGAGGTCGAAGACCTTCACCAGAAGGTTGACAGGCTTCAAGCCACTACTGATAAGATTCTCCAGTCTATCGAGGATAGTCAGAAAAAGAAAACCAGTTGGTGGAACAGGTAAGGGTAAAAATATGAAGAAACCCGTCAGCCGAGTTATTACTCCAGCGGACGGGAATCCTTCTTTATGCAATGAATACAACAGTTATCTGTTAATCCAGGATGTCGTTATGTGCCATTTCCTCCTCCTTCAGTTTATACTCCATAAACTGCGAGGCAGCCTTATCTGTTTCCTGCAGGCCGAGTCTGGCACAGTAAACCTTAAACTCCTTTACCATCTCTTCAGAGTGGTGTTGTACGAAAGACAGATGATCTATCTCTCCGTCGAAGAGCAGCTGCTGTAGTTCCCCTTCGTCATGAAAACCTTCTAAATTTTTCATATCTTATTAACTATTTATGATTAGTCACCGTGGTTCAGATGCCACCAATGAGCATCCTCCCAATATTTCTCACGCTCTCTCCTTGCACGTCGGCGAGCTTCGCTCCTACGACGCTGAGTTTTCTTAGCCTTCTTAGGATCCTCCTTAAACAAGGCCATTGCTATCAATCCTAATAATACCAGTTCCATAGTTGCTGTTGTTAAGTGTTACTTACTTGTTGTTATAGAAGTCCACCGTATGGTGCATGAGAGAAATATAATATTATCAATTCAAGCTATACTTGACAAACATATAACCATCCAATTTCATAACTGTCAGTTTTACCTGTTTACCACCTATCACTGCTGGTACCGTATCACCTCCAGTCGTAGCATCCGTTTCTTCGATGGTAAACGTCACGCCGTATCGTTTCTCGGTTTCTTTCACGAGCCATTGCCAGTAGTCCTCAGTATATTTCTTATACTCGACACGTGCAGAAACCAATTCTGATGTCCCTTCGGAAAAAGTATATAACTGTTCTGTTGTTCTGTCAGCACTTCTGTACATCAGATAATTTGCATCAGTGACTAAGTTCCACCCTGACGAAGTCATAGAAGTTTTCACATCCGTTTTAAGAGAACCCCACTTCAGATATGGCTCAACATAAGTGTAACCATTTGATTTTACTGGAGGAGCAATTTTTTCTTCATCATCACCGCCACAGGCTGTGAATGTCATTGCTACTACGGCCACCATGGCCAGCATCATCACCTTATATAAAATATCCGTTTTCATAACAGTTAATATTAAGTTATACTATATTTCTATTAAGTTCCCCAAAAGCTATTGTACGCTGAATGTCGAGAGGTTTGCGAAGTCGGTATTCACCGCGTATTCACCTGGTTCAATATTGTCAAAGAAGATAATATAGCAGTCCTCACCATATTTCTTCGCCACGAATGGCACGTTGTTATAGTTCGTAGTTGCTGTGACACCGGACAGGAATCCCGCTTCAGCCATCAGGAATGTGCGAGCCTTTTTTTCAACTTCCAGCTTCCATACCCCAAACACCTCCTTAGGATCTTTCTCGTTGTTACCCGTTTTGATAACCAAAGTCAGGGGTCCGGCTTTGACTTTTACAGGAGATTCAGACCCTTTAATCGTCAGTTTTACCTTTGACTTATCCAGCATACCAGCACCAGGAATAGGCAGCATACCCCACTTGGAGGACTTTGCCTTCATCTTCGCTGTTTCCTTCTGCAGCAGTGTTGTCGTACTGTCGGTGTTCAGGATTACCACCTGCCCGATATACTCAGGCTCGATACTCTTTGGCTGTGCAAAAGCTATTCCTGCTACCATCGTCACTACCAATGTAAAGAAAATCTTTTTCATAATCTGTCATATTTAAGTTATTAATATTATCCTTTTTCTATTGCAAAGATACGCACTTTTTCGCATATTATCAAGGGAATTACCCTATTATCTGGAGGGGAAACCCTATCATTTAGAATTTCAGGAAAATCAGCTATAAAAACCTTATTCACCTTCTATTCTGCTGCAAAATTACAAAAAAATATTGAAATCTCCAAATTTTTTATATAATTATTTTCATATTTACGAAAATATTTATATCTTTGCAGTCGAAAACATATATATACGAAAATAAACAATATAAAAATAATATAATAGGAAAATATGAATACCCCGTATACGCCCATCAAAAAAATACAAAAAGAAGAGTTTGCATTACATTCTCCATTCTCTAATATAAATTCGATCTCGCAAGGTATAGTCCAGGGTGAGATAAATATTTTAGTTCCATTTCATCGCCCACCCCGCTATACCCTCCCAATGAACTTTACCACCTATTATGTCTTAGGTGATGACAAAGCTTTTGAGGATTTATCTAAGCAGTTTCAGAATAACTTAAGACTTCCGGAAAAAGAAGATATAAAAGACCTCATACGCTCAGTTCTCAGAAAAAGGTCCCTTACACACCCTCTATATAATAAATAATGTACGCGCGAAAGAAATCCAGTTATACACCGTAAAAACAGAAGCTATGATAGACTATAAGCAAGAGTTAAGTCAGGTTCAGTATGATGCTGTCACCTATTGTGATGGCCCGGAACTTGTTATTGCCGGAGCAGGGTCAGGCAAGACCCGTGTTCTCACGTATAAGATTGCCTATCTCATAGAGCATGGCATTCCCTCTAACAGGATCCTTGCCCTGACTTTTACCAATAAAGCTGCCAAGGAAATGAAGGAGCGTATTGGACAGCTTGTAACCAGAGAGTTATCCTATCGTATTGTGATGGGAACCTTTCATTCCATCTTCGCCAAGATTCTCCGATATGAGCTACAACGATATAGGGGAGTACTGCCCTATACAGAGAAGTTCACTATCTATGATACTGATGACAGTGAAGCTGCTATTAAGAATATAGTCAAGGAGATGTGTCTTGACCCCAAGGTATATACTCCTGGAACTGTTCTCTGTCGTATCAGCAAGGCTAAGAATAATATGATTACTCCTGACCTCTATCCACAGTCCAGTTTAGCTTACGAGGATAAAGAACACCATTTAGGTAGTGTCTCTGACATCTATAAAAAATATCGTTTATCCCTTATATCCTCTAATGCGATGGACTTCGATGATTTACTGCTTAATACCTGGCTACTCTTCAAGGAGCATGAAGAAATTCGCCATCGTTATGCCACCCATTTCCAGTATTCTCTTGTTGATGAATACCAAGATACCAACAAGATTCAGAAGGAAATCCTTCTGCAGC
>JAEEGL012969117.1_pt1 | contig 11751 bp, 8 predicted proteins | sample 9134231 | NCBI WGS metagenome assembly JAEEGL01 (sample SAMN16246548, study PRJNA631951) | gut metagenome | biome: gut microbiome; feature: rumen; material: fiber-attached | host: Bos | place: Iran: Karaj | collected 2018-10
TATTAAACAAAGTGTTGAATTAGGGCATCCAGAAACTCAAGCTAAAGAGATTTTTGATTTAGTATTAAATTTTGCAGGTTATGGATTTAATAGATCACACTCAGTAGCATACTCAATAATTGCTTATAAAATGGCTTATTTAAAAGCTCATTATAAAGAAGTGTTTTTCTCAAATCTCCTAACAAATGTAATAGGTAGTGTTGAAAAAACAAATGAATATCTTTTAGAAGTAAAATCAAATAATATAGAAATAGAAAAACCTTCTATAAATAAATCAACTGATCATTATATTATTGATAATAAGAAAATAATCTATCCAATTTCAAATATCAAATCAATTGGAGGAGTAGCTTCAAATATAATTATTGAAGAAAGAAATAAAAATAAATTTACTGATATTTATGATACTTTCTTTAGATTAATAAGATCAGGTATTGGTAAAAAGGCTCTAGAAGTATTAATATATGCAGATGTCTTTAGAGAATTTAATTTCAATAGAGCAACTCTAATCTTTAATTTAGATAGTCTATATAATTATGGAGAACTAACAAAAGATTTAGATGAATCATTAGTATCAAAACCAGAAATAATCTTCCAACAAGAATTTGATGAAAAAGATTTATTAGAAAAAGAAAAAGATATTTTTGGATTATACTTATCTAATCATCCCACTAATATTTATAGAAAAGATAATAAATATGCTATAAATATAAATGAAGTATCAAATAATTTTAATAAAATAGTAGATACACTTATATTAGTAGATAAAATAAAAACTATTAATACTAAAAAAGGAGATAAAATGGCTTTTCTAACTGGATCAGATGAAACAGGTTCAATGGAATATACTTTATTCCCAAAAACTCTAGATACGTATTCTAATATAAGAAAAGGTAACTTGTTAAAAATAAGAGGAAAAGTAGAAAAAAGACTAAATAAATATCAAATAATAGTAGAAAGAATAAAGGACTTAGAAAATGAAAAAGAAAATAAATAATATAATTAAAACTAATAGAACAAAAATAAAATCTAAAATATTTCAAATAGCTACAATAGTAATAATAATAGATCAATTTACTAAAATACTAGTAACTACATACTTAAAAGAATCACATGGTTATGAAATCATAAAGAATTTCTTTATGATTATGTATACTAGAAATACTGGAGCTGCTTTTTCTATTTTAGAAAATCAAACATTTTTATTAATAATTTTATCTTTAATAATATTAATAATACTTAATAACTATATTTCTCTACTAACAAAATCAACTAAGTTAGAAAGATTATCTTTAGGATTAATATTAGGAGGAATAATAGGTAATTTAATAGATAGATTATTATATGGATCAGTAATAGATTTTTTATCATTTAGAATTTTTAAGTATTCATTTCAAATATTTAATATAGAAGATACAGCTATAGTAGTAGGAGTAATATTATTTATATTATCTTCAATAATAGAGAATTTTAGTGAAAAAGATGCTAAAAAAATAGATGTAGAAGCAGAAATAAAGAAAATTGAAGATACAACAAATAAGAAGAAAAATACTAGTAAAAAGAAAAATACAACTAACAAGAAACCAACAAATAATAAAAAAAATAAGAAAATCTAATATTAGACTTTCTTTTTTTTAAAATTATATGTATAATTACAGTAGGTGATAATATGAATAATGATAATTTAAATAATATGTATGGAAATGAGGATCAAAATACACAATCAAATGATAGTATGAATACTAATCAAAATATAAATGATATGTATGGAAATCCTCCATCAGAACCATCACAACCTGTAGTAGAAGTAACTCCAGAAACACCAGAAACAACTGAACAACCAGCTGAAAATCAAAATCCAGCTCCAGATCAACAACCAGCTGCTACAACAACAGAACCTGCTAAAGAACCTGTAAAAACACAAGGTTCATTCGGATGGGCAGTTTTAGGATTCTTTATTCCTATTGTTGGATGGATTTTATATTTCTCATGGAAAAATACTAAACCTGGTGATGCTAAGATGGCAGGACTAGGTGGAGTAGTTGGTTTTCTAATTAATCTAGTTTTATTAAACATGAAGTAATAAGAAAAACAAGTTTACTAAACTTGTTTTTTTATGTAAAATAATAATGAATTGGGTGATAATCATGAAAGTAATTGATAATGATAATTTAAGAATTGATACTTACTTATCAAATGAATTAGATATATCAAGAAGTAAAATTCAAAAATTAATAAAAGAAGAAAAAGTATTAGTAAATAATAAAGTAGTATCAAACAATTATAAAGTTAAATTAGATGATGAAATAGAAATAGATGATGATTTAGATTTTGAAATATCAGTAGAACCAAAAAATATACCATTAGATATCATATATGAAGATGATTATCTAATGATTATAAATAAAAAAAGTGGTATGGTAGTACATCCAGCTCCAGGGCATTATGATGACACCATGGTAAATGCTCTTCTTTTCTATCTAAATAAACAATCAACTAAAAACATAAGACCAGGTATTGTACATAGACTAGATAAAGACACTTCAGGACTCATGGTAGTCGCGAAGGATGAAAAAACGTTAGAAGAACTTTCAAACCTAATGAGTAAACATGAAATTAATCGTCATTATTTAGCTATTGTCGATGGAGTTATAAAGGAAAATTCTGCTACTATAGATGCTCCGATAGGAAGAGATACTAATGATAGACAAAAAATGAAAGTAACAGATGTAAATGGAAAAGAAGCTATAACAAATATTAAAGTATTAGAAAGATTTGAAAAAAACACATATATTGAATGTATCTTAGAAACAGGAAGAACTCATCAAATAAGAGTTCATATGAATTATATTAATAAACCAGTGACAAATGATCCTGTTTATAACAATAAGTCAAGTAATGATTTTGGTCAAATGTTACATTCTTATTCAATTGAATTTACTCATCCAATAACTCATAAAGAATTAAAATTTATACAAGAACCACCAATAGAGTTTAAAAATAAATTAGAAGAATTAAGAGAAACTAAATAGTTTCCTTTTTTATAAAAAAATAATCAATAAGTGATTATAAGTAAAGAAATGTCCAATCGATTGACACTAATTATTTTTTTAATTATTATAAATATAGATTGAAAAATATAACAATATGTGTTAATATAACAACCAATTAATGGGGGGATAAAATGACAACAAACAAAGAAATAAACGAATTAATTGAATTGAAAAAAAGAATATTAACATTTCCAAATTTTACAGAAGAAGAAAAACAAAGATTATTAGAAGAAATAAAAAATGGAAAAACATTTGATTTTGGGACAGGATATTCAACTATAGATAGGCCATGGCTAAAGTATTATAAAATGGACAATTATTATGACATAAACAATTCTAGAACAATATATCAGGATATATTAGAAATGAATCAAGATAATTTAAAAACAATGGCCCTTTTATACTTTGGAGGTAAAGTATCATATAAAGAAATGTTTAAAAAAATTGATGAAACTGCGAAGTCTTTAGAAGAATATGGTATAAAAAAGGGAGACTTTGTTACAGTATGTTGTGCTGGAATTCCAGAATGTATTTATACTGTTTATGCTTTAGCAAAAATTGGTGCTATTGCAAATTTAATGGCTCCATATTTTGACAAAGATCAAATGAGTGAAAGAATTTCAGACTGTGAAAGTAAAACATTAATAGTAATGGATAAGTTTTATCCACAAATAAAGAATTCTATTAATAATTCATCAATAGAACAAACAATTGTTATTCCAACTTTGAATTCAAGCCCATTAAGATTCATTCCAAATAAGAAAGAAATAAAACTAGATTATATAAATGAATTATGGTGGAATCAGTTTATAAAAGATGGAAAGAAAAGAATTGTTCCAAAAACAATGGAATATGAGAAAGACTATCCATTGTGCATGGTTTATTCAAGTGGAACTACAGGCGCTTCAAAGGCAATAGTTTTATCACATGATAGTTTTCAATATTCGGTTTTATCATATGATGCAAACACAATTGATATTTATAGAAAGCAAAAAATGTATCAAATTGTACCACCTTGGTATTCAACAGGATTGAGTACATCAATTCACTTGCCATTACACTATGGGGTAACAATTTTTCAAGATCCAAGATTTGAAAGAGAAATTTTTATAAATAATGTAATAAAACAAAAAATTAATTATTCAATAGGTCCAACCAGCATGTATGAAGGATTCTTAGATAAAAAACTAACCGCTGGAAAAAAATTGACAGAATTACATACACCAGTTCAAGGTGGAGAACCACTTAATCAAGATTTGAAAGATAGAATAGAAGAAAAGATGAGAGAAATGGGTGTAGATACTAAAATAATAGTTGCTTATGGTCAATGTGAATGTGGAGCACAAGTAACTAGTCAATCTAAAAAAATAAATCATCCTGCAAATTCAGTTGGTATTCCAATCCCTGGAGTAACAGTGGCAATAGTAGATGATAACTTCAATGAACTTCCTTATGGTTCTAGAGGAAATATTATTGTGAATACACCATGTGGAATGTTAGAATACTATAAAAAACCTGAAGCAACAAACAATTATTTCCATTATGATATAAATGGAACAAAGTGGAATTGTACAGGTGATATAGGTAGCATGGATCAAAATGGTGATGTATTTGTTGATGGAAGAGCAGAAGATTATACAATAGTAGATGGTGAAAAAATATACAACTTTGATATCGAGGAACCTATAAGAGGTCTTAAAGACATAAAAATATGTGATTGCATAGAAAAAATGGATAATGGAAAAAGTGAATTAGGATTTCATATAGTGTTTGAAGATAAAGAAAAAGAAAAATATGAAGATCCAGAAACATTAATGAATAAATTATCTGAAATCCAAGAAATAATATTTAACAAATACAATGATATAAAAATGGTACCAAAGTATTTTAAAATAAGAGATAATTTCCCATATAAACCATCAGGAAAAAGAGATATAGAAGCATTATCTAATGAAAAAGATGGATTTGTTTATGTTGATAGTGATTATCTATTAGAACCTAAAAAAATCAAGAGAAAATAATTCTCTTTTTTTTATTAGTATGTTATAATGAATTATGGTAGGAAGTGTGTGATATGGTAGTAACGAAAATGACATTTACAGTAATACTATCTTTAGTATTTGTTATTAGTCTTAGTATTATTTATTTTTCTAAAGAAAGAATGTCAAATGATGAAAATAAGATTTATCAATACCTAATTATTGGCAATATAATTGGACTTATTTTACATCTTCTTTGTGATATTGTATCTTTTTATTATGATTCTCTTCCAATGCTATTATCAAATATAGTTTTAAAACTATTACTAGTTTATTATTTATTATTTGGAATTCTTATTCTATCATATTTAATTGCAATCATTAATTCAAAGAAAAAGAAGACAATTATGACTATATTAAAAATAATAACTATTTTAGCTATTTCTACAATTTTTGTTCTACCATCAAACATAGTAATTGATAAACAAAACTTGATTTTTTATACAAATGGAATCGATACTAAGTTTGTATTTATTATATCTGCTATTGAAATATTTTTCTTGTATCTCATAATAATTATTAATTATAAGAATTTAGATAAGAAAAAAATAATACCATTAATTATATTTTCAATATTAGCGGGTTTATCTACAATAATACAGTTAAACCACAAAGATATAGTAATAACTGACTGTATGGAAACAATAATTATACTTCTTATGTACTTTACAATTGAAAATCCAGATTTAAAAATGCTACAACAATTAGAAGTTGCTAAAGAAGAAGCAGATAAAGCTAATCGTGCTAAGACTGATTTCTTGAGTAGTATGTCTCATGAGATACGTACTCCTTTGAATGCTATAGTTGGGTTCTCTGAAATGATTAAAGAAGCTAATAGTTTAGAAGATGCTAAAACTAATGCTCGTGATATAGTTAATGCTTCACAAACTTTACTTGAAATTGTAAATGGTATACTTGACATTTCTAAGATTGAAGCAGGTAAATTAGAAATTAAAGAAGCACCATATGATGCTAAATCAACATTTGAAGATTTAGCTAAATTAATTAAACCTAGAATGGAAGAAAAAGGATTAGACTTTACATACTTTATTGCGCCTGATATTCCTAAAACATTATATGGAGATCATGCTAATATTAAAAAGATTGTTACTAACTTTTTGAGTAATGCTGCTAAGTATACAAATCAAGGATTTGTAAAGTATGAAGTAAACTGTATTAATACTAATGGAGTGTGTAAACTAATAATTTCAGTTGAAGATTCTGGTCGTGGTATTAAACAAGAAAGTGTAAACCAATTATTTGAAAAATTTGACAGACTTGACGTTGAAAGAAATACTACTATTGAAGGTACAGGATTGGGGCTTGCTATCACTAAACAATTAGTTGAAATGATGGGTGGTAGAATTATAGTTCATACTGTATATAAACAAGGATCTAAGTTTACAGTTATGTTAGATCAAAAGATAGAACAAAATACAGTTGTTGAAACTGAAGAAGAAGTAGAAGTATCAGATACTCTTAACTTAAAAGGTATTAAGATTTTACTTGTTGATGATAATGATTTAAATATCAAAGTAGGTAGTAAATTATTAGAAAAGCTTAATGCTGATCATATTGATACAGCTAAAAATGGATTTGAATGTATTGATAAAGTAAGAGAAACAAAATACGATTTAATTCTACTTGATGATATGATGCCTAAAAAGAGTGGTACTGAAACTCTAAAAGAATTGAAAGCTATGTCTGATTTCCGTACTCCAACAGTCGCGTTAACAGCTAATGCGATTGCTGGAATGAGAGAGTCTTACTTAGCCACTGGATTTGATGAGTATTTATCAAAACCAATTGACAAACAAGAATTAATGAAAGTAATCAATAAACTATTGAGAGATAAATTATCACATGACCCAGTACCTTCAGCTCCAGTTGCAGAAGAATCTCATGTTATAGATCATCAACCACCAACTAATGCTACCGAAGCACCAACTGAAGAAACAAATACAGTGATTGAAACTAATCCAGTTCCAGTTACTGAACAACCAAAAGAAGAACCAGTTCCAGTTAGTGAAACTCCAAGTGAAGCAATTCCTGTTCCAGAAGTACCTAGTGAAGAAACAGATGAACAATTCTTAAGAAACCGTGGAGTAGATATGGACAAAGCACTTGAATTACTTGGTGACATGGAAATGTATAATATGACTATGGAAGATTTTGCTGCTGAACTAGAAAATAAATGGTCTAAGTTGGAGCAAGAAAAACTTCAAAATGATATGGAAAATTATGCTATAGATGTTCATTCATTAAAGAGTGATTGTAAGTATTTAGGTTTCTATGATTTGGCCGATGTTGCTTATGAACACGAACTTAAAAGTAAAGAAAACAATTCAGCATTTGTTAATGACAACTTTGAAAGATTAGAAAATGAATATGCTAAAGTTTTAAAAATAGTGAACGAATATAAAAGTCGACATTAAGTCGACTTTTTTTATTTTTATAAAAAATGCTTGATTTTTTATGAAAATAAGAGTAATATGTATCGTAAATTATTTTGAAAGGGGATTTGTTATGTACTTTACTTATAAACATATTATTAATAATATAAATATAATTAATAAACCTATATATTTAAAGTGCTTAAAAAACTTTTCAAATATAGTTTGTATTAAACGTGTTCTTTTTTCTAAGTGAAAAAATGCGCGTTTTTTTTATAGGAGGAAAATATGAAGGAATTATCAATTAATGATCTATTAGAAAAAGTGAAAGAATATAATGGTGATTGTTCTATGATAGAACAATGTTATAATTATGCAAAAATATTACATGAAGGTCAGTATAGGCAAAGTGGAGAGCCTTATATAACACATCCATTACAAGTAGCTTATATTTTAGCTGAGATGCATGCAGATTCAGATACTATTTGTGCTGGTCTATTACATGATACACTTGAAGATACAAATTCTACTAAGGAAGATATAGCTGAATTATTTAATAAAGAGATAGCTAACTTAGTTGATGGAGTTACTAAAATAAGTAAATTAAACTTTTCTTCTAAAACAGATCAAAATATGGCTAATACAAGAAAAATAATAACAAGTATTACTTCTGATGTAAGAATAATAATTATCAAATTAGCAGATAGATTACATAATATGAGAACGCTTTCATATAAAACAGAATTCAAACAAAAAGAAAATTCAATTGAAACATTAGATATATTTGTTCCATTAGCTTATTATATTGGAGCATATAGAATAAAATCAGAATTAGAAGATTTATCTTTACAATATTTATATCCTGATCGATATAAGAAAATAGAAGATATTAAATTTAAAGTAGAAAATGAGAGTAAAGATTGTCTTCAAGAAATGTTATTCACTATAAATAAAGTTCTATCAGATAGGAATATTCCAAATGAAATGAAAGTAAGAACAAAGAATATTTATGGAATATATAAAAGACTTAGAGAAGGACAAAAAATATCAGATATTCATGATTTATTAGCTTTAAAAGTAATGGTTGATGATATTAATAATTGTTATCAATCACTAGGATTAATTCATAGTAAATATCATCCAATAAATGATAAGTTTAAAGATTACATTTGTAATCCTAAAACTAATATGTACAGAAGTTTACATACAACTGTATTTGGTCCAGAAGATAGACTCGTACAAACTCAAATTAGAACTTTTGAAATGGATGAGGTAGCATCATTTGGATTATCTACTTATTGGAATATGGAAACATCTGATGCAAGAGAAAAGATGCAAAAAGAATTAAAAGATAAATATCAATTTTTCAACTCATTAGTAGAGATTAATAATGTTTTTGCTGATAATAAAGAATTTGTCTGGCAAGTTAAGACTGAGTTATTTTCAGATAAAATATATGTATATACAACAAAAGGAGACATAGTAGAATTACCTAAAGGTTCAACCGCAATAGACTTTGCTTATAAGATACATACTGATATTGGAAATACAATGGTATCAGCTATTGTTAATAATAAGGCAGTTGAACCAACTCATGAATTACATAATAAAGATAGAGTTAGAATAATTACAGATATATTATCTTATGGTCCAAGAGAAGAATGGTTAGATAAAGTTCAAACTACAAGAGCAAAACAAAAAATTAAAGATTTTAATAAAAATAATTAATATATGATACAATAATAATGAGGAGAGGATATAATGGATATTAATTATGAATTATCTGATGAAGAACTATTAGATTTAGCAAAAAAAGAAAATAAAAGTGTTGATGAAGTTAGAAGTAACTACAAATATGCTTTAAAAGATTTAGAATATACAATAAACCAAATTAATTCTATAATTGATAAAAACAATTATAAAAGATTTCCATATGATATAGATATTCATGGTTATGGAAAAAACAAAGAATTAGAAAACAAGTATATTTGTTCTGATCAAATAAAAGAACTAAAAGATATAAAAAAAGAAGATATGGCTATAGTAACTGGTTTTGGTCCAACAAATTCTCCTACAGCCGGAACATTATCTTCCATATTTAAAGTATTAGAATTACAAAGAGAAACAGGAATATATACTCATATTGTTATTTCAGAATTAAGTGCTTTAAATTCAAGGCAAAAACCATTAGATGAATTATTTAGCTATACAAAGCAATTTATTACTTTTATCAAAAAACTAGGATTTGATGAAAGCAATGGTGAAATACGTAGTAATAATGATTTAGATTTTTTAAGAACATATTCTATAGTAGCCAGTGTATTTAAAGTAGAAGATTTTTCTGAAGGAGAAGCTACTGATGATATGTATAAAAGAATGAATTTACTAGGTAATGATTATTCAACTATGGTATCTCAAGGTTATACTGTAGCTGATATAATTGTTCCTTTCATAAGAGACAAAAAAAAGGCAGTTATAGTACCTGCAGGATTAGAAGAACATTTATATCCATATTTAGCTCGTGTAGCAATCGAGAGAATGAAAAATAAAACTGGTGGAGTAGAAAAACTAATAGATAAAGATGCTAAAGTAGGAGCTTTATATGGAAAATTAATATCTGGATTGTTTCCTTATGTAAAAATGTCAAAAAGTATAAAAGAATCATCTATTAACTTAGGAGATACTGATGAAGAAATATATAATAAGATTGTAGAATGTGGAAATAGAAATGAAGAAGTTATTCTTCAAATGATGAATCTAGCTTCTAATTGGAAATATGATAAATTGCAAGAAGCAGAAAAAGCATTTAATAATCGTAATAATGATTATGATAGTTGGCTTCAATTTAAAAAAGAATACTGTGAATTCTTTAAAAATGTTAAAAAATTATGGGATGAATCAGCTCCACAAAAAGAAATTAATACTTATAATGAATTATTTGGAAAGGAAGAAACACAATGAAATTAATAGTTTGTGATATAAGTGGTATTGCGTCAACTAGAGGAGTTAATAATGATGAATTGTTAAATGTTTTAAACAGTTTAAATAATTATACTTGTACTTTTTGTACAGGTAAAGGATATCAAGGTGGATATGAAACAATAAAAAATATAGATCTAAAAGTACCATTTATTTGTGAAAATGGATCTGTTTTAGTTTCTAAAGATGGTGAAGTAATATATAATGATTCAATGAATTATGAAGATATCAAAGATTTGATATATGAACTTAATAAATTACCATTTGAGTTTTTAGCCTATATAGATTTAGAAACACATAAATATAAGTTTTTAAGAGGTTCTAAACCCCTAACAGAAGACTTATCACAACCATGGTTCTATAGTGAAGAAATATATGAAAATATTGATGATTTTTTAAATAGTATAGATAAGAATAATATATGCAGAATAACAACTAGAGGTTTAGAATTAAAAGATGATGTTAAAAACATTGATAAATTTCATGTTGTATTGTCTGAAAATGAATTTCATTCAATATGTAATAAAGGTACAAATAAAGCATTTGGTATACTAAAACTAGCAGAATTGTTAAATGTTGATTTAAAAGATATAACAATAATTGGTAACGATTTAAATGACATTGATATGTTTAGATTAGATTGTGGTCGTAAAATAGCAACTGGAAAAGTAAAACCACCACAAGAATTACTTGATTTAGCAGATGTTTATATACCACTTGATAAGTTGCCTGAATATATTAGAAACATTGACAAAAATGGGTAAAAATGCTATAATTTTGTTTATTGAAATGGAGGGAAACATATGTCAGATGTTGTATTAACTGGTGATAGACCAACTGGAAGACTACATTTAGGTCATTTAGTAGGTTCACTAACACAAAGAGTAGAATTACAAAATTCTGGAAAATATGATGAAATATATATAGAAATTGCTGATGCTCAAGCTACTACAGATAATTCTGGTAATATACAAAAAGTTAAAGACAATGTTTTAGAAGTTGCTCTAGATTATTTATCAGTAGGAATCGATCCTAAGAAAACAACTATTTTCTTACAATCTGAGGTTCCTGAATTAAGTGACTTAACTTTTTATTATATGAATTTAGTAACTTTAGCAAGATTACAAAGAAATCCAACTGTAAAACAAGAAATAGAATATAGAGGATTTAATAATACTATTCCAGTAGGATTTATGACTTATCCAATATCTCAAGCAGCAGATATCACAGGATTTAATGCTAATATTATTCCTGTCGGAGATGATCAACTTCCTATGATTGAACAAA
>JAEEGL014055641.1_pt1 | contig 11751 bp, 8 predicted proteins | sample 9134231 | NCBI WGS metagenome assembly JAEEGL01 (sample SAMN16246548, study PRJNA631951) | gut metagenome | biome: gut microbiome; feature: rumen; material: fiber-attached | host: Bos | place: Iran: Karaj | collected 2018-10
CTCACCTCCACCTTGATAGGGCGGCATACGGTCAAGCCATTCCTCTTTGCCATAAAGCACGCCGATGCCCGTAGGTCCGTAAATCTTATGTCCGCTGAATGCGAAGAAATCACAATCCATCGCCTGCATGTCGACAGCAAAATGGGGCGTGCTCTGTGCTCCGTCTATCAGTACCGGCACGTCATGCTCATGCGCTATACGTATGATGTCTTCGACGGGGTTGACCGTACCGAGCACATTGCTCACATGGGTCACACTGACCAAACGTGTGCGGTCGGTAAACAACTGGCGGTAAGCCTCAATATCAAGTTCACCACGGTCGGTCATGGGTATGACGCGGATAGCGATGCCTTTTTTCGCCGCCTGCAATTGCCATGGCACGATGTTGGAGTGATGCTCCATAACGGACACGATGACCTCGTCGCCGGCTTTCATAAACGCGTCGGAGAATGACGATGCCACCAGGTTCATGCTTTCTGTGGTGCCGCGTGTGAAGATAATCTCCGATGTGCTGCGGGCATTGATAAAGCGTCTCACGGTCTCACGTGCCGCCTCATGCAGGTCGGTGGCTTGTTGTGAGAGATAATGCACACCACGATGCACATTGGCGTTGACATTAAGATATTCGTCGCGCATGGCGTCGAGCACACACAACGGCTTCTGTGTGGTGGCAGCATTGTCGAGATATACCAACGGACGGTCATAAACCGTACGTGCGAGTATCGGAAAATCGGAGCGGATGTTTTTATTCATTGGGAATTATTTGGGAGTTCAGGAGTGAAAGCGGTTGAGGGTTGAGTGTAGAGAATTTAGTGCACTTTTAGGAGTGAAGGTGTTTAGGAGTGGAGACAATAGTCCTATGGTTGAGGGCTTAGTGTTCTTGACACATCTCTTGCTTCTTGCCTCTTGCTTCTAAATTCCCTCCCTTCGGGAGGGTCGGGGTGGGTACTATTTACACAATTTGCATCCTTCGCATTTGCTGAGTTCGCCACGGAAGCGTTTTTCTACCAGATAGTGCAATCTGTCGCGCAGTGGGATAAGTGTTATCTGGTCTATCACCTCGTTGGCAAAAGCAAGTTGTAAAAGCAGTTTGGCTTCGTGTAAGGGCACACCGCGTTGGCGCATATAGAAGAGTGCCGCATCGTTGAGTTGGCCTACGGTGCTGCCATGTGAGCATTTCACATCGTCGGCGTAAATCTCGAGCATGGGCTGTGTGTACATCCTGGCCTCACGTGTGGCACACAGGTTCTGATTCCGCTCCTGCGATACGGTCTTCTGTGCGCCCGGCCTTACCAGCACCTTTCCTGCGAATGCGCCGGTGGCCTGCTCATCGAGGACGTATTTGTAGAGTTCGTTCGATGTACAGTGAGCCGCCTGATGGTCTATCAGCGTGTTATTGTCCACATGTTGGGTGCGGTCGGCGATGACGCTGCCGTTGAGCGAGCATTCCGCCCCTTCGCCTTTGAACACCAGATCGGTTCGGTTGCGGGTCGTTCCGTTGTGGAGAGTGATGAGATGATGACAGAGGCGGCTGTTTGCCTGTTGCTCGATGTATAAGTTGCTAACGCGTGTGTTTTTGTAATGGGTCTCTTCCAGACAATACAACTCGAGCGACGCGTTCTCGCCCACATACGTTTCGATGACTTGTGTGGTAAGGAATGCGCGGTCGTCGGCGGCATGGTCGCAGAACAGCAGTTTGGCTTCGGCACCGTCTTCTATGACAATTAACACACGGCGGTTGACCATCAGTTCTACGTCGGCACGCAGAATGTTGATGATTTGTATTGCCTTGTCAACATGCACCCCCCGCGGCACATAGACGAGCAGTCCGTCTTGTGCTAGCATGGTGTTCAGTGCGGTGACGGCATCCTCTTTTGTGTCAGCCAATTTGGCGTAGTATTTAGCGACGAAATCGGGGTGTTGTTGTGCGTATTTGCATAATGATTGCACGACGACGCCCTCTGGCAGCAGGCTTTTAGGCAACAGCCGGTCATAGAACATGTCATTGACCACGAAATAGAGCGAGGTGCTGAGGTTGGGCACATCACACCTGAATGCGTCATAGGGGTTGACAGGAATGTCAAGCCGGTTGAGGTTCAGGCCGTAATCGGTTGCAAAGAGTTGCTGTATGTCGGTGTATTTATACCGTTCCACTTTCTGTGACGGAAAGCCGAGCCGCAGAAAATCGTCGAACGCGGCATCGCGGACGGCATTCATCGGGGGTGCCGAGTGGCGGGCTATCATCTCTCCCGCCTGACGGTATAAATCAATAAATTGGCTTTCGCTTTTCATTTTGTTGATGGTACTATAGGAGTTGTCATTCCTAAGGTGTTATTGTTCCGTTTCGGCCTTGATCCAGTCGTAGCCTCGCTGTTGGATTTCATTGGCGAGTTCAGGACCTGCCGTTTTTACGATGCGTCCTTGATAAAGCACATGTACCACTTCGGGACGTATCATTTCCAAAAGGCGGTCGTAATGGGTGATGACGATGCGGCTGTTGTTTGCCGTACGCAGTTTATTGACACCCTCAGCCACGATACGCATGGCATCGACATCAAGTCCCGAGTCGGTCTCGTCGAGGATGGCGAGTTTGGGCTCGAGCATGGCCATCTGGAATATCTCGTTGCGTTTCTTTTCACCCCCGCTGAATCCTTCGTTCACGGAGCGTGAAGACAGTTTGCTGTCAAGTTCAACGATTTTCCGTTTCTCGCGCATGAGTTTGAGAAACTCTGCGGCGTTGAGCGGCTCCAAGCCTTCATACTTCCTTTTTTCGTTGATGGCGGCACGCATGAAATTGGTCATCGACACGCCCGGTATCTCGACGGGATACTGGAATGAGAGGAAGAGCCCCTCATGTGCCCGGTCTTCGGGTTTCATCTCCAAAAGGTTTTTCCCGTTGAAGAAGATGGTTCCTTCAGTCACCTCGTATAGCGGATTGCCTACGAGCACCGCGCTGAGTGTGCTCTTTCCTGAGCCGTTAGGCCCCATGATGGCGTGGGTCTCACCATCGCGGATAGTAAGGTCAATGCCGCGTAATATCTCTTTGTCGCCAATACGGGCGTGTAAATTCTTGACTTCTAACATTTCTATTTTTGTATTTCAGAGTTCATTTGTGAGAGTGGAGGAGTGGAGGAGTGAAGGAGTGGAGGAGTGGAGGAGTGGAGGAGTGAAGACAATAGTCCTCTAATGGTTTAGTGTTGAGTGTAGAGGGTGTAGTGTTCTTGACACATCTCTTGCTTCTTGCCTCTTTGAAGTAATTACTCCCCTCGCCCTTTGGGAAGGCTACGGGGGGGCGAGCTTGCTCGGGATGGAGGGGCTGGGGGTGAGGCTTCTTTTCTCCCTCCGGGAAGGTAGAGGTGGGTTTTACCCTACAGTCCCTTCGAGCGATACAGAGAGGAGTTTTTGCGCCTCAACGGCAAACTCCATGGGCAGTTTGTTGAGCACCTCCTTGGCGTATCCGTTGACGATGAGTCCTACTGCCTGTTCGGTGGGGATGCCGCGCTGGTTGCAATAGAAGAGTTGGTCTTCGCTGATTTTGCTGGTTGTGGCCTCATGTTCCACGATGGCGGTATCGTTGTGGATGTCCATGTAGGGGAAGGTGTGTGCACCGCATTCGCTTCCGAGCAACAGGCTGTCGCACGAACTGTAGTTACGGGCGTTGTCGGCCTTCGTGCCCACACGCACCAGTCCGCGGTAAGAGTTTTGGCTGTGTCCGGCGCTGATACCTTTCGATATGATGGTGCTCTTGGTGTCTCGTCCGATGTGTATCATCTTCGTGCCGGTGTCCGCCTCTTGATAGTTGTTGGTCACAGCCACGGAGTAGAACTCTGCCTGTGAACGGTCGCCGCGGAGTATGCATGAGGGGTATTTCCATGTGATGGCACTGCCCGTCTCGACTTGTGTCCACGACAGTTTGGAGTCTGCGCCACGCAGTTCGCCTCGTTTCGTGACGAGGTTGAGTACGCCTCCGCGTCCTTTCTCGTCGCCCGGATACCAGTTCTGTACGGTCGAGTATTTCACTTCGGCCCGTTCCTTGACGATGATTTCCACGATGGCGGCATGAAGTTGGTTCTCGTCGCGCATAGGTGCTGTGCATCCTTCGAGATAAGACACATAAGCGTCGTCGTCGGCAATGATGAGCGTCCGCTCAAACTGTCCCGTGTTGCGGGCATTGATGCGGAAATAACTGCTCAGTTCCATGGGGCACCTCACCCCTTTAGGTATATAGACGAAAGAGCCGTCGCTGAAGACAGCACTATTGAGCGCGGCAAAGAAATTGTCGCGGTAGGGTACGACGGTGCCGAGGTGTTCGCGCACGAGGTCGGGATGATGCTTGATGGCGTCGCCGATAGAGCAGAAAATGATGCCCTTCTCGGCCAGTTTCTCTTTGAATGTGGTTTTGACCGACACGGAGTCCATGATGGCATCGACGGCCATGCCGCTGAGAGCCAATCGCTCCTCAAGGGGTATGCCCAGTTTGTCGAAAGTCTTCATCACCTCAGGGTCGATGTCTTCGAGTGTCGGCGTCTTGCCATCGGTGTTTTTTTTCTTGACCATCGGGTCGGCATAGTAAGAGATGCCTTGATAATCGATGGGGGGCACATGGACGTGTCCCCATGTCGGTTGTTGCTGGTCCCTCCAATAGCGGAAAGCCCGAAGCCGGAAGTCAAGCATCCAGTCGGGTTCTCCTTTCTTGGCGGAAATAAGCCTTACCACCTCCTCATTGATGCCCTTCTCGATAATCTCGGTTGTGACATCGGTGGTAAAGCCGAATTCATATTTCTTCTCAGCGATGCGGCGGACAAACTCATTGTCTGGCTCTTCCTCATGCTGAAGTTTCTCGTTTTTCTTATCTGACATGTGTCGATGTTTGGTCGTTTGGGGAGCTGGTCGTTTGGTCGTTTGGGAGGCTGGCAATTTGGCTGTTTGGCGTGACGATGTTTTGGGGATTGTTGACAGGTATTGACGCGGGCGTCTCGCCCGCGACCATGCGCAGACGAGACGCCTGCGTCCCCCATCATCCACAAGTGGCAGAGAAGATCTTGCCTCTTGCTTCTTACTTCTTGCCTCTAAAGATTACAACTTCTGTTGTACCTCTATTTCGGTGTAGGTCTCAATGATATCGCCCACCTGAATGTCATTGAAGTTGACGAGCGAGATACCGCACTCGAAGTTGACACCCACCTCTTTCACGTCATCCTTATAACGTTTCAGGGCATTGATGTCACCTGTGTGTACCACGATACCGTCGCGCACGAGGCGTGCCTTGTCGTTGCGGTGCACCTTTCCTTCTGTGACCATGGCACCGGCCACGGCACCCACTTTTGAGATGTGATATACCTCTTTCACTTCCACCTGTCCGGTCACGATTTCCTTCTTCACTTTGTCGAGCATACCAATCATGGCGTCTTTCACATCCTCGATGGCGTCGTAAATGACGGAGTAGGTGTTGATTTCCACGCCTTCCTGTGAAGCGATGCGGCGGGCATCTGTTGACGGACGCACCTGGAATCCCACGATGATGGCATCCGAAGAATCGGCAAACTGCACATCGTTCTCGGAGATTTGTCCCACACCTTTGCGGATGACGTTGACCTTGATTTTCTCGGTGGAGAGTTTAATGAACGAGTCGCTGAGAGCCTCGACCGAACCGTCGGTGTCGCCCTTGACTATCAGGTTGAGTTCCTTGAACTCGCCCAAAGCGATACGGTGGCTGATGTCGGAGAGGGTAAGACGCGTCTGTGTGCGCAGACCCTGCTCGCGTTGCAACTGCTCGCGTTTGTTGGCTATCTCACGGGCCTCCTGCTCACTCTCCATGATATGGAAGGAGTCGCCTGCAGTAGGAGCACCGTTCAGACCCAGAATGATGGCGGGCTCTGCGGGTCCGGCTTGTTGCATACGCTGGTTACGTTCGTTGAACATCGCCTTGATACGTCCATGGGCTGTACCTGCCAGCACCACGTCGCCCACCCTGAGCGTACCGTTTGACACGAGCACGGTAGAGACGTATCCGCGTCCTTTGTCGAGCGATGACTCGATGATGCTACCGGTGGCCTTGCGGTTGGGGTTAGCCTTCAGTTCGAGCATCTCGGCTTCGAGCAGCACTTTCTCGAGCAGTTCGTCCACGCCAATGCCCTTCTTGGCTGAAATCTCCTGGCACTGGTACTTACCGCCCCAGTCTTCCACCAGCAGGTTCATGTTGGCGAGGTCTTCACGTATCTTGTCGGGGTTGGCACCCGGCTTATCTATTTTGTTGATGGCAAACACCATCGGCACATTCGCGGCTTGGGCGTGTGCGATGGCCTCCTTGGTGGTGGGCATGACACTGTCGTCGGCAGCGATGATAATGATGGCGATGTCGGTGACCTGAGTACCGCGTGCACGCATGGCGGTGAACGCCTCGTGTCCCGGGGTGTCGAGGAAGGTGATGCGGCGTCCGTCGGCCAGTGTCACATTGTATGCGCCGATGTGCTGGGTAATACCGCCAGCCTCACCCGCGATGACGTTGGTCTTACGGATGTAGTCCAGCAGTGAGGTCTTACCGTGGTCGACATGACCCATGACGGTGACTATAGGTGCGCGGAACTGGAGATCGCTCTCGTCGTCGGCTTCTTCGTGGATAGCCTCGCTGACCTCGGCGCTGACGTATTCGGTCTTGAATCCGAACTCGTCGGCCACGATATTGATGGTCTCAGCGTCGAGTCGCTGGTTGATAGACACCATGATACCTACGCTCATGCAGGTGCCGATGACCTTCACCACGGGCACGTTCATCATCGTAGCCAATTCGCTGACGGTCACGAACTCGGTGAGTTTCAACACCTTGCTCTCTGCGCGTGCTGCCTCGTTCTCCTCCATGAGTTTCTCTTGTACAGCCTCGCGTTTCTCTTTGCGGTATTTGGCGCCCTTCTTGTTTTGTGTCTTCGAAGTGAGGCGTGCCAATGTCTCTTTTACCTGGCGTGCCACATCCTCCTCGTTCACCTCTAAGGGTTTCTGGTTGCGTTTGCGGTTCTTCTTCTTTCCGCCCGCCTGGTTGTTGTTCGCGCCCTGGTTGTTATTGTTGTTTTTGTTCTTGTTGGGCTGTGCGCCGCCTTGGTTGGCTACATCATTGATGTCCACACGCTCAGCGCTGATGCGTGCGCGTTTTTTCTTCTCGCCGCGCTGTTGCTGTGCCTTTTCCTCACGCTCTTTGCGACGCTCTTCCTTGGACTTTTTCTTCGGACGCGTGCTTTGGTTGATGGAGTCGAGGTCGATTTTACCCAGCACATTGACTTTCGGAGCCGCTTTCTGTTCGCTCTTAAGGGTGAAAATCTTGGAGTCGGTCTGTGCTTCGGGCTCAGTGGTGTCCTCTTCCAGTTCATCGGCAAGTGTCTCCTCCTCGGCAGTCTCTTCCACCTCGGGTATGGATTCCTCTTGCTCGGGTTCGGGCTGCTCTGTCTTTGTCTCTACAGGCTGCTCTTCGACCACAGGCTCTTCTTTCTTCTCCTCCTGTTTCTTCTCCTGTTCCTTTTCCTTAATCTCGGCGGCAGCCACCGTCTCAGAAACCTCGGCAGCAGGCTTCTGTTTGGGTGCGCTCACTTTTTGCTCCTCGGTGTCAGCTTTCGCTGTATCCGCGGCAGCCTCCGGGGCATTTTGCTTCTTGCCCAAGGTGCCAAGGTCCATCTTTCCCAAAGGCTTAAACTGCTGCCGGCTGTTGTCGAGCAGGTCTTCTGCCTTGTGAGATGGGGCTTCCTCAGTGCGCTTTTTCTCTTTTGGCCGTTTTTGGAAGATTTTGTCGGCTTGGCTTTTCTGCTCCTTGTCTTTCTGGAATTGCTCCACGAGCGCGTCATATTGAGCGTCGTTGAGTTTGAAATTAGGATCATTCTTTACCTCGCCCAAACCTTTCTTTTCCAGGAAATCAACTGCCGTTTGAAGTCCTATGTTTAATTCACGAATTGCTTTGCTAAATCTGACACTCATTTATTGATAATTGCTTTTGATAAATTTATAATTAAAATCGACACTTGACGTTCATGCGTCATTGTGCCTCGTCGGCTTCGCTGTCATTCTCAAACTCAGCGCGCAGCACATTGATCACATAGTCAACTGTCTCCTCCTCAAGGTCGGCTTTTTCGACCAGCAACTCACGCGGTGCCTTAAGCACTTGTTTTGCGGTGTCGAGGCCGATACGCTTGATGGACTCGATAACCCAATCCTCAATCTCGTCCTTGAATTCGTTCAGATCCACATCCTCGTCTTCATCACCAACGCGCTCGCGGAACACGTCGATGGTGTATTCGGTCAACATGGATGCCAGTTTAATGTTCACACCGTTCTTACCGATGGCCAGCGATACCTCCTCAGGACGGAGATAGACCTGTGCCTTTCTGTTCTCCTGGTCGATGGTGATGCTCGACACGGTGGCGGGTGCCAATGCGCGCTGAATAAACAGTTTCACATTCGCAGAGTAGTTGATGACGTCGATGTTCTCGTTTTGCAACTCTCTCACGATGCTGTGCACACGGCTACCTTTCTGTCCTACACATGCGCCTACGGGGTCGATGCGGTCGTCGTAACTCTCTACGGCCACTTTTGCCCTGTCGCCCGGCATACGTGCAATCTTCTTGATAGAGATGAGGCCGTCATTGATTTCGGGCACCTCAGCCTCTAACAGGCGCTGCAAGAACATGGGACTGGTGCGCGAGAGGATGATTTTCGGGTTGTTGTTCTCATTATCCACGCGGATGATGACGGCACGGATGGTGTCACCATTGCCATAGGTATGTTTTCCGGCTGTCTTTTCGCCTTTCTTCTCATAGTCGGCGGGAATCATCTCTGATCTGGGAAGGATGAGTTCGTTATTCTCGTCGTCGATGACCAGCCATTCGCGTTTGTACGCCATGTTGATCTCGCCGCTGACTATCATGCCCACCTTGTCCTTATATTTGTTATAAAGAGAGTCATGTTCCAGTTCGAGAATCTTGGATGCAAGTGTCTGCCTCAGGTTGAGGATGGCACGACGGCCGAATTTGGCGAAGTCCACACGCTCGGTCACATCCTCGCCCACCTCGTAGTCGGGCTCAATCTTCTGAGCGTCTTTCAGGCTGATTTCCCTGTTTTCGTCCTCAACCTCACCGTTGGGAACAACCACGCGACTGCGGTAAATCTCGAAGTCGCCCTTATCGGGGTTGACGATGACATCGTAATTCTCGTCACTGCCAAACATCTTGGCGATGACATTTCTGAAACTCTCCTCCAACACGCTTACCAGCGTGGTGCGATCGATGTTCTTGGTTTCTTTGAACTCCCTGAAGGTCTCGATCATGTTCGGAGTCTCTTCCGTTGTTTTTCTTGCTGCCATAGCTTTATTTGAAACTGATTAGATATTTTGTGTATTTTACTTTGTCCATCTCGAATTGCTTGTCCACATCGGTCAACACGGGGCGTTTCTTACCCTCTTCCTTGACTTTCTCTTTGACGGTCACGGTAAATTGGTTGCCGTCAACGGATTTGAGCAGACCTTTGTATTTCTTGCCGTCAGCGTCGAGCACTTCCACCTCTTTGCCGGTGAAATTGATGTATTGTTGGGGCACCTTAAACGGCTGACCCAGTCCGGCGGAACCCACCTCCAATTCGTAATCCTCCACCTCGCGGTCGAGACGCTCCTCAATAAAACGGCTCAAAGCCACACAGTCTTCTATCCACACACCGTCGGCATGGTCTATTTCCACCACGATGCGGTTGTCGGAACTGATTTCAATATCGACGAGGAAATAATCTTTCCCCTCGAGCCACTCTTCTACTAACTGTTTTACAACGGTCTTGTCTATCATAACATAACGTATATTATAATGAAAATGAGGGGCTTTCGCAGCCCCTCATTCCACTGAACGGGTGCAAAAGTACGAACTTTTTCGCACCTGTGCAAGTTTTTCACTGTTTTTTTGACAAATACGGCGATTTTCAGGGGATTTCAAGAGATGGTGGGACGCAAAGGACGTTTTTTATTTGGGAAACAAAAACTCACGAAGGTTATAACATGGAGTGCAGAAGATTGAGGCGTTTCTTTTGAAAGACGGTGAATTGCAGGTCGGCGAACTATCAATATAGCGAACGAGACGGAAAGCGGAACAAGGATAATGATGAAGAAACTAACAGGAATGGGGTTAAGTCACAGTGATGCAAAAAAGGTGCTCAGAGGCTTATTCAAATTGAGTTCTAATTCATAACGGCGAAATCGTGGTTACACAGGCCAAAGACCTTTGCCACTGTGTCAGGAATTAAGTCTGCATATCTTTGTGCAGTTTTACGGTCACCTCTGTATATATAAAGTCTATAGATGAGGCCATAGTGATCTATTTGAGTCCAATCGTCAAATTCTTCAATCGAACTGTCTGCAAAGCCAAGCACAGCCTCCTTTTCTTCCTTCGTGATATTATGGTCAAATACTGTTTCCATGTCTGCAAATTTACAAGTTTCCTTTGAATTATCTAAACAATCCCGCGCGAATGTGAGTTATTTTGCTCATATTTTGCGCAAGATTGTCGAAAAGCGGTTTATTGAGCGTTTGGACAAAAAAGAAAGAAGTTTCTTTTGTTTTGCCCCTGACTTTCCGTATCTTTGCAACGTTTAAGGCATAAATAAACCTTCAACGAATCAAAATCAACAGTTATGAATGAGTTCAAGGATAAGGTGGCCGTTGTGACGGGCGGTGCCCAGGGCATCGGGCGGTGCATTGCCGAGGAGTTTCGCAAGGCGGGTGCACACGTCTGTGTGATAGACAAACAGGCGGGTGACCACTTCGTGGGCGACATCTCCGACCGACAGGTGCTGGAGCGTTTTGCCCAAGAGGTCATCGCGAGATATGGCAAGGTTGATTTCTTGATCAACAATGCGCTGCCGTTGATGAAAGGCATCGACGAGTGCTCCTATGAGGAGTTTCAATATGCCTTGAGTGTGGGTGTCACAGCGCCCTTCTACCTGACCAAACTCTTTGCCAAGCATTTTGCTGAAGGTGCTGCCATCGTGAATATTTCATCGTCGCGCGACCGTATGAGTCAGCCGCAAACAGAGAGTTACACCGCCGCGAAGGGAGGCATAGCCGCTTTGACCCATGCGCTGGCGGTCAGTCTTGCCGGGCGTGTGCGCGTCAATTCCGTCTCGCCCGGGTGGATTGACACCAGTTTTGCCGTCTATGAGGGGCCTGACGCCACACAACAGCCGGCAGGACGCGTCGGCAATCCGATGGATATCGCCAACATGGTGCTGTTCCTCTGTTCCGACAGGGCGGGATTCATCACAGGCGAGAACATCTGCATCGACGGCGGCATGACCCGGCAGATGATTTATCATAATGATTACGGATGGACATTGCAGAGTCCTTCTCCGTCAAAATAGATATAACCAGGGATGCTGGCTTCACGTCCGCATGAATCCTGCGGGCTGCCCGCCAGCGCTCCCATAACATAATTGTTATATGACTTTAGAATATATGTCACAAGAAGGTTACGATAAACTCGTGGCCGAACTACATCAGTTAGAGACGGTAGATTTGCCTCAGGTCAGAGAGGCTATCGCCGAGGCGCGCGACAAAGGCGACCTGAGCGAAAATTTTGAATATCATGCCGCCAAGCGCGAACAGGCACGTCTGCTGAGCAGAATACGTTTCAAACAGCGGGTGCTGGCCAATGCGCGGGTGTTTGACATGTCGCGCCACTCCTCGGAGAGTGTGCAGTTGCTCAGCCGCGTAGAGATAACCAATCTGGCAAACAA
>JAEEGL014782122.1_pt1 | contig 11751 bp, 10 predicted proteins | sample 9134231 | NCBI WGS metagenome assembly JAEEGL01 (sample SAMN16246548, study PRJNA631951) | gut metagenome | biome: gut microbiome; feature: rumen; material: fiber-attached | host: Bos | place: Iran: Karaj | collected 2018-10
ATGGAATTCGTTCTTCAGCGGCACCGGGGTGAACAGTTCCCCGTAGTGCTTCTCCCAGAGGGCATCCGCGCCCTGCAGCTTGCTGCGGTGAATCGACAGCCTGTCACTCAGATAGAATACACAGCTGGCATGATCGCACTCAGTCAGATCGATCCGGGCCAGGCCGCCGATTGCGAAACTCTGGTCCTTGTTGACCTGGTAGACCTGCGGCTTGATCATGCGGGCCGGCAGGATCGTCTTCAGATCCTCCTCGTGCACTTCCATCAGCAGGCTGTCACCGATCTCGATACCCGGCGTATCAATGTAGTCGATGCCGTCAATTTCCATATGGTTGAATTCCAGGGTTGTGCCCGGATAGCGGCTGCTGGTCAGCACTTCCTCCCCAAGCAGGTGATTGAGCAGGGTGCTCTTGCCGGAATTGGCCCGGCCCATAACCACTACCGGCCGGCCGGCATAGCTCATCCGGACCGCGTTGCGCACTTCCTCGATGCCTTCACTCTGCAGTTTGGAGGTCAGCACCAGGCCTTTGACCTGGATGCCCATCTCCCGCAGACGGCCGAAGACAAAGCGGGCAATCTTTTCATGGTTCAGGGTATCCGGCAGGATATCCCGCTTGGCACAGACAAGGATGATATCCTTGTTGTCCAGGCGCCGGGAAAGTCCCGGGATCATGCCGGCTTCAAAATCGAACAGATCCACCACCCACAGCACCAGGGCATCCAGACGGCGGATTTCCTCCAGGACCAGGTCAGGATCAATCCCGGTCCGCATGGAGACCGTCAGATCATCATAGTGAATCAGGCGGAAGCAGCGCTGGCAGTAGTCATTTTCTGCCTTCGGGGTATAACCCGGCAGGGTCCTGTCTTCTGTCTGCAGCACGGCTCCGCAGCCACGGCAACGTTTCATTCCTTTTCACCTTCTTCATCAAAGAGACTCAGCCTTTCCACATCCGGATGGCTTTCTTCTTTCTTGGCAGCCAGCACTTCCGGCGGAATTTCCACCATGCGGCAGTCCTCAATGCCCCGGCGCAGATACCATCCGGCCTTCAGGCTCAGCGGCGTGCTGAACGTGGTGTCGGTGGTCTTCAGCGGGATTTCGGAAGCTTTCAGCAGATGCTCCTCCGGATCATAGAACGCCAGGATATCACCCGGTGCAACCGGTCTTGCCAGCAGCAGTTCATTCGGGTTGGATTTGACTTTCTTGGCGATCAGGCTGCCCTTCACCGGCCGGTTTCCCTGCTGGATATCATCCAGCCGGACCCGTTTCATGGCCCCGTTGCGGCAGACATACAGGACGCCCTGCACACCCCGGCGCAGCGGGCAGACAAAGGCCAGCCGGTCATCGGCGCTGAGATTGACAGCTTTGACGCCCTTGGCCCTGATCCCGGTTTCCGGTACCTGGTCCAGACTGTAGCGGCTGGCGAAGCCGTCCCTGGTTACCAGCGTGACCGCATCATCCGGGTAGGCCGCAAACGCGGTCAGCAGTTCAGCCTGCGGGCCCAGGTTCATGGCCGGCATGACCCGGCTGTTGCGCTGGACCTGCCAGGCGGAAGCCGGTGTTTTCTTGATAAATCCGTCCGAGGAAGCCGTCACGATCCAGGCATAGGTGTCAAAACTGTGGATCACAATGACATTGCGGATCTTGTCGTCACCTTCGATCCGCACCACTTTGTTCAGGTGCATGCCGAGGTCCTTCCATTTGCCCTCATCGATCTGCCAGACCGGCAGGCAGGCATAATTGCCCTTCGAGGTGAACAGCAGCAGCGTATCGAGCGTATCACACTCGATATGGCCGATCAGTTCATCCCCTTCCTTCAGACCGGTCGGGGTGCCCTCGCTGGCCCCGTAGGAACGCAGGGAGACCCGCTTGACATAACCGTCCCGGCTCACGGTTGCGACCACCCGCTCGCTGGCAGCCATGCTGGAGCGGTTGATGACCAGTTCGCTGATTTCATCCTCGATCTGCGTCCGGCGCTCCTGGCCGTATTCCCTGCGGACGGCCTTGAGTTCCTGCACGATGACATGGGTCAGGATGCTCGGGTTTTCGAGGATGGACCTTGTTTCTTCAATCTGGTTGACCAGTTCGGCAAACTCCTCCCGCAGTTCATAGATATCCGTGTTGGACAGCCGGTACAGCCGCAGGGTGACGATCGCTTCGGCCTGGGGTTCATCAAAGCCGAACTCCGCCATCAGGTTCCGCTTGGCGTCCGCCTTGTCCTGTGAATGCCGGATGATATCGATGATCTGGTCAAGAATCGATACGGCCTTCATGAGGCCTTCGATGACATGGCACCGTTTCTCCATGCGGTCCAGTTCAAACCGGGAACGGCGGATAACCACTTCCTTGCGGAAGGCAATAAACGCGTCCAGCAGCCCGAGCAGGCCCACCTGCACCGGCCGCTTATCGATAATCGCCACATTGTTGTAGCTGTAATAGATCTGCAGGTCGGTATTCTTGTAGAAATAATTCAGGATCATGTTCGCGTCGGCGTCCTTGCGCACATCGACAACGATCCTGAGACCGGTCCGGTCAGTTTCATCCCGGACATCAAGAATCCCGTCAATATCGCGGGACAGCCGGATCTCGTCCATCTTCTTGACCAGGTCACTCTTGATGACTTCATACGGGATTTCCGTAATGACGATCTGCCGGCAGGTCTTGGCCTGGACAATTTCCGCCCTGGCCCGCACGACCACCCGGCCATGGCCGGTTTCAAACGCTTCGCGGATGCCCTGGGCCCCCTGCACGATCCCGCCGGTGGGGAAATCCGGGCCGGGGATCAGCTCAATAATCTCAGACAGCTCGCAGCCGGGATTCTGCAGACGGTAAATCGCCGCGTCCACGACTTCGCTCAGATTGTGCGGCGGCATGTTGGTCGCGTAACCGGCCGCGATACCGGTCGCCCCGTTGACCAGCATGACCGGAAACGGCACCGGCAAAACCGTCGGTTCGTTTTCCGTATCATCGAAGTTCGGAGCCATCTCCACGGTATCCTTATCCAGGTCATCTTCCATGATCTGCGTGACCTTGGCCAGGCGCACTTCGGTATAACGCATCGCCGCAGCCGGGTCATCATCAATGGAACCGTTGTTGCCGTGCATATCGATCAGCGGCAGCCGTACTTTCCAGTCCTGGGACATGCGGACCATCGCGTCATAGACCGAGGTGTCCCCGTGCGGGTGATAGTTGCCGATGACCAGGCCGACGGTCTTGGCTGATTTGCGGTACGGGTGATCCCAGGTATTGCCGTCATGGTACATGGCATAAAGAATCCGGCGCTGGACCGGCTTCAGCCCGTCCCGGGCATCCGGCAGGGCCCGCTCCTGAATGATATATTTGGCATAACGGCCAAACCGGTCGCCCATGACATCTTCCAGCAGCACCGGCACATATTTTGTATTGTCTTCAAATTCGTTCTTTCTTGCCATTATGCGTCCACCTTGAAATCATCCTCCAGCGTGAAGGAGATATTGTCTTCGATCCACTTGCGGCGCCGGTCGGCCTTGTCGCCCATCAGCACCGATACCCGCTTGTCAGCCAGCATTTCATCCTGGATGCCGACCCGGATCAGGGTCCGGCTGGCCGGATCCATGGTTGTCTCCCACAACTGGGTGGCATTCATTTCACCAAGGCCTTTATAGCGCTGCACTTCGATCCGGCCCAGTTTTTTGCGGACCGCGTCGAGTTCATCATCGGTGTAGCAGTACTGCGTCTGCTTGCCCTTTGTCACCTTGTACAGCGGCGGCAGCGCAATGTAAACCATGCCCTGCTCCAGCAGCGGCCGCATGTAACGGTAGAAGAAGGTCAGCAGCAGGATCTGGATATGCGAACCGTCATCATCCGCGTCGGTCATGATGATGATCTTGCTGTAATTGGAAGCCTGATAGTCAAAGCTCGGCCCCACGCCGGCATCGATCGCATGAATCAGGGTGTTCAGTTCGAGATTCTTTTCAATCTCGCCCATGGTGCACTTTTCGGTGTTCAGCACCTTGCCCCGCAGCGGCAGGATCGCCTGGTAACGGGAATCCCGGCCCTGCTTGGCACTGCCGCCGGCCGAATCACCCTCGACCAGGAACAGTTCCTTATGCGCCGCATCCCTGGTCTGGGCCGGGGCCAGCTTGCCGGAAAGGATCTTTTCATTCCGGGTTGTCTTCTTTCCCTTGCGGGCATCATCACGGGCCCGCCGGGCTGCTTCCCGGGCCATGGCCGCCTTCATCATCTTGCGGATCAGCCGGACGCTCTGCTCGCCGTTTTCCTCCAGCCAGTAAGCCAGCTTGTCCGCCACCACGGCATCGACTGCCGATTTGGCCTGCGGGGTGCCGAGCTTGCCTTTGGTCTGGCCTTCAAACTGCAGGATCTCCTCCGGCACGGACACGGAAAGAATCGATGTGAGCCCTTCCCGTACATCCCCGCCTTCGAGGTTCTTGTCCTTTTCCTTCAGCAGGCCATGCGTTCTGGCGTAGTCGTTGACAGCCTTGGTAAAGGCCGACTTGTATCCGACCTCGTGCGTGCCGCCGTCGATAGTGCGCACCAGGTTGACAAAACTGTACGTGTTCTCCTGGTAGTCATCGGTATACTGGAAGGCACATTCAATCTTGATGCCCTGTGATTCCCCGCTCAGCTTGACCGGGTTCATCATCGGGGTCCTGTCCTCTGTCAGATAGTTCAGGTATGCCGTCAGGCCGTCATCATAGCAGTATGTTTCACTGGCGGTCCGCCGGCTTCTTTTATCCGTCACGGTCATGGCAATGCCGCTGAGCAGGAAAGCTTTTTCCCGGGCCCGCTCACAGACTGTATCAAACTTGAAATCCACGGTTGTGAAGATCGCCGGGTCCGGCTTGAAGCGGACTGTGGACCCGGTCCGGTTTGTCCGGCCGAGATCTTCCAGCTTGCCGATCTTCTGATCACCGTGCTCAAAACGCATGCGCACCAGCCGGCCGTCATGGGCAACCTCAACTTCAAGCCACTCACTCAGGGCGTTGACCACCGAGGCGCCGACCCCGTGCAGGCCGCCCGCCGTCTTGTATCCGCCTTCACTGGTAAACTTGCCGCCGGCATGCAGAACCGTAAAAATAACCTGCAGGGTATTCACGCCGCTTTCATGCATGCCCGTCGGCATGCCGCGGCCGTCATCCTGTACCGTGCAGGATCCGTCTTCTTCCAGGGTAATGCTGATTTTCCTGCCGTACCCGTTGATTGCCTCGTCGATGGAATTGTCCACGATTTCCCAGATCAGATGATGAAGGCCGCGGCTGTCCGTCGAACCGATATACATGCCCGGGCGTTTGCGGACAGATTCCAGGCCTTTCAGAATCTGAATACTGCTGTCATCATAGCGCTGTGTTTCTGTCATTCAAATCTCCTTGTTAACCGGCAATATTATACCAAAAATTACCACCCTCTGCTCACTGTAAAAAGCAGTCCCGCCAGCGCTCCGGCCGCCTCGTACAGCAATGATGCAGGGCTGATCCGGCCGCCGCAGTAACGGCAGCGGCCATGAACGCGGAGATAGCTGATGACCGGGATCAGGTCCGCCGGTCCCAGCACGTGTCCGCAGTGCTCGCAGACACTCCGCCCCCACACCGGACGGTGATGCTTCAGCCGGCTGATCATACAGCAGGCAAAACTGCCGAGACTGGCCCCGCTCAGCATGCTCAGAAAGAGAATACCCATATATTGATATTATTCACGGCAATCTCCAAAAACCCCGCATTATGGTAGAATAAACCCTGAGGTGAGGCGTTATGAATACTCTGCTTGCCATCGTCATCAGTTATCTCTTCGGATCTGTGCCGTGGGCACTGGTCATCGGCGAAGTTTTTTATCATAAAGATATCCGTAAGGAAGGCTCCGGCAACCTCGGTGCCACCAATGCCGGGCGGGTGTTGGGCAAACCGGCGGCAGTCACCGTTACCGTACTGGATGCCCTGAAGGCCTTCCTGAGCATGCTGATTGCTTCCCGGCTGGCCCCGGAAGCGGTCATCTATGCCGGTCTGGCCTGCTGTGTCGGTCATTGTTTCCCGGTCTTTGCCCAGTTTCACGGCGGCAAGGCTGTGGCCACGACCTACGGATATTTACTGGGTATTGTGTCATTGATGACCGGGCACTGGTTCTGGCAGTTCCTGTTCCCGATCCTGTGCTTCTTCGTTATCCTCTACCTGTTCAAAATGGTATCGGTTGCCAGTATTCTTTCCGTTCTGGCCGCCGTCATTGCCAGCTATGCCCTGAAGTGCGATCTGAGCATCTCACTGTCATTGACGGCCCTGTGGCTGTTTGTCACCTACCGGCACCGCAGCAACCTGCAGCGGGTCATGAACGGCACCGAAAGCAAAATCAAATGGATGGGCTGACCCATCCATTTTTTTTCTTTTCCCGGACAGTTTACCGGCTGTCCTTTTTTTCACTGATTTTTTCCGTTGTCCACGCATCCACAGCCTGCCGCAGCGCACGCATATACGGGATTACATCCATCTCCTTTTTCCCGTATGTGTACTGCAGGTCGTATTCCAGCGGCAGCCACGTGTCCAGATCCGATTCGTTGTGTGAGATCAGCGCCTCGATCCGGTCCAGGGTCTTGTACAGTTTTGCCTCAGGTGTCTGCTGTTCCTTCATCTCGGCAAGCAGGGCCTGCCAGGATTCCTGCTGCGGCTGCGGGAACGAAGCCACCCAGGAAGCGTACAGTTCATCTTCTGTTACCCGGGCCCCATCGGTTTTTTCAAATGTCGGAATATCCCCGGTAAAGGCTTCCCCCAGGTCATGGATCAGGCACATGCGGATCACCCGGTCCATGTCATACCCGGCGAATTCCTCTTCCTCCCGCATGAGCATTGCCATCAGGGCAATCCGCCAGCTGTGGTCTGCCACGCTTTCCCGGCGGTTTTCTTCCGTCCAGCAATGTCTGACGGCTGTCTTCAGTCTGCCTGCTGTCTGCAGGATTTCCAGCATCTTTTCCGGTTTCATCCTCTGTACCTCTCAATCGCCCCGGTTGTGCCGCGGCTGGCGAACATGACCTCCAGATAGCCCGGCCGGTATGGTATAAACGTCCCTGCCGCAATCATCTGCCGCACGGTGTCATAATCAGCCCAGCGCACCCGGGCGACTTCTTCTTTCTGCAGCCGCAGCCCGGACAGATCCACCGGCAGCACCACGGCAAAGAAATCATCGTAAATATTCCGGTCGTGTACGGTCATGACCGGCTCGGTCCCGCTGAAATCATACTGTATGCCCAGCTCTTCGTACAGTTCCCGGGTCGCGGCTTCACGGCTGGTTTCCCCAGCCAGGGCACTGCCGCCGGTCGAGACATCCCAACAGGAAGGCCATTCTTTCTTCACAGCAGTCCGCTGCTGGATCAGCATCTCCCCCTGTTCATTGAAAATGCAGATATGCACCACCTGGTGATAGTCTTCCGGGGCCATTTCCGCCCCCCGCACGCAGCGCCGGCCGGTCAGGTGATGCTCACTGTCCAGGACATCCCACAGTTCCGGGGTGCCTTCACTGTCCAGGATTCCCGGCACAGCCGACAGATCATCGATGATATAGTCCAGGGTCATCCCTTCCGGCAGCGGCAGGTGCCGGGGATTGTACCAGCATGTCCGGATGCCGGCGTTCAGGCCGCCCGGCATGTCACTGGTCAAAGAATCCCCGATGATCATCACTTCGTCAGGATCCGGGTTCCCGATGGCGGCAAAGACATGATCAAAGAACTGCCGGGAGGGCTTCTCGGCCCCGAGCCGCTCGGAAATGAAAACATCGTCAAACACCCGGTCCAGCCCGGACCGGCGCAGTTTCTTCTCCTGGGCAACTTCCGTTCCGTTGGTCACGGCATATTCGAACACCCGGTTTTTCAGCCCGGTAATCAGTTCAAAGGCATTGTCATTGAAACAGATCGTTTCCCCGAGATTGGTCTGATACCTGCGGTTGAATTCTTCGGCTGTGTCTATCGACAGATGATAACGCGAAAAGAACTCCCGGAAACGGCCGATCAGGATCTCCGGCTTGCTCATCTCACCCCGTTCCAGACGCTGCCAGTACTTCTCATTGATGGCCGAGTATACCCGCAGCATCTCATCCGTACAGGTTCCCAGGGAAAACTCCGCAAAACCCATGCGGATGGCATTTTTCTCTGCCTCCATGAAATTCAGCACCGTCCCGTCAATGTCCCACAGCAGTATCTTTATCATGTTTCTGATCCTCTTACGGCTATTAGGATAACACAAACAGGCCGGGACAACAGAAAAACCGGACCGCAGTCCGGTTACTGATTATTTCATGGCCAAAGTCCGGGTGGCATTCAGCACAGCCAGCACCATGACGCCGACATCCGCGAAGACCGCCCACCACATATTGGCATATCCGAAGGCACTCAGCACCAGGCAGATCAGCTTGATACCGATCGCAAATACGACGTTTTCGCGGACAATCCGCAGGCACTTTCTGGCAATCATGACAGCCTTCGGGATCTTGGCTATGTCATCGTCCATCAGCACGATATCCGCCGCTTCAATCGCCGCGTCGGAACCCAGCGCCCCCATGGCAATGCCGACATCAGCCCGGGAGAGCACCGGCGCGTCATTGATGCCGTCACCGACAAAGCACAGCACTTCCTTATCGGTTTTCTCCTGCAGCATCTTTTCGATCCAGGCAACCTTGTCGGCCGGCAGCAGACCCGAATGATACTCATCAACACCGGTCTGGCCGGCAACTGCCGCGGCAGCCTGTTCGGCATCCCCGGTAAGCATCACGGTTCTGCGGATGCCGCATGCTTTCATCTGCCGCAGCGCATCCACCGTGTCTTCCTTCAGCACATCGTTGATCGTGACCGAGCCGAGGAACTGCCCGTCACGGGCCGCGTAGACAATCGTCCCGGCCGCTTCATTCGGGATATACCGTACCCCGAAGCGGTCCATGAGCCGGGCATTCCCGGCCAGGATTTCATGCCCGTCCACCTCGGCTTTAACGCCATGGCCGGCAATTTCCTCCACTGCTCCGACCCGCGACTGGTCCAGCTGCTTTTCAGCTGCCTGACGCAGGCTCTTCGCTACCGGATGGGTGCTGTAGCTTTCCGCCAGGGCCGCGCATTCGAGCAGCTCAGCGGATGTGATCCCTTCCGCCGGAGTTATCTCAGTTACCTCAAAGACACCTTTGGTCAATGTCCCGGTCTTGTCAAAGACCACCACAGAGGCATCCGCCAGGGCTTCCAGATAGTTTGAACCCTTGACCAGGATACCGTTGCGGGATGCACCGCCGATACCGCCGAAGAAACTCAGCGGGATACTGACGACCAGCGCACACGGGCAGCTGATGACCAGGAAAGTCAGGGCCCGGAAGACCCAGGTGCCGAAGTTCCAGCCCTGGCCGGCCAGGCCGAGCACCACCGGCGGGATCACCGCCAGGGCCAGGGCACTGCCGCACACGGCCGGGGTATAGACACGGGCAAATTTGGCAATGAAGTTTTCGGCCTTGGCCTTCTTCATGCTGGAGTTTTCCACCAGGTCCAGGATTCGTGAAACCGTCGATTCTTCAAACGGCTTGGTTGTCCGGACCTTCAGCAGGCCGTTGTTGTTCACGCAGCCGCTGATGACATCATCTCCCGGCATGACTTCCCGGGGCAGGCTTTCCCCGGTCAGGGCCGCCGTGTTCAGACTGGAATTCCCTTCCACAACCACGCCGTCAATCGGGATCCGCTCACCTGGCTGCACGACAATGACCGTGCCGGTTTCCACGTCATCCGGATCCACCTGTTCCAGGGTCCCGTCCTCCTGCTCGATATTGGCATAGTCCGGCCGGATATCCATCAGGGCGGAAATACTGCGGCGGGATCGTCCGACAGCCAGCTGCTGTAACAGTTCGCCGATCTGATAGAACAGCATGACCGCAACACCCTCGGTGGTTTCCCCGAGAATCATCGCGCCGACCGTCGCTGTTGCCATCAGGAAGTTCTCATCGAATACCTGTCTGTTCTTGATGCCCAGCAGAGCCTTTCTGAGGACATCATGGCCGATGATGAAATACGGCACCAGGACAAGCACCCGGTACGTCCAGGCCGGCCAGGCGGTCGTTTTTTCCAGGACAATGACACCGATCAGCAGAACTGCCGAAACAATTATGCGCATCAATGTATTTTTCTGTCTTTTCGTCATATCAGCCAGCCTCCCGGTATTTGTTGTTTACAGCTTGATTTCGCAGTCCGGCTCCACCTTCTGGCAGGCCTTCAGCACTTCCTCCATGACCGCCGGCGCATCGGCGCCTTCCGCGAATTCAACCTTCATTTTCTGGGTCATGAAACTGACAGTGGCCTTGGCGACACCCTCCACCTTGTTGGCTGTGTCCTCCATCTTCTGGGCGCAGTTGGCGCAGTCGACATAGATTTCGTACGTTTTCTTCATGATCATTCCTCTCCTTTTTCATTCTGTTCTTCAAGATGTTCCGTGCCGATCTGCAGGATCTGGGCAACGTGATCATCATCAAGACTGTAATAAATAACCTTTCCGTCCCGGCGGCTCTTCACCAGTTTGGCGTTTTTCAGAATCCGCAGCTGATGGGATATCGCGCTCTGCGTCATGTCCAGGACATCGGCAATTTCCGCCACACAGAGCTCCCCTTTCAGGATGGAATACATGATCTTCACCCGGGTCTGGTCACCGAAGACCTTGAACACTTCCGCCAGGTCATACAGTTCCTCATCAGGCGGCAGTGCGGTCCGGATCCGGGTCATTTTCTCCTTGTCAGTCAGTTCAGTCATCATTTCTCCACTTGAACATATTTACATTTGTTCATATGTACAAATCAAATATATACCTGCCGGCCGGGCCTGTCAATGTTCTTTCCGCATATACATAAAAAAAGCACTGCCGTTGTCCCGCAGTGCCGTTTTCCTATTCCTGTCCGGGTCTTCTGATCCGTTCCCCGGTTGTTGTATCGATAAAATACTTGCCCTCTTCATCATCATGGAGCTCCAGTTCTGTGCCGACCGGCAGCTCGACGATTTCCATGATAATCGGTTCCACATGCTCAATGGTCTTGAGATCCACCAGCAGGATGTTCTCCTCGTGGTTGATGTAACCCTGGGTGTCGCCGTCACCGACAATCCGCCAGCCGGTATCGTTGCGGTCAAACGCCTTTTCCCGGAAGACCCACCTGGCTTTGCGCTGCCCTTGGAAGACCGAGCGCGTCATGATGACTGCCCCGGGAGTATGCTTCTTCTTGTCTGCCATGGCCTTATTCCCCCATATATGTCAGGAACGCCCGGTATGCCCGGTAACCTTCATAGACATCTGCTTTCGAAACGATCTCACTCGGGGCATGCATGTTGTGCACGGCAATGCCGGCGTCGATGACATCCATGTTCAGGTTGCCGAGAATGAAGGCGATCGTCCCGCCGCCGCCAACATCGACAGCACCGAGTTCCGAGGTCTGGAAGGTAATGTCACCCTTCTGCATGGCCCGCCGGACTTCTGCCACATATTCCGCATTGGCGTCGTTGGAGCCGCTCTTGCCGCGGGCCCCGGTGTACTTGTTGAAGACAATGCCGCCGCCGAAATACGCACAGGTCTTCGGGTCATTGACTTCCGGATAGTTCGGATCAAAGGCTGCCGACACATCGCTGGACAGCATCTTTGAATTGTTCAGGCAGTCATTCAGGGCCACCAGGGATTCACTGCCCTGCATGGCAAGAAGCCTTGCCAGGATGCTTTCGAACCAGCGGGACTGCATGCCGGTCGCGCCGACCGAACCGATTTCCTCCTTGTCCAC
>JAEEGL016425243.1_pt1 | contig 11751 bp, 10 predicted proteins | sample 9134231 | NCBI WGS metagenome assembly JAEEGL01 (sample SAMN16246548, study PRJNA631951) | gut metagenome | biome: gut microbiome; feature: rumen; material: fiber-attached | host: Bos | place: Iran: Karaj | collected 2018-10
CCGGCGAGATCCGCGCCAAGAGCGGCAAGATCGTCGTCAATGACTTTGACATGCGCAAGATCAGGCGGCGCAAGCGGCCGAAGGTCAGAAGGACGCTGGGCGTCGTTTTCCAGGACGTCCGGCTGATCGAAAAGATGAACGTATACGACAACGTGGCCTTCGCCATGCGCGTCGTCGGCGCGAGAAGTCGCGAGATCCGCGAGCGCGTTCCCTACGTGCTTGACCTCGTGGGTCTCTCCGGCCGCGAAAAGCGCATGCCGGACGAGCTTTCCGGCGGCGAGCAGCAGCGTGTCGCCATCGCGCGCGCGCTGGTGAACGACCCGCGCATGATCGTCGCGGACGAGCCCACCGGCAACCTTGACCCGGTGCGCAGCCTCGAGCTGATGCTGCTGTTCGAGAAGATCAACGAGATGGGCACCACGATCCTTGTGGTCACGCATGAGAAAGAGCTGGTCAACGCTCTCGCCAAGCGCGTCATCGCCATCGACAACGGTCATGTGATCTACGACAAAAAAGGCGGGTATTTCGACTATGAGATTGAATAGAAGCGGCTACCTGATCCGAGAGGGCTTCAGAAGCATCGGCACGCACGGCTTCATGTCCTTTGCGACGGTCACGATCATCATGGCGTGCCTCATCATCATGGGCAGCGTCACGCTGCTGAGCATGAACATAGACCGGTTCATCAAGAGCCTGGAGAACCAGAACGAGGTCGTCGCCTTCGTCGACGAGAACTACACCGAGGAATCCGCCCGCGCGCTGCAGAGCTCCATCGAGGAGATCGAGAACATCGGGACCGTCCAGTTCGTCACCCGCGGCGAGGCCTTCGACACCTTTATGGAGAACTATTCCTCCGATCTGGCCGAGGGGCTCGACACCCAGGTCCTGCGCGACCGCTACGTCATCCACCTCACCGACATCTCCCGCATGAGCGAGACCAAGGCCGCGCTCGAGAGCATCGAGGGCGTCGCCAAGGTCAAGGCGCATCTGGACTACGCCAAGACCTTCATCACGATCCGCAACGTCGTGAGCGTCGTCTCCCTCGCGCTGATCGCGATGCTGGTGTTCGTCTCCATCTTCATCATGTCCAACACGATCAAGCTGGCCACCTTCGGCCGGCGCGAGGAGATCGCGATCATGAAGATGGTCGGCGCCTCCAACGCCTTTATCCGCCTGCCCTTCGTGGTCGAGGGCCTCGTCCTCGGCATCCTCGGCGGCGGGCTGGGCTTCCTGGCCGAGTGGGGCGTCTATGAGCTTCTGACGAAGAAGGTCGTCGGCTCGCTGGCCGGCAGCTTCCTTCCGATCCTTCCCTTTGAACAGATCGCGCTGCCGATGTTCATCGCCTATATGGCGATCGGCGTCTTCATCGGCGTGTTCGGCGGCGTGAACGCGATCAGGAACTATCTGGACGTTTGAGCGCACAGGCGGCGAAGGCTGCCGAAAACGGAGGATACTACCGTGAACAACAAGAAGATCATTTCAGCGATCGCGATCCTGCTGGCCGTGCTGATGCTGCTGGGGCTCGTGGTCGGGCTGCTTCCCGCGAGCGCCTTTGCCGACGGCGACGAGGATTTCTCCGTCAACACGTCGGGCACGCTCGAGGAGCTGCAGGCCCGCAGGGAAGAGCTGGCCGGAAAGGCCGACGAGTGCAGGCAGACGATCGAGGATCTCGAAAAGGATCAGGCGGCGCTGATCGAACAGAAGAGCGCCTACGACAAGCGGGAGATCTATCTGCGCGGCCAGATCGAGCTGACCGACAAGCAGGTCGAGATCTACCGCGGCCTGGTCGAGAAAAAGCAGCAGGAGGTCGACGCGGCCAAGCGCCTCGAGGACGAACAGCTCCGGCGCTACCGCGCCCGCGTGCGCGCCATGGAGGAGAACGGCCGCTACAGCATCCTCGCCGTCCTTCTGCAGGCCGACAGTCTCAGCTCCCTGCTGGCCGGCATCGACGACGTCCGCGACATCATGGAGAGCGACCGCCGCCTTGAGGAGCAGTACATCGCGGCGCGCAGAGAGCACGAGCGCGTCCGGTCGGAATTCGAGGCCGAAAAGAAGGTCTACGAGGACAAGCTCTCCGAGCTCAAGGAGGAGCATTCCGAGCTGGACAAGGCCATCAAGGAGACCGAAGAGCTGATGAAGAAGCTCGACACGGAGCTGGAAAGGAACGCCGCGGAGTATGAAGCGGCCCTGGCCGCGATCCAGACCGCCGACAAGGCGATCGACGACAGAATCGCCCAGCTCTATGCCGCGTATCTGGCCTCGCTCGGCGTCAGCGCCGGCAGCGGCAGCATCTCCGTCACCAACGAGGGCGGCCAGACCTACATCACCTACACCGGCGCCAGCGGCACGCTGATGTGGCCCGTCCCGGGCTGCTACAACATCAGCAGCGGCTACGGCGCCCGCGTCCACCCGATCACCGGCGAGGTGGGCAGTGTCCACTACGGCATCGACATCGACGGCTACGGCCACGACGGCGGGAACATCGTCGCCTGCGACGGCGGCGTCGTGACGACCGTGGGCTACAACAGCGGCTACGGCAACTACATCATCGTCGACCACGGCAACGGCATGCAGACCCTTTACGCCCACATGTCCGACACGGCCGTCACCGTGGGCACCACGGTCGGCCAGGGCCAGACCATCGGCTTCCTCGGCTCTACCGGCATGTCGACCGGCACCCACTGCCACGTAGAGGTCTTCGTCAACGGACAGAACGTCGACCCCTCCGCTTACTTCGGGGTCTGATCCGCCCCGATTCCGCACGGCCCTTCGGGCCATGAGGAGGACGGAAGGACAGGCTTCTGACGGGAGGTTTTCATCATGAGCAAACTGAAACGGACCAAAATGCTTTCCGCGGCGATCGCCGCGCTGACGGCGCTTTCTCTCGTTTTCGGCTTTCTGCCCGCGCCGGCCTACGCGGTCACCCAGGCGGAGATCGACGAGCTGGAACGGCAGAAAAAGAAGATCGAGACGCAGATCAAGGAAAAGCAGGACGCCGTCGACGAGCTGGAAAAGCAGCACGCCGACGCGACCGAGCTGAAGGAGGCGCTCGACGAGCGCAACGTCTTCCTTGTCCGGCAGATCCGTCTGAACGACGAGCAGATCGCGCTCTACAACGAGCTGATCAGAGAAAAGGGGGAGGAGGTCGCCGAGGCCAAGCGTCTTGAGGACGAGCAGCTCCGGCGCTACCGCACCCGCGTCCGCGCGATGGAGGAGAACGGGAACGAGAGCTATCTCTCGATGCTGCTCAACTCCAACAGCCTGGGCGAATTCCTGACGGCGATCGACGATATCGGCGAGATCATGGAGAGCGACAGACTGCTCGAGGACGCCTATATCGCCGCGCGCGAGAACCACGAGCGCATCAAGGCCGACTATGAGAAATACAAGAAGGGCCTTGACGAAAAGAAGGAAGAGCTCGAAAAGGAGCAGGCCAAGCTCGAGGAGGAGATCATCGAGGCGACGGCCCAGCTTGAAAAGCTCAAGCAGGACATCGAGCAGGAGAATTCCGAGATCGAGGATCTCAGCAAGAAGGAAGAAGACACCCAGAAGCTGATCGAACGCAAGAAGGCGGAGCTGGAGGAACAGCGGCGCCGTGAGGAGGAAGCCCGCGCCGCGGCCGCGGCAGCCGCCGCGGCGGCCGCCGCAGAGAGCGGAAGCGGCGGAGGCGGCGGCAATTACGGCACGGTCACCGGCAGCGGCAACTTTGCCTGGCCCTGCGCCTGCACCTATATCACCAGCGCCGTGGGCAATCGTCTCCACCCGATCTCAGGCGTATGGAGATACCACTCCGGCATGGACATCGGCTGCCAGTACGGCGACGCGGTCTGGGCCTCCGACAGGGGCACGGTCATCCTCGCCGGATGGAACGGCGGCTACGGCAACTGCATCATCATCGACCACGGCTACGTCAACGGCGACACCTACAGCACGCTCTACGGCCATCTTTCGTCCATCGGCGTCAGCGTCGGACAGAGCGTTTCGCAGGGCCAGTACATCGGCGCGGTCGGCTCGACCGGCAACTCGACCGGCCCGCACCTGCATTTCGAGATCCGCAATTCCTCCGGTCCGACCGATTTCTCCTGGCGCTTCAGCGGTCTGACCTACGCCCCGGACTCCGGCGGCTGATACGGCGGAGGAGAGAGCCGAACGAACATGCGGGCCTGACGCCCGGGCCCTTTGCCCGGCGTCCGACACAGAACGAGAGGGTTCCATTATGCTGAAACAGAAACAGAAAAGACGACTGACGGCGCTGCTTGCCGCTCTGCTGGCCTTTTGCCTCGTCTTTGCCGCCGTCCCGGCGCCCGTCTACGCGGTCACTCAGGCCGAGATCGACGAGCTGGAACGCAAGAAGAAGGACATCGAGAAAAAGGTGGAGGAAAAGCAGGCTGCCGTCGAGGAGCTGGAGGATCAGCAGGCGAGCGTGCTCGAACAGAAGCAGGCCCTCGACGAGCGCAACGAGTATCTCTACGAGCAGCTGAACATCAACGCCGAGCAGATCGCGCTCTACGACCAGCTGATCGCGCAGAAGGGGCTCGAGGTAGCCGCGGCGAAGGCCAAGGAGCTTGAACAGCTCGAGCGCTACCGCACGCGCGTCCGGGCGATGGAGGAAAACGGCAAGACCGACTTTCTGGCGGTGCTGCTCAACTCCAACAGTCTGGGCGAATTCCTGACGGCGATCGACGATATCGGCGAGATCATGGAGAGCGACAAGCTGCTCGAGGACGCCTATATTGCCGCGCGCGAGAACCATGAGCGCGTCAAGGCCGATTACGAAAAGTACAAGACGGGCCTTGAGGCCAAGAAGAAGGAACTCAACGAGGAATCGGCGAAGATCAGAGCCGAGATCAACGAGGCGGCCGAGTTGCTGGAGAAGATCCAGAACGACATGGAGACCTACGCCAAGGAGATCGAGGAGCTGCAGAAGGCCCAGAAGGACGCCGAGGATCTGATCGAAAAGAAGATCGCCGAGCTCAAGGCCCAGCAGGCCGCGGCGGCGGCCGGCGGCGGCGGAGGCTATTACGGCTCCGTCACGGGCAGCGGCAACTTTGCCTGGCCCTGCGCCTGCACCTACATCACCAGCATGGTTGGTTATCGCTATCACCCGATCTCCGGCCAGTGGAGATACCACTCCGGCATGGACATCGGCTGCCAGTACGGCGACGCGGTCTGGGCCTCCGACGGCGGGACCGTCGTCATCGCCGGCTCGAACGGCGGCTACGGCAACTGCATCATGATCGACCACGGCTACGTCAACGGCGACACCTACTACACGCTCTACGGCCACCTCTCGTCCATCGGCGTCAGCGTCGGACAGAGCGTTTCACGGGGCCAGTACATCGGCGCGGTCGGCTCGACCGGCGTATCCACCGGCCCGCACCTGCACTTTGAGATCCGCAACTCCTCCGGTCCGACCGATTTCTCCTGGCGCTTCAGCGGTCTGACCTACGCCCCGGACTCCGGCGGCGGCTGATCCTTTCCGCATACGATACGCGATACGGTACGACCGGACAGGCGTCTGCACGTCTGTCCGGTAAGTGCGTTTTACTTTCCCCCCAAAGGAGAAACGGCATGAAAAAGATACTCAGACGATTTCTCGGCGCGATCGGCAGGTTTCTCGCCCGCGTCTTCAACTTCGGCATCCCGCTGAAGATCACGCTGATCCTGCTGGTCCTCGTCGGCGGTCTCGCCGTGGGCCTGACCTATTCCAAGATGATGAAGAAGGTCGGCGGCAAGGAAGACTATGACGAGGCGATGCGCTACATCGAGATAAAGGACGTCGTGCAGGAGCACTACATCGACGAGACGGACCGCGCCAGGATGGGCCAGTCCGCCGCGTCCGCGATGATCGCGGGCCTCGGCGACAAGTGGAGCTACTACATGTCTCCCGACGAGTACAGAAGCTACAAGCTCTCCTCGGCCAACGAGTATTCCGGCATCGGCATATCGATCTCCAAGGAGGAGAACGGATACTTCCGCGTGATCTCCGTCAACCCCGGCTCCGCCGCGGCGGAGGCGGGTGTCTCCGCCGGCATGATCCTGACGAGCGTCGACGGAGAGAGCCTTCAGAACATGAGCGAGGACCAGGCCAGAACGCTGATCCGCTCCAAGCTCAACGAAAAGTTCAGGCTGGGCGTTTCCGGCAGCGAGGAAAGGGAAGTCGACTGCACGAGGACCCACCAGAGCTCCGTCAACTTCCGCAAGGAGAAGACGGACGCCGGCTATGTGCAGATCTACAACTTTGAAGCCGGCAGCGCCGACGAGGCCATCAACGCGATCGAAAGGCTGCTCGAGCAGAACATCGTCGCGCTGTGCATCGACGTGCGCGGCAATCCCGGCGGTCTCGCGGGCGAGACGCAGAAGCTGCTGGATTATCTGCTGCCCGCCGGCCCGGTCTTCTTCACGGCCGACCGTTTCGGCAACAGGGAGGAGGCCCGCTCCGACAGCATGTGCATCCAGCTGCCCATGGTCGTGCTCCTCAACGGCGAGACCTACGCCGAGGCCGAGGTCTTTGCCGCCTGCATGCAGGAATACCAGTGGGCCACGCTCTTCGGCGAGGCGACCACCGGCAGCACCCGCGCCCAGGAGACCATCGAGCTGTCCGACGGCAGCGCCCTCCGTCTGTCCACCAGAAGCTATCTCACGCCCAACGGCGTTGACATCAGCCAGCAGGGCGGCGTCGTGCCGGATATGATCCTGTACAACAGCGATCCCAGCACCGCCGGCACCACCCAGGGCACCACCGGCGGCGAGCAGGGCACGGCCAGCGTCTCCAACGACGAACAGCTGATGGCGGCGCTGACCTTCCTCAGCAAGAGCACCGCCTGAGCGGCGCGGCCCCGGCGCGGGAGCGCGCAACTCGCAGTTGACAGCGCGGGGGCAAATCATTATAATAAATCGACTTTCGCAGTTTGTTCAGGGAGGAATCAGTCATGCCCGAATCCATTTCCAGCAGATTCAAGATGAGCCAGGAGCGGCTCGACGCCATCAAGGAGGAGCTCCGTTTTCTCGAGACCGTCCGGGAAAAGGAGGTCGCCGAGCAGATCAAGGAAGCGCGCAGCTTCGGCGATCTGACCGAGAACAGCGAATATGACGAGGCCAAGACCGAGCAGGGCAAGCTCTATTCCAAGATCGCGGAGCTGAAGGTCCTGATCGAGAACGCCGAGATCGTGGACAACATCGAGACCGACCTTCCCAAGGACGCGGTCACGCTCGGCAGCGTCGTGCGCGTGCGCGACCTCGAGGACGGTTATGAGGAAAAATTCGAGATCGTCGGCTCGCAGGAGGCCAACCCCCGCGAGGGCCGCATCTCCGATGATTCGCCGCTTTTCCGGGCCCTGAAGGGCCGCCGCAAGGGCGATACCGTCTCGGTGGAAGCGCCGGCGGGCGTTTTCAGGTACGTGATCGTCTCTGTGAACAGCGACTGATCGAAACACAGCTTTTGATTTTTGACGAGGTAAACCATGAACGAGGAAACAATGCCCAATCTTTCGGAAAAGGAGCTCTCCGAGATCCTTCGGGTGCGCCGCGACAAGCTCGCCGCGCTGCAGGAGGCGGGAAAGGATCCTTTTGCGGTAACCAGATACGACGTCAGCCACCACAGCCGCGACGTGCTCGAGGGCTTTGACGCGCTCGAAGGCAAGGACGTATCCGTCGCCGGACGGCTGATGGTCAAACGCGTCATGGGCAAGGCCTCGTTCTGCAAGCTCCAGGACAGGGAAGGCCTGATCCAGTGCTACGTCTCGCGCGACTCCCTCGGCGAGGAGGACTATGCCGGCTTCAAGAAGCTGGATATCGGCGACATCGTCGGTGTGAAGGGCTTCGTTTTCCGCACCAAGACCGGCGAGACCACGATCCACGTGACGTCTCTGACGCTGCTGTCGAAGTCCCTCAAGCCCCTGCCCGAGAAGTTCCACGGTCTGACCGACGTGGATCTGCGCTATCGCCAGCGCTATGTCGATCTGATCGTCAACCCCGACGTACGCAAGACCTTTATCAAGCGCTCGCAGATCATCAGCGAGATCCGCCGTTTTCTGGACGCGCGGGGCTTCATGGAGGGCGAGACGCCGATGCTCGTCTCAAACGCCGGCGGCGCCGCGGCGCGCCCCTTTGAGACGCACTACAACGCCCTCGACGAGGACGTGCGCCTGCGCATCTCGCTGGAGCTGTATCTCAAGCGGCTGATCGTCGGCGGGCTCGAAAAGGTCTATGAGATCGGGCGCGTTTTCCGCAACGAGGGCCTCGACACCCGCCACAACCCGGAGTTCACGCTGATGGAGCTTTACCAGGCCTATACCGACTACCACGGCATGATGGACCTGACGGAGGAGCTGTTCCGCCACCTGGCCGAGACGGTCTGCGGCACGACGACGATCGTCTACAACGGCGTGGAGCTGGATTGGGGCAAGCCCTTCGCGCGGATGACCATGATCGACGCGGTCAGACAGTATTCCGGCGTCGATTTCAGCGAGATCCATACGCTCGACGAGGCGAGGGCCGCGGCGAAGGCCCACGGCGTGGAGTATGAGCCGCGCCATGAGAAGGGCGATATCCTCAACCTCTTCTTTGAGAGCTTCGTGGAGGAGCATCTGATCCAGCCCACCTTTATTCTCGACCATCCGGTGGAGATCTCGCCGCTGACGAAGAAAAAGCCGGAGGACCCGGCCCACGTCGAGCGCTTCGAGCTGTTCATGAACGGCTGGGAGATGTGCAACGCCTACAGCGAGCTGAACGACCCCATCGACCAGCGCGCGCGCTTCGCCGCGCAGGACGCTCTGGCCGCCGCGGGCGACGCCGAGGCCAACCACACCGACGAGGACTTCCTCAACGCGCTGGAGATCGGCATGCCTCCCACGGGCGGCATCGGCTACGGCATCGACCGTCTGGTCATGATCCTCACCGATTCGCCCTCCATCCGCGACGTGCTGCTCTTCCCGACCATGAAGCCGGAGAACAACTGAAATGATGCGAACAGCGCCCTGCCGTTTTCTGGCGAGGCGCTGTTTCATCATGATTGTACAGGAAAGAAAACTGTGCTATACTTCCAATATCCCTGCCGGGAAAGGGAGAGACACATGGATTATCTGGAAAGCTACTACAATCAGTACGACGAGGAAGGCCGCCTGCTGTCGCGGCACGGGCAGGTCGAATACATCACGACGCAGAAGTACATCCACGCGTATCTCGCGGGCGACAGAGACAGGAAGATCCTCGAGATCGGCGCGGGCACGGGGCGTTACAGCGTCGCGCTCGCGCAGGAGGGCTATGAGGTCACCGCGCTGGAGCTGATCGGGCACAACCTTGAGATCCTCCGTTCCAAGCTGAACGGGACGGAACGCATCAGAGCGCTGCAGGGCAACGCTCTCGATCTGTCGGCCTTTGAGGACGAAAGCTTTGATCTGACGCTGCTCCTCGGGCCGATGTATCACCTGTACACGCGGGAGGACAAGCTGCGCGCGCTCTCCGAGGCCGTCCGGGTGACGAAGCGCGGCGGCGTCGTCATGGCCGCCTACTGCATGAACGAGCCGACGGTCGTTCAGTATGTTTTCTGCGGCGGACATCTGAAGGAGGTCCTGGACGCGCGGCTGCTCACCGACGACTGGCACTGCGTCAGCGAAGCGAAGCAGCTGTTCGACTTGATCCGGACCGAGGAGATCGCCGAGCTGGACGCCGCCGTGGAGGTCGAGCGCGTCAAGCTCGTCGCCGCGGACGGCGCGACCAACTACCTGCGGCCCTTCATCGACGCCGCGGACGACGAGACCTTCGCCAAATGGGTCGAGTATCACCTCGCGGTCTGCGAGCGGCAGGACCTTATCGGCGCGTCGCATCACACGCTGGACATTTTAAGAAGGAAATAAGACGGAGAAGGTGTCATGACAGCATACGAATACAGGGAATTCCCGCTTGCGCGCGCGGGCGTCGCGCTGCACCTCGACCGTGTGCGCCTCTCGGGAGAGCAGCCGCGGAGGAACATCCTGCTGACGCACGGCGTGACCTATTCCTCCCATGAATTCGACGTCGATTACAAGGATTACAGCCTCGTGCGCTGCCTTGCGCGCGCGGGCTATGCCGTCTGGCGTCTCGACGTTGCCGGCTACGGCCGTTCCGGCGCGGTGGAGGACGGCTTCCTGCCGGACTCGGACTACGCGGCCGGGGACGTGCGCGCGGCGGCTGAGCTGATCCTGCGCGAGAGCGGGGAAAAGACGCTCGACCTGCTGGGCTGGAGCTGGGGCACCGTGACCGCGGGCCGCTTTGCCGCGGGGGCTCCCGCGCTTGTGCGCCGGGCGGTGCTTTACGCGCCGATCCTGACCGGCGTCGGGCGGGAAACGGTCGCCGAGCCCTTCCATCACAACACCCGGGAGCATGCCGCCGAGGACTTTCAAAAAACGGCGGACGGCGGCGTCGACTATGCCGCGGCGGAGGAGGCCGTCGTCGAGCTGTACTGCTCGGGCTGCATGCGCTTTGACGGCGCGGCCAGCCCCAACGGCGGGCGGCGCGACATCTGCGTGGAGAGAGAAAAGGATCTGATCCCGCTCGAAAAGATCCAGGCCCCCACGCTCATCCTTTACGGCGACCGCGACCCCTATCTGAACTACGAGCGGATCGGCGGCGCGCTGTCGCGTCTGCCGGAGGGCTCCGCGCTCGCGCTCATCCCCGGAGGCTCGCACATGCTGATGTATGAAAAGCCGTACTATCACAGCTTTCAAAATACGGTCCTCCGCTTTCTTCTCGGCGAAGAGAGCGGCGCGGCCGAATGACATGTTCGGAGGACAGGCATATGAAAACAGTCGTCATCACCGGCTCCACCCGCGGTCTCGGCTTCGAGATGGCCAAGCTGTTCCGGCAGAACGGATGGGATCTCGTCGTCAACGGCGTGAACCCGCAGCGCCTTGAAAAAGCGAAGGAGGAGCTCCTTGCGCTGCCCGGCGCGGGCGCGGTCGAGGGCTTTGCCGGCAGCGTCGCCTCGGGCGAGGATCTGCTCGCGCTCGCGGCCTTCGCCGCGGAGCGCTTCGGCCGCATCGACATCTGGATCAACAACGCCGGCGTCAATCAGCCCATGAAGGCGGTCTGGGAGCTGAGCGAGGAGGAGATCGACGCGGTGCTCGACATCGACCTGCGCGGCGCGATCCTCGGCAGCCGCGCCGCCACCCTGCAGATGGAGAAGCAGGCGGAGGGCGGCTTCATCTACAACATCGAGGGCTACGGCAGCAACGACGCGATGATGCTGGGGCTCAACCTTTACGGCACCTCCAAGCGCGCCGTCACGCACTTTACGCGGGCCTTCGCCGGCGAGCTCGCCGAACGCGGCAGCCGCGTCAAGGCCGGGCGTCTCTCGCCGGGCATCATGATCACGGACTTCACGGTCAAGGCCCTCGGCGGCAAGGAGAGCATCGCGCTGCCGGAGAAGACCAAAAAAGTCTACAACATCCTCGGCGACTATCCCGACGTCGTGGCCGCGCACCTGGTAAAGGGCATGCTGGCGAACACGAAAAACAACGCGCACATCGAGTGGCTTACCGGCGGCAAGGCCGCGTGGCGCTTCATGACGGCCGCCTTCAACAAGCGGGACTTCTTCGCGGAGTAAGAAGCCGGGCGCCTTCGGCCCGGAGAGGGGAGCGGGAGTGATGAAAAACAGAAAAACGCTCGGCAGCCTGCTTCTGCTTCTGACGGCGATGATCTGGGGCACGGCCTTCGCCTTCCAGCGCGCGGGCCGCGGCGCGGTCGGGCCCTTCGCCTTCGTCGCGGCGCGCA
>JAEEGL016877965.1_pt1 | contig 11751 bp, 10 predicted proteins | sample 9134231 | NCBI WGS metagenome assembly JAEEGL01 (sample SAMN16246548, study PRJNA631951) | gut metagenome | biome: gut microbiome; feature: rumen; material: fiber-attached | host: Bos | place: Iran: Karaj | collected 2018-10
AATTTTGTGTTCAGCGATAATGGAACAGGCGTAGGTGCTTCCCACCTAAGCCGTCTGTTTGAACGGTTTTACAGAATAGATCATGGTCGTATGCGTTCAATAGGTGGGACTGGTTTGGGATTAGCTATTGTAAAGAATGCAGTACAATTACACGGAGGACAAATTTTAGCTAAAAAAAATGGAGAGAAAGGACTCAGATTCATTTTTTCTATAAAAAAATAAAAAAAATGAATTAAAAGAAAAGGAGAAACATACAAATCTACAGAATATATTTGAAACAAATTTATATTAAAAATGTAACCTTTACGTATAAACTTTGCGATATTTCGGTAAGATGTAACAAAGGTAAAAACTTTTGTAACAAAGATTACAATTATTAATTTTGTTAATTAGTATTTTTGCAAGCGAAAATAAGTTAAAAAGCAAAAACAAAGTCATAAATAGCAATGACTGTTTTATGTACACCTAATTTAATTACGAATCAAAAAAATTTCTTTTATTAACTAATAACTCAAACAGTATGAAAAAAATCTTTACTTTACTTGCTGCTATGTTTATTTGCAGCAGTGCAATGTTTGCACAAGAAGAAGAAGAACCTCAGGAAGAGGGTCAATTTACTTCATTTTGGTGTCATGAGTGGCGCACCATGGATTCCCAGACAGACGGAGCCGCAGAAATTGTTGTAGACCCAACCGACCCAACAAACCATTGTGCTAAGGTATACATCCGTAGTTCGGAAGAAGCAGAGGCTGCTGGTAACATGATTACCATGCAAGAGAATGGAGCTGATGTATTAGCTGGATGGGACAGCCAGTTCTTCATCTATTCTGAAACCGCTTTGGCAGAAGGAATGGAACTTCGACTTGTGATGCGTGTTCGAGCAGACAAACCTATGTCTGCAGGAACCCAATGTCACAACATGCCTGGTGACTACAACCATTGGGATTGTTTCGGTAGTGTTGAATTCACCACAGAGTGGAAAAAATTTGACAAGACCATAACGATCACTCGCGACATGTGCCAGACCGATGCAGGCAAAGAGTTCCACTCAATTGCATTCAACCTTGCAGACTTCCGTGAAGGCACAACAGCCTATTTCGATGATATAAAACTGTATATGCGCGAGAAGCCAGAAGAAGGTGATCCTCAAGAACTAACTGGGTGGTTTAACCTACTTCCACAAGGCACAAACACCGACTTCACATTCAACGGTGGAGCTTACCACACATTTACCGGTCGTGACGGAATGGATGGTCGTGACCTTCAAGCAAGAATCGTTAATGATCCATTAGATGGTGAACCAGCATTAAATGTAACTTCCGTAGGATTCAATGCAACCGTTCAGGTACCAATTGTTGACTCAGTAACAGGTGAGCCATTCCTTGACGAAAATGGTAATCCAGAGACAGAAGAAAAGCAGGTATGGGTTAAATACGGCGAAGAGAAAAACGACACTATCACGAGTATCGATAACTGGCAGACTCAATTCTTTGTGACAGTGCCTCACAAGTTCGGTACAGGTCAGCGTTATAAACTTCGTATGTGGGCCCGCGCAGACAAACCAGCCAACGTTGAGACTCAAGCACACCTTATGCCTGGTGGTTATAAACATTGGGATATGGTTGGAACATTGGCATTGACAGAGGAATGGCAGTTGTTTGTATTTGGTGACGAAGACTACATAGAAGGAGACATTCGTACCATTACAAACGATCAGAGCACATGTCAGACCATCGCTTTCAACTGTAACGTGCTGAAGGAAGTAAACAACTACTATTTCCGTTTCGAAGATTTCAGTTTCAACGATGCTGACGTAACCATTGAAGAACGCACCTTAGGTACTGAAGACATCACAATATCTGTTCCAGAACCAGGTGAAACTCCAGCTACAACAATTGTTGATTTCACGAATTGCGCAAATGTATTAGGTGTAGAACCTGATTACTTTACTGAATTTATAGAAGATGGCAGTATGACCGTACAGCGCAAACCAATAAGCGCAAGCGATCAGGAAGACAAGGATGCCGGTTGGGAAAGTCTTGTACCAAAAGGCAATATGGAAGCTAACGAATCAGAAGAAGGCGGTGAAGAAGGCGGTGAAGAGAACATGGAAGTTCAGTATGAGCCTGAGTTGTGTGCCGCAACTGGTTTCACCTTGAATTACAAGGGCCTGTATGACGAAGATGGAAGCATGGACTTTGAGGTACCAGAAGGTTACACAATGGACGCTGTTTCGTTCAACATTTACAATAACGAAGAGTCATTCAAGAACAAGAGTGCAGAAGGTGTATTCTTCTTCTCAAAGGATGGATGGAGCTACCGCTTTAATGTAACATTCCAAGGTGAAAAAGAAATAGTTTCCAAAAAGGGTGACGTTAATGAGGATGGCAATGTAGACATCTCTGATATCGTTGCAATCATCAACCAGATTGCAGGCACTGCAGAATATGCAAATGCAGACGTTAACGAAGATGGCAATGTTGACATTAGTGATATCGTTGCAGTTATCAATATTATTGCAGGTGAATAATCACCATGACGACAAATAAAAAAGGTGGGCTCATGCCCACCTTTTTTAATTGTTAATCTATAATCACAACACACGATCCACACACAGAATTAATGGCCGGAAACCCTATTATCAAGATTGATTAGTATGAATAATAATGAGAAGTTGGGAAAAACTATCTATAATATAATCAGCTCTAACATTTTGCAAATCTTGAGAAGAACTATTTCCATAAGACACACCGACTGTGGTAACCCCCGCCCTACTTCCCATTAAAATATCAACTGGCATATCACCAACAACAAGTGTCTCTTCCGGCAAGAACCCAAGGGACTTCATAGTCATAAGAACCGGCTCCGGTTCGGGTTTGGCTTTTAAAACATCATCAGCTCCCAAATAAAGTGAAAAACAATCGTCAATTTCCATAGTTTTAGATAGTTCAACCAATGAGGCATGAGAACGAGATGATGCAATCGTAAGAGTGAATCCTAATTGTTTGAGTTGACGTATCGTTTGAACCACATGAGGAAACGGTGAAGGTTTCACATTAGCCAATGTTTCAGCAAAAATTCTACGATATGTGTCTGCACAAAGTTGCACACTATCTTCATCAAGTCCAGGGAAAAGAACTCTGAAACACTCCTTAAGTGGTAATCCAATAATAGAGATACACTGTTCGTCAGTTCGTTTAGGCAATTGACGCTCAGCGATAGTCGCTTTAAGAGTCAAAACGATATTGCGCTGTGTGTCACATAAGGTTCCATCAAAGTCAAATATTATCAATTTAATATTTCTCATCCAGCAGTTCTCGTATTGATTTTCTTTCCATATTTATCCCATGTGTAAATCCAAGAACGATTCCTGCTTGTGAATGTATCACCACTGGCAGAAAGAATCTCCCCCACATAACTGACACTTAGGCAACATAAACGTTTCCCATTTATATCATAACAGACATAAAAAGCGTTTCCTTGTTTGATGATATAGAATGAGGTACCATGAGCAACAACAGTACCTTGGCTTGTGCTAAGGGTTTTAATTTTCCGTCCATCCTGATCATATATATAATACCATGAACCAGATTGTTCTATATGGCTGATGGACTGAGCATCAGCACTGAGATTGCAAAATAGTAAAGCGATAAACAGAAAGAAAAATTTCATAGTCATTATTTTTTGCAAAAATACAAAAAATCTTGAAAAAAGTCAAGAAGAAAGAAAAAGAATATAAAAAATAAAAGCATCATTATTGAAAAAGTAAAAAACGAACAAAAAAAGTATCAAATATCATAAATATTTACTATTTTTGCGAAAAAGTCAGAATAATATCCATTATGTCATTAAAAGGAACATTAACTCCAATGAAAACGCGCGATTCGAACATGGAACTATTACGAATTGTGGCAATGTTAATGGTACTTATCATACATGCAGACTACATGTCATTAGGAAGCCCTACTGGAGCCGACACAAATTCAGCACCAATAGAGAGCTTCATAAAGATATTTGTATATTCTCTAACTACCGTCTGCGTAAACTGCTTTGTGCTTTTATCAGGATGGTATGGACTTCGTCCAAAAATTCATCGTTTTGCAGAGATAATTTTCCAAATGCTATTTCTTAGTGGAATCTCTCTTTTTTGCTACTATTTATTAAAGGAAGAGAATCCAGATATTGAAGATATCAAGAGTTTACTTTTACTAACAGACGACCTCTGGTTTATCAGATGTTATATTATATTGTACCTATTATCTCCCTTGTTAAATTCTTTCAGTAACGTGGCCAGTAAAAGGCAGTTTCAATTAGTACTTGGTGGTTTGTTCGCATTTCAAACAATCTATGGATGGGCATTTGCCTCAGTTTCATGGTTTGACGGAGGATATTCACCTTTAAGCTTCATGCTGTTATATCTGATATCCCAATATATGCGTCATTATCCAAGTAAATGGACAAATTTATCCTCAAATAGTTATATTATACTATATTTATGTATTTCAACTCTTGGTACAGTTATTAATTTTACATCGCTCAAATATTGTTTAGGAGAAGGAATCCCATGGTTATCCTATATTTCTCCTATCGTAATACTAAATTCCATCATTTTACTGTTGTTCTTCTCTAAATTGAAATTCAAGAACAAAGCAGTTAATTGGATAGCAAACTCCTGTTTTGCAGTTTATATCATTCAATGCAGCCGTCATATACTGGATTGTTATTGCAATCAGGTAAGAGACTACTATTATGAAAACAATTTCATAGGAATTATTATTTTAATCATGATTATATTTATTATAGCAGTACTATTAGATAAGATAAGAATATGGGGATGGAACTTGATTTTGTGTAAAAAATAACGTTATATTATTATTTTTTTATTATAATTTCACCCGGACACATGAAAATGCCCGGGAATTTTATTTTCAAAATAAATTTTAAAGAATATGTATCAAATGATAGAAAATAAATAAAAAAAATGTAGTAACTTGCGGTCTCAAAGGTACTAATTAAGCAAGCAAAAAGTAAATATGAAAAAAATGCTATTTATTATCGGAATGAGCAGTGTTGTGTCTTTACACGCTCAGAATCCGATTATCCACGACCAATTCACTGCTGATCCTACTGCCCGTGTGTTCAATGGGAAAATTTACATGTACCCGTCGCATGACATACCTGCACCAGCTGGTCAGCGTCAAGATTGGTTCTGCATGGCCGACTACCATGTATTTTCATCAGAAAATCTAACAGAGTGGGAAGACCATGGCGTGATAGTGACTCATAATGACGTGGCATGGGTCCGTCCTGAAAGTTATGCAATGTGGGCTCCCGATTGCGTTTACAAAAACGGAAAGTATTACTTTTATTTTCCCGCTGCTCCGAATGGTAATTCCCGTGGTTTCAGCGTTGGAGTCGGAGTTGCTGACCGTCCAGAAGGACCTTACCAATTTGAGCCTGAACATATAAAAGGCGTAATGGGCATTGACCCCTGTGTTTTGATAGATGATGATGGACAATCCTACATCTATTGGAGTGGTATGGGAATTCGTGGCTGCAAACTTAAGGACAACATGAAAGAACTTGATGGCGATTCAAAGATAATGGAAGGATTGCCTGAAGGATTCAAAGAAGGTCCTTACGCATTCAAACGGAACGACTTATATTATTTGACATTTCCTTGGGTACGCAAAGAAGGAGGAACAGAAACTTTAGCTTATGCCACATCAAAATCACCTCTGGGGCCATGGGATTTTAAGGGCATTATTATGAAAGAATCTCCAACTGGTTGTTGGACAAACCATCATTCTATTATTGAATACAAAGGCCAATGGTATTTGTTCTATCACCACAATGATTATTCACCAAAGTTTGATAAAAACCGTTCTGCAAGGATAGAAAAACTTTATTTTGGCAAAAACGGCGAAATAGAAGAAGTTATTCCAAGTCTACGCGGTGTTGGCGTTAATCCCGCAACCTCAAAAATTAATGTTGACCGCTATAGCGAGGCAAGCAAAGATGTAAACATAGCATATGTAGATACTACCAATTACTTTAAAGGTTGGTATGCAACCATACCAAGTAAAAGTGATTGGATAAAGTATAAAGACGTGGACTTCAACGGTCTTCGTTCCGATAGTTATATGATAGCCCATGTAAAAGCAGAAGGGAACACAGATTTGATTATCCGGGAGAAAGACTCTAAAGGAAAAATCATAGGAAAAGTTAATATAGTGTGCGTTACAGAAGGCCAATTCCGCAGAGACAATCGAGGACGCTGGATGACAGTAACTGCTGCGCTGGAGTATATTCCGACAGGTGTAAGCGATTTATATTTATGTAGTAATGATGGTGGTGTAAGTATTGATTGGGTGGAATTTAAAAACCGCGATAAATACTTCCAGCCCGCCACAGGTTCAAGTATCAGTCCTGATGAAAACGGTTTTATCCGAAGATGGTTATTACTGGACCCGATTGACAAGCCAAATCGCTCAAATACAGTGTTTACAGACAGTTACCTAAAGGAACAATTTAACAAAAATTATTTCACTGGTCAATTTACATCAATTCCTAAAACCGGTAAAGAAGAGAAAGTTGAGAAACAGACACTGATCTGGCATGGTGTAGACAGTGAACGTTTCAATGTTAAGCTCTTCCGTTTTGCCGACATTAACAAAAAGCAGACCTATGGAGTTCTTTTTTGGGGTGTTACTACGATAGACTGTCCAGAAGAGATAAACAATGTGCGTTTAGCAGCTGGTTCCAATGGTGCTTCTTGTTGGTGGCTGAATGGCGAAGAAGTACTTTTGTTGTCAGGTGACCGCCGTATGGTAGAAGACGACGGCATGTCACGTAGATTGACGCTAAAAAAAGGTAAGAACGTTCTTCGGTGCTCTGTCATAAATGGTCCAGGCATGAGTGATTTCTGTGCAAGATTTTTAGACGAAGACGGTAATCCGGTCAAGAATTACACAATAAGCATAGAATAAAAAAAGGAGAATCTAAAAAGGATTCAGAAACACACTATAGTCCTTCTAAATTCCTTCAAAACAATTATACAAAAAATTTAAAACACAATGAAAAGAATCATAAACACATTGACAATATCATTATTAACAATGAACGCACTTGCCCAGACAGGCGCTCCTTATATTCATGATCCATCAACAATAGCAGAATGTGATGGTAAATATTATACCTTTGGAACTGGTGGCGGTGGATTGATCAGTGAAGACGGCTGGGTATGGAAAGGCGGTGCAGAACGTCCTGGCGGTGGTGCGGCACCCGACGTGATGAAAATAGGTAATCGATACCTGATGATTTATGGCGCTACTGGTGGTGGTTTAGGTGGCGGACATAATGGCAGGATTCTCACAATGTGGAATAAGACATTAGATCCCAAATCTCCCGACTTCAAATTCACAGATGCAGTAGAAGTTGCCTCAAGTGATGGTATGGAAGACAATGACGCTATTGATCCGTGTTTGTTGATGGATCCTGATGGTCGTTTGTGGGTCAGTTATGGCACTTATTTCGGAACGATTCGTCTGATTGAATTAGATCCTAAAACCGGTTACCGGAAGAAAGGTAACAAAGAGAAAGACATAGCCATAGACTGTGAGGCAAGCGACTTAATATACAGAGATGGATGGTACTATCTGTTAGGTACTCATGGCACTTGCTGCGATGGCGTAAACTCAACGTACAATATCGTCGTTGGGCGTTCAAAAAAAGTAACCGGTCCATACGTTGACAATGTAGGTCGTGATATGTTTCATGGTGGCGGAAAAATGGTAATCAACGCTGGAGACAGAGTATGTGGGCCTGGACACTTTGGTAGAACCATCATAGACGAAGGTGTTGAGATTATGTCTTGTCATTACGAAGCAGACTTTGACCGAAGTGGCCGCAGTGTCTTGGGTATCCGTCCATTGCTATGGAAAAACGGATGGCCAATAGCCGGAGACCGATTTAAAGAAGGAACCTATGAGATTGAGTCCGAGCGTCGTGGATATTCACTTGAACTGGCCGTTGATTTTGTGCGTCTCTCCCAGGAACGCGAGCGTTTTTGGAACATGGACACAAATAAACCACTTGTGAAGTTAGAGCCTCAGAAATTGGAGGATGTTATTGGAGGATGGTCTGAAGGGAATATCAACGTTCGAACCGGAGACTATATGTTCCGGCCACATCAGCATTGGACTATCAGTCCAGTAGCTGAAGCTGGCGGCTATTTAGGTGGTCCATATTATAAGATAGTGATTGCAGGTACAGAAAGAGCCTTAGCTGCCACAAATGACAAGGAACTGACTACTGTTCCGACATTCAACGGTTCTGATGAACAATTATGGCGTATCGAGCAACTGACTGATGGAACTTACAGGATAATGCCCAAACGAATACCCAACGAAGCCGATTTAAACACAAGCTATGTGATTTACTCAGCAGGTGATAGCACTCCGACTTTAGCAAAGTATGATTTCAACTCCGACAATTCGAAATGGAATTTCAAAAAACAGTAATACCGACTGATTAATCCAAAAGAATGGCAGGTTTTATTTTGGCAATGCATTAAGAAGAATTTCAACAAGTCTTGGAAGTGCATAGTGAATAATCATATTTTCTGGAATCCAGATGAATTCATCTGGCAAAAAAGGTTTTCGGTCGGATTCAACAAGATAGAAATCCGCATAGATTACTTGATGTGTTAAAACATGTTTGACATTTTGTCTTAATAGAATAAGATCAGCATCAAAATGTGGAAGTTCTTTAATATCCTCAATCATTAACGGTTCCCATAGACCTTGCCAGATGTCACCGGCCTGCCTTTTTCTTAATGCAATATAGCAAACACCATTTTGTTTTATCCTTATATAGAAATACGAGAATTTACGTTCTCGTATTTTTATTTTACCTAATTTGACAGGTAGAGAAGCAACACGGCCCTGCCTGACAGCCACGCAAGAATCAAAGAACAGACAATTCTGACAATTTGGTGATAAAGGTGTGCACTGTAAAGAACCAAAATCCATCATAGCTTGATTAAAATCCGCAGATTGTTTGCTTGGTATAAGTTGCTGAGCCAATTCCAAGAACAGTTTCTTTCCTGCAGTTGTATCGATAGGTACATCAATTCCAAAATATCTGGCAAGTACCCGGAAAACATTTCCATCGACTGCTGCTACAGGTATGTTAAAAGCAAAGGAAGCGATAGCAGCTGCAGTGTAATCCCCTACCCCTTTCAGCTTTTTAAGTTCATGAAAACTATTTGGGAAATAACCAAGTTGTAATATTTGTTTTGCTGCAACATGCAGATTGCGTGCCCTTGAGTAATAACCAAGCCCCTGCCATTCGCGTAGAATCTCATCTTCAGTAGCATTGGCAAGCTCTTTTACATTAGGCCACCGTTTCATAAACTTCTCCCAATAGGCAGTTCCTTGCTGAATTCTGGTTTGCTGAAGAATAATTTCACTTAACCAAATAGCATAAGGGTCATTTATTCCCCTCCAAGGAAGTGATCGTTTGTTCCTTTGGAACCACTGTAAAAGTTGATATGTAAAATCGTGAGTCATCGTAATAAAATAAAAGTAAAGTTAGTAAAAATAAGAGAAAGCAGAAAGAAAAAGGATAAAAAGCGGTAGAAAATTCGTAACTTTGCAAAAAATCACAAGAACAATGGAATATTTACCAAAAGATCCTGCCATACTGGTGTCGAGCGTAAATATGCTTCTTCGCGATGAAGAGTTCGACACATTGGAATCGTTATGCTATAATTTCAATGTTAATCCGGATGAAATTATAACCTATCTTAAAGGACATGGTTATGTTTATTGTGAAGAACAAAGCCAATTCCGTCCTTTTGGTTTTGATTCATGAAACAATGATAAACAAATACAACATAGAGACAGCATATAGTTTCCTGCATCAAAAGATGCGAGTATATGTTCACTCATCGATTGACTGGCAACGAGACGACATAGAAATCGCCATAAGTTCTTATATTGATGAGATGAATCCAGAATTGTATGAGCTGATATCTTGTAACCATTATGATTACCTACGTTGCCATGAACAATTCGAAAGAGACATATGCGATGCAGTAGCAAAATTAGAAAAACTACTATTGGAATCTCAATGATGTAATTTTTTCAAGTCTATCCTTAAGTTTAGGCATATTGTCTTTTCTAATACGCAAGGTCATAGAACAATCATTATCGAATGATTGAGACACTACAATAGGATTCTCTTCCTTCACGATTCTCATGACATCATTCAAGAAAGGATACTCAAAGCAAAAAGAAATAGAGAGTTCCACTTTTTTCTCTATAATTAATGCGTTAGAAATAGCCTCCGCCGCAGCAAGTCGATATGCCACGATAAGTCCCCCAGTTCCAAGTTTTACTCCCCCAAAGTATCGTACAACGATAATAAGTATATCCGTGAGATTATTTGAGTTGATTTGACCAAGAATCGGTTTACCAGCTGTTCCAGACGGTTCTCCATTATCATTGGCACGAAACGTAGTGCGTTCTGGACCAATCATGTAGGCATAACACACATGTCGCGCGTCATAGTATTTCTTTTGGAACTCAGTGACTTTCTGTTTAATTTCCTCGACATTAGAAACAGGAAAAGCGAAAGCAAGAAATTTGCTTCGCTTTTCCGTGTAATATCCTTCAGATGGATTTTTTATAGTCAAGTAAGTATCCATTATTGCTGTTCTATTAGTAAAACATCAAGCATTTTCACTCAACTGTTAGAGAAATTTGATTGACAATTAAACTAAGAGAGTTTGTGGATAACGAGTCCAGAACGCAATTTGGGTTCAAACCAGGTAGCTTTAGGCGGCATAATATTACCAGAATCAGCAATGTCCATGATTTGTTTCATTGTGACCGGATAAAGAGCCAATGCCATCTTCATCTCACCATTATCAACTCTCCGTTTGAGTTCACTTAGACCACGAAGTCCACCAACAAAATCGATACGTTTGTCTTTCCTAAGATCTTTAATACCAAGAATCTCGTCGAGAATAAGTTTAGATGAAATACTTACATCAAGCACCCCAATCGGATCGTTATCGTCATAAGTACCTGGTTTAGCCATAAGACTATACCATTTCCCACCGAGATATAACGAGAATTCGTGCAATTGTTGTGGTTTATAGTTTTCTGTTCCCTTTAACAAAACAGAAAAATTCTTCTTAAGTGCATCAATAAACTGATTGTCAGTTAATCCATTGAGGTCCTTAACCACACGGTTATAATCAAGAATGGTGAGTTGAGATGCAGGAAAACAAACAGCCATAAAATAATTGTACTCCTCATCCCCCTTGTGGTTTGGATTAAGACGGGCCTTCTCTGCTCCAACAAGAGCAGCAGCAGCAGAACGATGATGCCCGTCAGCTATATAAAGACTCGGCATCTTCGCAAACTCTTGTGTAACGATGTTTATGTCGTTTTCATCAGAAATTACCCAAAGTTTATGGCCAAATCCATCTATTGGGGCAATAAAATCATAGACAGGTTCTTTCTGTGCATATTTGCTAATTAGATGAAGTAGCACATCATTGTCAGGATAAGCAAAAAAAACAGGTTCAATATTTGCATCGTTGACTCTAACATGTTTCATGCGGTCCTCTTCTTTATCAGCCCTCGTCAGTTCATGTTTTTTGATTACTCCATTAAGGTAATCATCCACATAAGCACGGACTACAAGCCCATATTGAGTTTTACCATTCATAGTCTGTGC
>JAEEGL017273156.1_pt1 | contig 11751 bp, 10 predicted proteins | sample 9134231 | NCBI WGS metagenome assembly JAEEGL01 (sample SAMN16246548, study PRJNA631951) | gut metagenome | biome: gut microbiome; feature: rumen; material: fiber-attached | host: Bos | place: Iran: Karaj | collected 2018-10
CTTTCATCTATGGTAGCTCCAAAGGGGTACAAGGTTTTGGAGGAAGGCCTGGTTGGAAGGACCACAGTTTTTGAAGACAGCATCAGACCTGGTCGAAAGGGTTCATCATTACTACCGGTGATACTTGAAACGCATAATCCTATAGATAGGGTAGTGATTATGCTTGGTACCAACGATTGTAAGGCAGTATACAATGCATCCCCAAAGGTTATTACAAGAGGTGCAGAGATTTTGCTAAAGCAGGTGAAAACTTTTGATGAGAAGCTAAAAGTTCTTTTGGTTTCGCCAATTCTTTTGGGAGAAAAGGTTTACCTGGAGGAGTACGATCCAGAGTTCAATAAGAAATCCCTAGAGACTTCAAAAGAATTAAAGGCTTACTTCAAACGCTTGGCTGAGGAATATGACTGTTCGTTTTTGGCAGCATCTGATGTGGCGGAGCCTTCAGAAACGGATCAGGAGCATTTGGATGAAGCAGGACACAAAGCTCTCGCCAATGCAATATATGAAAAACTAATAGAAAAAAATTAAAGGATTCAAAGGAGAATATTTAATCATGAAAAAGAACTATTTAAACAAGGTAACAGGATTAACACTTATAGGAGCACTTGCATTCACAGGACTTGTAGCTTGCGGCTCAGCTAACACAACAGAGGTTTCAGATGAGGCAGATGCGGCAGCTGGTGAGAGTGGCTCATCAGCAGGTTTCAGAACACTTGATGAAATCAAGGAAAGTGGAACAGTAAACATCGGTGTATTCTCAGATAAGAGCCCATTTGGATATGTGGATGAGAATGGAGAGTATGCTGGCTATGATGTATATCTCGCTGAGAGACTTGGACAAGACCTTGGTGTTGAAATCAATTACGTTTCAACTGAGGCTGCAAACAGAATCGAGTACCTTCAGACAGGAAAGGTTGATATTATTCTTGCAAACTTCACAGTCACAGAGGAGAGAGCACAGGAGGTTGATTTCGCACTTCCATACATGAACGTAGCACTTGGTGTTATTTCACCAGAGGGAGCTGTAATTGAAAGCCTTGAGGACATTGGCGCAGATGATCAGGTTATTGTTATTTCTGGTACAACAGCTGAGACTTATCTCACAAAGAATTATCCAGACATCAAACTTCAGAAGTATGATGCTTACGCAGAAGCAAAGACTGCATTTGAAAATGGCAATGGTGTTGCATGGGCAAACGATAACACAGAGGTTATTGCTTTCTCTCTTGAGAATGAAGGCTATGTAGTTGGTATCCCTTCACTTGGAGATCAGGACACAATTGCACCAGCTGTTACAAAGGGCAATGAGACACTTCTTAACTGGCTTAATGATGAGCTTGTTTCACTTGGCAGCGAGAATTTCTTCCATGCAGGCTATGAGGCAACACTTCTTGATACTTACGGAGCAGACTATGAGGATGAATTAGTAGTTGAGCCAAATTTATAAAAATTAAGAATTAAAAGGAACTGGATAATGGACATAGTAGTTTTGAAAAGCTATATTCCATTGTACAAGGACGCACTTTTACTCACACTAAAAATAGGATGGCAGGGCATCTTGTTAAGCTTTCTAATAGGCTTGATTGGCGCTGCCATTCTGCATTTTAAGGTTGGCGTCTTTAAAACTATCATTGGAATATACATTGAATTATTTAGAAATACACCACTTTTGGTGCAGTTATTTTTCATATACTTTGCTTTACCAAAGATTGGAATCACCATCACAGCAGAAACCTGTGGTGAGCTTGGACTTGGACTTTTAGGCGGTGCCTACATGATAGAGACTTTTCGAAGCGGATTGGAGTCAATTGCAGTGATTCAGACTGAAAGTGCGCTCAGTCTTGGAATGACAAAGGGGCAGACTTTTTATCATGTGATTTTACCTCAGGCGATTACCATAAGTGTGCCAGGTCTTCTTGCCAATGTGATTTTCCTTTTGAAGGAAACATCAGTATTTTCAACCATCAGCCTGATGGATTTGATGTTTACAGCAAAGGATCTGATTGGTATGTACGCAAAGACAATTGAATGTCTATTCTTGTTGGTAGTTTTTTATCTCATAATGCTTCTTCCTGTTTCTATCATAGGAGCAATTGTAGAGAGGAGGTTGCGTTATGCAGGATTTGGGGATTGATGTTTTATTTAAAGGGACAAATTTTATCAGATTGCTGCAGGGGCTTTGGGTTTCAATTGAAATTAGTTTGATTTCAGTGGTTATAAGTATTGGATTTGGATTAATAGTAGGTGTTTTGATGACACTAAAGAATCCAGTTCTTCATGGAATTCTCAAGGTTTATCTTGAGACAGTTAGAATCATGCCTCAGATGGTTCTGTTGTTCATTGTTTATTTTGGAACAACCAGAGTCTTTGGATGGGATTTATCTGCAGAGGTATCTGCAATATTGGTATTTTGCTTTTGGGGAACTGCTGAGATGGGTGATTTGGTTAGAGGCTCCATCAGAAGTATTTCAAAGGTACAGTTTGAATCCGCTTATGCCTTGGGAATGAACAAGGTTCAGACCTACGCATATATTATCCTGCCACAAACAATCAGGAGACTTATTCCTCTTTCAATCAACCTTATTACAAGAATGATTAAAACCACATCACTTGTAATGATGATTGGAATTGTAGAGGTATTAAAGGTGGCACAGCAGATTATTGAGGCAAATAGAAAGGCATCGCCTAACGCAGCCTTTGGAGTGTTTGCAGTAGTATTTATTCTGTACTTTTTGGTATGCTGGCCAATCAGCAGACTTTCAGTGTATTTGGAAAAGAGGTGGGCATAATGAGTGAATTATTAAAGGTTAAACATTTACATAAAGAGTTTGGGAAAAATGTTGTTTTAAACGATATAAATCTTTCCGTTAATAAAGGAGAGGTAGTAGTTATCATCGGACCTAGCGGATGTGGAAAAAGTACTTTTTTAAGATGCTTGAACGGTCTTGAGGAAATACAGGGCGGTGTGATTACTATTGATGGAATCCCTGTGGAAGCGGAAAAAAGAGAGATTACAAAGCTTAGACAAAAGATAGGAATGGTGTTCCAGTCATACGAGCTGTTTCCACATCTTTCTGTGTTGGACAATCTTATTTTGGCTCCAACAAAGGTGCAGAAACGTGACAAGGAAGAGACAATAAGAGAGGCCACAGAGCTTTTGGATAAAGTGGGTCTGCTTGATAAAAAAGATTATTATCCAAGACAGCTTTCTGGAGGACAGAAGCAGCGTGTGGCTATTGTACGTGCACTTCTTATGCATCCGGATATTCTGTTATTTGATGAGGTGACAGCGGCTCTTGACCCTGAAATGGTACATGAGGTGTTAGAGACAATGCTTGAGTTGGCCAAATCTGGTTCCACCATGCTTATTGTCACACATGAAATGAGTTTTGCTGAAACTGTTGCTGACAGAATTATCTTTTTTGACAAGGGTGAGATAATAGAGGAATCTGATGATGTGGAAAGCTTCTTTGAGGCTCCAGAGACAGAAAGGGCTAAGCGTTTTCTTAGAACTTTCCAGTATAATTAGTTGCTAACAATCTGATTACATCATTGACAAACTATTCCTCAATAAAATATTATATTACCTAGTAAGTCAGTCTGTAAAAGACTGAGAATTGAGGTAAAGGACATGACAATCCAACAGGTAATCTATGCACTTACTATTGAAGAATACGGCTCAATGAACAAGGCAGCTGAAAAGCTTTATATTGTTCAGCCCACACTTACAAGTGCGATTCAGGAACTTGAAAATGAAATAGGAATTACAATTTTCATGCGTACAAATAAAGGTGTAATCGTTACACCTGAGGGTGCAGAATTTTTAAATGATATTAGAGGCTTTTATCAGCAGTATGAAAATGTGCTTCAGAAATATGCTGGTGAGGGTACATATAAAAGAAAGTTTGGTGTCAGTACACAACACTATTCATTTGCTGTAAAGGCATTTGTAGACATGGCAAAGCAGTACGATATGAACGAATTTGATTTTGCCATTCGTGAGACAAGAACCCGCACCATTGTTAACGATGTTGGAAGTCTTAAAAGTGAAATCGGAGTCCTTTATAGAAGTGCCTATAATGAAAAGGTCATCAATAAGCTTTTAGCTGTACAGGGGCTGGAGTTCCACCCATTAGTACAGTGTCGTGCCTGTGTTTACCTGTGGAAGGGACATCCTCTTGCAAAAGAAAAATCTATTTCTCTTGAAATGCTGGAGCCATACCCATGCTGTTCCTTTGAACAAAACGAGAACAGTGACTTCCTTGATGAGGAAATCTTAGGTGAGAATGTGCATGCTAAGACCATCAAGGTTACAGATCGTCAAACAATGCTTAATTTGATGGTTGGCTTGAATGGGTATACTCTTTGCTCTGGTATTTTTGCAAAGGAGTTGAATGGTGAGGATTACATTGTAGTTCCATATCGGGAGGATGAGGAAAATCCAAACAGCCTTATGGAAATTGGATATATCACTAAAAAGAACACTATCCTTAGCAAAGTAGGAGAGAAGTACATTGAGGAACTGAAGAAGGGCTTGGAGTCTTTGGAAGTTCTGGTTATAGAATAATTGAAAATGTTAGGGTAGGTCAGTCATTTAATATGGCTGACCTTTTTTTACTTTATAGGAAATTGCTCTGCAATCTCCTATAAAGTAAAAAAGCACACTTTGTGTGCAAAGATGTGTCTCGGCGGCATATGAATTTAATTGCTTGCAGCAATTGCCGCCTCGCACTGCTGGAGTTTTGCAAAGCAAAACTCTTTCTTGTGTCCGTGTGTAGAAAAATGATTTGACAAATACCCTGTAGGGGTATATATTATGAATAAGTTGAATACCCTGTGGGGGTATGCGAAAAGTTTGCTAGGAGGACACTTATGGCAGAGAAAAAGCATAATCATAACATGGATGAGACGGCAGAGTGTTGCTGCTGCTCAGGTAAAACAAAGGACAGGGATGAAAAAGAGTTTAAAGATTTGATGAACCGCCTTAAGCGCATTGAGGGACAGGTGAGAGGTGTAGAGGGCATGCTTGAAAATGATGCCTACTGTACCGACATCCTTATTCAGGTTTCAGCTATTACAAGTGCTCTCAACAGCTTTAACAAGGTGCTTCTTGCAAATCATATGCGCACCTGTGTGGCAGACAATATTCGTGAAGGTAATGATGAAATTATAGATGAGCTTGTGGTGACTTTACAGAAGCTTATGAAATAGGTGAAATATGGAACAATACAATGTAACAGGTATGAGTTGTGCGGCCTGCCAGACCAGGGTGGAAAAGGCAGTAAATGCTATAGAGGGTGTTGATAGCTGTGCTGTCAGTCTCCTTACAAATTCTATGGGTGTGGAAGGAAGCGCATCTCCGGAAGAAATTATTAAAGCCGTGGAGGCAGCTGGATATGGTGCCAGCCTAAAGAAGTCTGCAAGTAGTAAAGGTGGCGCAAGCGCAGCTAGCTCCTATGAGGATTCTCTAAAAGACACCGAGACTCCAAAACTAAAGAAACGTTTAATTGCATCAGTGATTCTCCTAATTCCGCTGATGTATGTTTCCATGGGACATATGCTTTGGAACTGGCCACTGCCAACTTTTTTGGATGGTAATCATGTGGCAATGGGATTATATGAGCTTTTGATTTCTGGATTTATAATGGTGATTAATCAAAAGTTTTTCATAAGTGGTTTCAAGGGGCTTATTCATAAATCACCAAATATGGATACTCTTGTTGCCCTTGGTGCTACAGCATCCTTCGCCTATAGTGTGTATGCACTGTTTGCAATGAGTTGGGCTGTTCTTGCCAATAGTGAAGAGCAGATAATGTATTTTATGGATCAGTTCTACTTTGAGTCTGCGGCAACGATTCTAACACTTATTACAGTGGGAAAGACACTGGAGGCTAAGTCAAAGGGAAGGACCACTGATGCCTTAAAGTCTCTGATGAAGATGGCACCAAAGACTGCTGTCATCCTTGATGGGGGTGTAGAGCAAACTGTTTCAATAGATGAGGTCAAGGTAGGAGACAGATTTGTAGTAAGACCTGGTGAGGCTATTCCCGTAGATGGAAAAGTAGTTAGTGGAGAAAGCTCAGTTAATGAATCAGCCCTGACAGGTGAGAGCGTTCCTGTGGAAAAGCAGGTTGGCGATAAGGTTTCTGCAGCGACAATTAATACATCAGGCTTCATGGTTTGTGAGGCAACCAGAGTTGGTGAGGATACCACACTTGCTGGAATCATAAGGATGGTAAGTGATGCGGCAGCTACAAAGGCACCTATTGCAAAGATTGCCGATAAGGTCTCTGGAGTGTTTGTTCCAGTGGTAATTGGAATTGCCATAGTCACATTTATAGTGTGGATGTTGGTGGGGCAAACTGTAGGCTATGCAATTGCAAGAGCGGTTTCGGTGCTTGTTATCAGTTGTCCTTGTGCTCTTGGACTTGCCACTCCTGTTGCAATTATGGTTGGAAACGGAGTGGGTGCAAAATCTGGAATACTCTATAAGACAGCAGCTTCCCAGGAGATGGCAGGAAAGACTCAGATAGTGGCACTGGATAAAACAGGAACGGTGACCACAGGAGTTATGAAGGTGACAGATGCTATACCTGCCCAGGGGATTAATGCCAAAGAATTATTAATTGTTGCCTATGCTCTTGAGACAAAAAGTGAACATCCTATTTCAAAGGCAATCGTGGAAAATGCGGAAATTGCAGGAACACCTTTATTTGAAACAGAAAGGTTTGAGGCTTTGTCTGGAAATGGTCTAAAAGCACTGATGGATGGCAAGGAAATTGTGGGTGGAAATGAGAAGTTTGTAACAGGATATACAGGACCGATTACAGCTGAACAGAAAAACACAATAATGCGTCTTTCAAATCAGGGTAAGACACCAATCTTATTTGCCAGCGAAGGTAATCTGATAGGTATAATTGCAGTTGCCGATACAATTAAAAAGGATTCCGCAGAGGCTATTTCGCAGCTTAAGAATATGGGCATTCATACCGTTCTACTTACTGGAGATAATGAAATCACTGCAAAGGCTATTGCAGAGCAGGCTGGTGTGGATGAGGTGGTAGCAGGTGTGCTTCCTGATGGAAAAGAAGCTGTTATAAAAGAACTCATGACCCACGGCAAGGTGGCAATGGTAGGAGATGGAATTAATGATGCACCGGCTCTCACAAGAGCGGATATAGGTATTGCAATTGGAGCAGGAACAGATATTGCTATTGATGCTGCAGATGTGGTTCTTATGAAGGGCAGCATTGCCGATGTGGTAGCAGCCATTAGAATTTCCAGAGCAACCATCAGAAATATTCATGAGAATCTTTTCTGGGCATTCTTCTATAATGTAATTGGAATACCTCTGGCAGCTGGTTGCTATGTGGCAGCCTTTGGATGGACACTCAATCCCATGTTTGGTGCAGCTGCAATGGGCTTATCGAGCTTTTGTGTAGTATCTAATGCACTGAGGCTAAATCTTATCAGACCACATGATAGCAGCAAAGATAAAAGTTTAAAAAATGCCATTACAGGCAATTTAATAAAACAAGAAACCGATACTTTAAAGGAAAGCAAAACAGGAAAGGAAGGTAACAATCAGATGAAGATTACAGTTAAAGGAATGATGTGCCAGCATTGTGAGGCTCATGTAAAGAAGGCTCTTGAGGCAATCGATGGAATTGAAAGCGCAGTTGCATCTCATGAGGAAAACTTAGTAACTCTTGAGACATCTAAGGATGTGGATGAAGCTCTTATCAAGGCTACTGTTGAAGAAGCTGGATATGAGTATGTTGGGATTTTAAATTAACAAGAATTTGGTTATAAATTCAGTTGATAACTCGCTATCAGATATTGTAGGAACCAGGTTTATTGACCTGGTTCTTTTATTTTGATATTATCCTACTAACCTAGTAGGTCGTAGGAATTTATCAGAATAAAGTGGAGGATAACAATATGAAAAAATTATTACTATTACCATTACTAATCATTTCATCACTTGCCCTCGTTGGTTGTGGTAGCGCCAAAGCAAGTGAATCGGCACAAACAGTGAAGATTGCTTATCTTCCAATTACTCATTCTCTTGCAGCATTGGAGGAAGCAGATGAGCTTGCAAGCAATGATCAGGTGAGAGTTGAGCTTGTAAAGTATGGCTCTTGGCCAGAACTATTAGACGCCCTTAATTCGGGTCAGGTTGATGGTGCTTCAGTTCTCATTGAGCTTGCAATGAAGTCAAAGGCTGAGGGCGTTGGAATAAAGGCTGTTGCTCTTGGTCATAAGGATGGAAATGTAATCATCGTTTCAAATGATGTTAAAGACGGAGCCGATTTAAAGGGTAGAACAATTGCAATTCCACACCGTCAGTCATCACATAACATTTTAGTAAATGATGCACTTGCAAAAGATGGTCTTACCATTGATGACATTAACGTGGTAGAGCTTGCTCCTACTGAAATGCCTTCAGCACTTGCTGCTGGAACGATAGATGGGTACTGTGTGGCTGAACCATTTGGAGCTATGGGTGTTTCAATTGGAGCTGGAAAGGTTCTCTATACATCCGAGGAGCTTTGGGAGGATTCAGTATGCTGCGCCCTTGTTTTAACAGATGATTTTATCGAGAATCATGCAGATACAGCAAAGGCTTTTGTAGAAGGATATAAGACAGCGGGAAACAACCTGGATGCAGATACAGCCAAGGCAGTTGCACAGAAATATTTGAATCAGAAGGATGAGGATGTCCTTGATATCTCTCTTAAGTGGATTTCATATGACGACCTTGAGATAACAGAGGCACAGTACAACGAGCTTGCAGACAAGGTTAAGGCTTATGGACTTTCAGACAACCCACCAGCTTATGCTGATTTTGTAAAAAGTGATTTCTAAAAACTATAAATCCAAAGGGATGATAAAGCCATGAAAAAATTAGTATCTCTAAAATATGTAATTGTATCGATTTTAATATTAATAGCTATATGGCAATTCGCATATACGATAAGCAACTACAGTTCTGCACTGTTTCCATCGCCATTAATGGCTATGCAGGCTTTGGTTGAAATGATCGCAGATGGCACTTTGATAGCATCTGTTGGAGCCAGCATGTATAGATTTGTAATTGGTTACGGACTGTCTGTGGTTATCGCGGTGCTCTTAGGATTGATTTTAGGAAGTCTGCCGAGGGTTTTTAAATATGTAAATCCAACCTTGCAGCTCCTTAGACCAATTTCACCAACAGCCTGGATGCCATTTGTAGTTCTTCTCTTTGGAATTGGAGATTTGCCAGCAATAGTTATCATTTTCATAGCTGCATTTTTCCCAGTCCTGTTATCTACAGTATCTGCTGTTTCAAAGATTGATGACATTTATTTCAGGGTATCAGACAACTTTGGAATTAAGCAGCCAGCTCTTATGTGGAAGGTTATTTTACCTGCTGCGTTCCCTGGGATTGCAAATGCGATACATTTAGCTCTTGGAAGTGCTTGGATATTCCTTGTGGCAGGTGAAATGGTAGGTGCACAGTCGGGACTTGGATACCAGATTATTGATGCAAGAAATAACATTAGAGCGGATATTCTTCTGGCTACAATTCTAGTAATTGGCTTGATTGGATTATTACTTGATTTCTTAATTGGACTTGCAGAAAAGAGGATTCTTAAAGCGTGGGGAGGTGAAAGCTAATGTCATACATTCATATTGAAAATGCGGGAAAGACCTTCGTAGAAAATGGCGTAGAATTCACAGCCCTGTCAGATGTAAATCTTGATATAGAAAAGGGAGAATTTATTTGTTTGCTTGGTCCATCGGGATGCGGAAAGAGTACATTACTTAATGCTATAGCAGGCTTCGACTTGGTAAACCATGGAAGTGTCAAGATAGATGGAAAAGAGGTTATAGCTCCTAGTACAAAGAATGTAACTATTTTTCAGAATTACGGACTTTTGCCATGGCGAACAGTTGTGAAAAATGTTGAGCTTGGTCTTGAATCGAAAGGGATTGATAAGAAGACTAGAAGAGATAAGGCACTAGAATATCTTAAGCTAGTTAAGCTTGAAAATTTTGAAAACAGTTTTCCCAGACAGCTTTCTGGTGGTATGAAGCAGCGTGTTGCAATAGCAAGAGCCCTTGCTGTAGAGCCAGACATCATCTTCATGGATGAGCCATTTGGCGCACTTGATGCAATTACTAGAATGAAGCTTCAGGATGATATTTTGGACATCTGCAAAAATGAAAAGAAGACAATTATCTTTGTAACTCATGACATAGAAGAGGCAGTTTATCTGGCAGATAGAATCGTAGTAATGACACCTAATCCTGGCAAAGTAAAAGGTGTTATTAAAGTGCCACTTCATCATTTCAGAGACAGAACCAGCGGAGATTTCTTATTAGTAAGAGATAAGATTTTTGATTTGCTGAATATGAAAACAGAAGAAAACATCGAATACAACATTTAGTAAAGGGAGAATTAAAATGAGTCATACACACTCCAAAGAGCATACACATGAACACTTTCACAACCATGAGCACAGTCATTCTCATGGCTCGCATGGTCTTGAGCATATTCATTCACACAGAAATCTTATCGGTTTTGATGAACATGGTATTCCAACAGTGACACTTAAAGCCAGTGACCACGGTGGAGAGAGCAGCCCAGAGGATTTCACAAGAGATTATATGAATGCCGTTCAGGAATATAGAAAGACATTTCCTTCAAAGCAGGATGTAATTGACCAGACACCAGACCCTGCTGTGAGAGATATGCTTCTTCGTATGGAACAGCTAGGAATTGATACAGCCTTTGATCGCTTTGATGCTCAAAAGCCTCAGTGTAATTTCGGACTGTGTGGTACCTGCTGTAAGATTTGTAACATGGGACCATGCCGCATTACAGCAAAGGCTCAGAGAGGTGTCTGTGGCGCAGATGCTGATTTGATTGTTGCAAGGAATCTTCTTCGCTCAGCAGCAGCCGGCGCAGCTCAGCATGGTATGCATGCCCGTGAAGTAATGCTTACACTTAAAAAGGTAGCCGAAGGTGAGCTTGACATTCCACTTCTAGGAGAACAGAAAATCAGAAGCACAGCAGCGGCATTCGGAATCAGAGAAAAGAATAGACAGCTTAAAAATGTAGCGAAGGATTTGGCGGATGTTCTTTTAGAGGATTTATCTAGAACAGTTCCAGATGATTACAAAACAATTAGAGCCTGTGCACTTCCAGAACGTCAGAAGGTCTGGGAGGAACTTGACATTCTTCCTATCAGCGCTTATCACGAAGTGTTCGAGGCTTATCATAAATCGGGCTGTGCTACAGATGGTGACTGGAAGAGCGTAATGCAGCAATTCCTACGCTGCGGTCTTGCCTTTACATTCTCAGGTGTAGTAGGTGCTAGCCTTGCTACAGATTCATTGTTCGGTGTTGGTGACAGAGTTACATCAAAGGTTAATATCGGTGCACTAGAAAAGGGCTATGTAAATATAGCTGTTCACGGACATCTTCCAACGCTTGTGAGCCAGATTGTTGCTGCCGGAAAGAGAGAGGACTTAGTTGCTCTTGCAAAGGAAAAGGGAGCAAAGGGAATTCGTTTTTACGGTATTTGCTGTTCGGGGCTTTCAGCTATGTACAGAGATAGCGGAGTAATTCCTCTTTCAAATGCAGTGTCAGCAGAGCTTGTACTTGGAACAGGAGCTCTTGATCTTTGGGTGGCAGATGTGCAGGATGTTTTTCCATCTATTATGGATGTGGCTAAATGCTTTAAGACAGTTGTTGTTACCACA
>JAEEGL011135548.1_pt1 | contig 11750 bp, 10 predicted proteins | sample 9134231 | NCBI WGS metagenome assembly JAEEGL01 (sample SAMN16246548, study PRJNA631951) | gut metagenome | biome: gut microbiome; feature: rumen; material: fiber-attached | host: Bos | place: Iran: Karaj | collected 2018-10
TGTCGTCTACACTTAATTCGGTTAAGAGCATGAATGAACAGATAGAGAACCTGACCGAAGAGGTGATGCAGGATAAGCTTACCGGCTTCTATAATAAAATGAAGGGAAGCGAAAAGATCGGTGAATTATGTAAGGCCCATAAGGGGGCGCTGATGGTGATCGATCTGGATAATTTTAAGCTGGTAAACGATCTGTACGGGCATGATATGGGAGATAAGGTATTATGCGCTTTTGCGGATATTTTACGAAGCCTGAGCGCTGAACGTGATGTGCTGTGCAGGATCGGCGGAGACGAGTTTATGACATTCTGCGGCAGTATAACTACCGAAAATGCCGTGGGCATATATACCGAAAAGCTTAATAAAAACCTGGATGAAAAATGCAGGGAACTTATGGGAGCGGATTTTGATATACCGATAGGTGCCTCTGTGGGAGCGGCATTTGCCCCGGAACATTCTGACGAATATGTTCAATTGTTCGAATTTGCTGACAGCAGCATGTACCGTATAAAAAACAAGGGTAAGCATAATTACTGTGTTTACAGACCGCATAGCGGGGAAAGCGAAGAAGGCAGGGAACTGGATGCTGAGCTGCTGAGGCTGACGCAGATACTGGAAGAACGCGGAGACGGAAGCGGAGCGCTTCTGCTTGGCATGGAAGATTTTATCATCGCTTACCGGTATATCATGCGTTATATCCACCGTTACGGAAAACGTGCGGATAAAGCGATAATATCTTTGGATTTTAAAGAGGATGCCGCAAAAGAAGATATGGGGACGGTCATTAAAGAATTTGGCGTGATATTACAACGATCGTTCCGCAGCAGTGACATCATCATGCAATATAAAGAAAACTGCTTTGTCCTGCTGCTGCCGGAGATGTGGGACAAGACCATAGAAGATGTTATGAAGCGGGTTATTGATATATGGGAGACTTCGGAATATAAAGATTTAGTCGGGATCAGGTATGTTTCATCCGGTATAGGCTGAAACAGCGGGAAGTATGTATCTGTATCCGTGGCGGTAATGAAAAAGGTGTATTGATAAGTCATGAAAAAGACGGATATTTTATGTATAGGTACTGCACTTGTGGATTCGATCATAAAAGGCTTTGATGAAAAGCCTGTTTCTGCGACGGGATACAGGGCGGTATCGGGTACTTTAAACATCGGCGGGGAAGCGGTAAACGAGGCTGCGACTGCTGCAAAACTTGGGATGAGAACGGGGATCATGTGCTTTCTGGGGAAAGACCAGGCAGGCGATATGATCCTTAATTCTCTGGATAAATGGGGAGTGGATACCTCGTGCGTGATCAGAGAGGATGATCATTCTACGCCGGTAACTACAATGTTTGTAAATGATGACGGAAGCCGCAGATCCATTACGAACAATGCCCACCGCTATAACTTCCACCCAGAGCTTTATACCGGTAAATTTAAGGAGACATCTGCGATCATACTGGGATCGCTTTTCAGGGCGCCTTTTGACACCCCGGAGATCATATTTAAGGTGGTTAAGGAAGCTAAAGAGGCCAGTGCTCTTGTCCTGGCAGATACAAAGCTTCCCAATTTCCGTGTGCTGTCGCTTGCGGATATAAGAGATTGCCTTGCTTATGTTGATTACATTACCCCTAACGAAGATGAAGCTGCATTTTATACCCGGAAAGAAAAACCGGAAGATATGGCAGAGGTGTTCCTTGATCATGGGGTAAAGAATGTGATCATCAAGCTTGGGCACAAAGGATGCTATTTCAAAAATGCCGATATGGAGATACGTCTGCCGGCCTGCAATATAACTCCTGTCGATGCTACCGGGGCCGGAGACAGTTTTGTTGCGGGATTTGCAAGCGAACTGATAAGGGGAGAGAGCGTTGAGGCTGCCCTAAGGTTCGGAAACGGATGCGGGGCAGTATGTACGTGTGCGGTGGGGGCGACCACAGCCTTAAAAGACAGGGATCAGGTACTGGCGTTGCTAAATGCGGATGTTAAACGGGATGTGATTTCCTGAGGATGGATCTGCCGGTATTTCGTAGACTTTAGTTTCAACAAATGGTAAAATATATGCTTGTATAGAATACTCTGATCCGCGGAGAAGTTCAGATATGAAAGAAAAGCTGTCGATCGAAAAGATCATGCATTTTATCGTGCATAACGGTTTCATGTTTACCGTGGCTGTCATGGGACTTGTTCATGTTACGCTGCTGGGCATATTATTATATGCCGGGGTAACAGCCTTGGTCAGTCTGAATACGATCAGTGTTATTGTTTACCTCTTTTGTGTGCTCTTGTGCAGGTTCGGGCATATCATGCCGGTATATATCAGCATCCTGCTGGAAGTTACCATTTATTCTGTTCTGTCAACGTATTATATAGGCTGGGATTGCGGATCCTGGTGTTTCTTATGTTCGATAGTTCCGATAATCCTGTATTTTGGCTGTTTCCTTTTTAAGGGGGCTAAAAGGTGGAATCTGGTACTGATCCTCGTGCTTCATTTTGCCGTATATGTAGTCCTGTATCTGAGATTTGTCGATACGCCTCCGGACGTTGAAGTGACAAATGCCGTACGTAACGTACTTATGATCTTTTCATCATTTGTCATGATCTTTTCAATGATCTTTTACACGACCTTATATATATATTCCAGCGAAGTGGAGATGAGCAGTCTTACAAAAAGGAATGAACAGTTATCAACCGATGCGCATATAGATATACTGACAAACGCGCTTAACAGACGCGGATTCCTTCCTATAGTCAAAAGCCTTATGGAGGACGATAAACAGATAAAGCATTTCTGCATAGCGTTTCTGGATATAGATAATTTTAAGCGTATTAATGATTCTTACGGGCATGATTGCGGAGATGAAGTACTAAGACATATCTCTGAGATCGTAAAAAAGGAGATGTCGGGCTGTGATATATGCAGATGGGGCGGCGAAGAATTTGTGATCCTGCTCAAAGATTACGACTTTCATGTTGCAAAAGAAAAGATGGAATATATAAGGCGCTTTGTTGAGAGTACACCCACTTCATTTTATAATAAACGCATTTCGGCTACCATAACCATCGGCCTTGAGAAATACAGTGAGGATTATCATGAGCCGGAAGCAATGATAAAGGTTGCGGACGGAAGGATGTATTACGGCAAACAGCACGGAAAAAATATCGTCATATCCGAAGATCCGGATGAAAAGAATGATACGCAGTGAGTGAGTTAAAGAAAAAAGGAAAAGTTAGGCTGACTGCGGTCAGCATATATCATTATGTCAGGCTGATAGGACGTTCTGTAATATTTCTGGTATTGTTATATCTTTATATCATGTATCGTCTGCAGAATGGTGAGGACATAGGGACGCTGATAGAAAGCCATCCCGTGATCCTGAGCGTTATATGGATGATATTTCTGATAGAGATGATCCTGCGGTTCTTCCCTTCAAAAATAGAAAGCCCCGGTTGTCAGAAGCAGTTTGCGCGTAATTATATCAAAACGGGAAAGACCGAGATAAGGATACAGGATGATAATGCCGTTATGCTTGTGGCGCTGATATGGATCGCATTCAACGCGGTATTTGGCATGCTGCATATGAAGGGGATACTTGATGACGGCATAATGATGTTATTGTGTTCGTTTTATTCCGTGTGCGATCTTATATGTATTCTGTTTTTCTGCCCGTTCCAGTCGTGGCTTCTTAAGAATAAATGCTGCTGCACGTGCCGTATTTATAACTGGGACTATGCGATGATGTTTACGCCACTTTTTTTCGTGCAGAAGACATATACCTGGAGCCTTCTGGTGCTGTCCGTAGCGCTGCTGGCGCGATGGGAGATCACTTTTTACCGTTATCCGGAGCGGTTTTCGGAGAATACCAACGGGTATCTGAACTGCGCCAATTGTACCGAAAAGCTCTGTACGCACAAAAAGCAGCTTAATTCCCTGTGGAAGAAGATAGCTCTGTATATGCAGGAGAGGGTTAAGAAACTTAAATTATAAAGAGTTATATAACATAGGATATGTGATCATATCCGAAAAGATCCGGACGTATGCCGGGCATATGCTATGAACAAAATATGATAATAAGGCGTACCGTTTTATAAGAAGCTGTTTTGCACCGCAGGTGATACGATCGGTCTGTAAAGGTTCTGCAGTTGGGCGGGCTTTTGGTCCGCCGTAGTATCACAGGCTAAGGAGGATCTCATGAAAAAAAGGGCGTTGTTCATAGGTGGAACGGGAACTATCAGTACTGCCGTGGTAAAGCGGCTGGTATGCGAACTGGATTGGGAAGTATGGGTTTTGAACCGTGGCAGACGATCACATGTGCTGCCGGAAGGGGTTAAACAGATAACCGCAGATATTAATGATGAGCAGGCAGTCCTTGATAAACTGGGAGATGCCTGCTTTGATTGTGTATGCGAATTTATAGGCTTTCATGTATCGCAGGTTGAGCGCGATTACAGACTGTTTGCAGGCAGAACAAAGCAGTATATCTATATAAGCTCTGCTTCGGCTTATCATAAACCCGCATCGGGATATGTCATAACTGAAGGAACGGCTCTGGCCAATCCTTACTGGCAGTACTCCAGGGATAAGATAGAATGCGAGGAATTCCTTATGAAGATGTATAAGGAAAACGGCTTCCCGGTTACTATCGTACGTCCCAGCCATACTTATGATGAGAGAAATGTTCCTCTGGGAGTCGAGGGCAGTAAAGGATTCTGGCAGGTCATAAAAAGAATGCAGGAGGGTAAGCCGGTCATCATACAGGGGGATGGATCCAGTCTTTGGACACTTACCTGGAATGCGGATTTTGCAATAGGCTATACCGGGCTTATGGGCAACAGGCAGGCGATCGGCGAAGCTTTCCAGATCACATCCGATGAAGCCTTAAGCTGGGATCAGATATACAAAACCATTGCTGACGAGCTGGGAGTAGAGCTTAAGGCGTATCATGTATCCACAGATTTTTTGATCGCTGCCGGAGAAAAGTATGGCTATGATTTTACCGGATCTCTTAAAGGGGATAAGTCGGTATCGGTGATCTTTGATAACTCAAAGCTTAAGCGTGTGGTGCCGGATATGAGGACAAATGTAAGGTTTGATATGGGAGTGAAGATAGCTCTGGACTATGTGCTGTCCCATCCGGAAGAGTGCCAGTGTGATGATCCGGAATTCGACGAATGGTGCGACCGCGTTATAGCTGCGTTGGAAAAAGCGAAAACGGAAATATGATAAGGCAAAGGAGCTGATATAATGAGATTGGGGACTTCTTCACCACTTATGCATTCGACTCCGCAGGAGTGGGCGCAGAACCAGCTGCGGCTTGGATGTACTGCTGTGGTATTTCCGGTACAGAGCAATGAGGATGAAAAAAAGATAATCGCATATAAGGATGCTGCTGACAAAGCCGGGCTTAGCATAGCCGAAGTGGGCATCTGGAGAAATGCCATGGCGGCCGATAGTACACAGCGAAAGCAGAACCGCGATTATTGTGTGGAGCAGCTTAAGCTGGCGGATTTTCTGGGGGCAAGATGTGCCGTAAATGTAGCAGGTGCGTTCGGCGAGCGCTGGGACGGCGGATACAGGGCTAATTTTACTGCTGAAGCTTTTAATGAGACTGTGAAAATGGTCCGTGAGATCATTGACAGGGCAGATGTTAAGAATACCTATTTTACGCTGGAACCCATGCCGTGGATGATACCTACGGGCCCGCGGGAGTATATCAGGCTTCTTGAGGCGGTTGACAGGGACAGATTTGCGGTGCATATGGATATCATCAATATGATAAATTCCGCGGACAGGTATTTCCATCCGGAAGAGTTTGTTGATGAATGCGCCGAGATCCTTGGGAGCCGGATAAGGAGCTGTCATATAAAGGATGTACATCTGGATGAGCGTTACACATTAAGGCTTAATGAATGCGGTCCGGGTGAAGGAGAATTTCCACTGAGGCATTATGTTAAAAAAATGAACGATATCGATCCTGATATGCCTGTTATACTGGAACATCTTGATACGGATGAGGAATATATCAGGTTCATGGATTATCTTAAGGAGGAGTTAAATGGCTTATACAAGAGTATCTGACGCGAACGAGATAACAGCGAGATATATGGATTCGATCCTTATCGGTGAACGGCTGATAGATTCGGTGGTCGCGGATGAGTCGGCTGTATTGCTTGGTGAAAAGTTTTCCAGTCCGGTGATGACACCTGCTTTTTCCCATCTCGGAAATATGAACGGGCGTGAACTTACCGGTCTTGAAGAGTATTCGCTGGCTGCGAAAGAATGCAATATACTTAATTTCTGCGGTATGATGGAAAACGATATGTTTAAAAAGATAGTAGATACCGGGGCAAAGACGGTAAGGATAGTAAAGCCGTATGCGGATAATGCCAAGGTCAGGGACCAGCTTGCATTTGCCGAGGCAGAAGGGGCCTTTGGCGTAGGTATGGATATCGATCATATATTCGGAGAAAACGGAACGGATGTGGTGATAGGCGAAGAAATGGCTGTACAGACCAAGGATATGCTGCGTTCATATGTGGAATCCACTAAACTGCCTTTTGTCGTAAAGGGAGTGCTGGGGGTGGAAGATGCGTTAAAATGCGCAGATATCGGAGCTGCAGCGGTAATAGTAAGCCATCATCATGGCAGGCTGCCTTATGCGGTACCTCCGCTTAAGGTGCTTCCGGATATAGTTAAAGCGCTTAAGGATACCGGTGTGCAGGTTTTTGTTGACTGCGGTATCGGAAGCGGAGCTGATGTCTATAAGGCGCTGGCGCTCGGTGCGGATGCGGCGGCAGTAGGCAGATCCATGCTGCCCTCTCTTGAAAAGGACGGAGCGGCAGGCGTTGCGGAATTCTTACGTAAAGTGAGCAGCGAACTCAGATACATCATGAGCTGTACCGGATTTGGCACTGTAAGAGATATTGATGATTCGATGCTGATAATGTGATATCATGCCGGCGGGTAGGGAAGCGGCTTCTGTACCCGCCGTAAAAAAGGTATTGACAGATACCTTATATTTTGATATATTTATATTGCGCAAAAGATAATAGCGCGAAAGCAAATGGCTGATATAATTAATTCAACAACGATGCTTAAAAGATTATAGAACAAAAAGAAAAAGGAGGAAGATCAAATGGCAGGTGTTTATGATTTTACGGTAAAGGACAGAAAAGGAAATGAAGTCAGTCTGAATAATTATGAGGGGAAAGTACTGCTTATAGTCAATACCGCGACGGGCTGCGGATTTACGCCTCATTACGATCCTTTGGAGAAGATGTATAAGGATTTTAAGGACAGGGGCTTTGAGATACTGGATTTTCCCAGTAATCAGTTCGCTAATCAGGCTCCCGGATCGGATGATGAGATCCATCAGTTCTGTACGATGAAATTCGGGACAGAGTTCCCGCAGTTTGCAAAGATAGATGTAAACGGCGATAATGCCGATCCGCTTTTTGCATATCTTGCGGGTGAAAAGCCCTTCGAAGGGTTCGGGAAAGGTCTGAAGAATGCAGCGCTTAATAAATTTGCGGATATGAACAATAAAGCGTTCGGTGATAAGGCATACATCAAGTGGAATTTTACAAAATTCCTTATTGACCGCGAAGGGAAGGTACTCGCGCGCTTTGAGCCTACCGTGGATATGGATGAGGTACGTTCGGCGGTTGAAGCACTGCTTTAATGATACGCCGGGTGGGTTTGATACAATAGAATAGAAAATATTGTTTTTGGCCGCATATTCTGATAAAATAAGATCGTTCTTGTGAATAATTATGGTATATGCACAGATACTTAAGGAGGATCATGTGAGTTTCGATCATACTCTGATAGATCAGATCGCGGCCGCTCTTGCGAGACATTTTGAGAGTCTCTATTATATCGAGATCGAGTCGGGCAGGTTCACTCAGTTTATTCCTTCGCGTCAGATGGAGATGATCGAGTTTCCCGACAGCGGAGAGGATTTCTTTAAACTTGCATGCGAGAATGCGGGCAAGTTCATACATCCCGCTGATCTTGATGAGGTGCTGGCAATATATGACAGGAAAAGGCTGAGGGAGCTGCTGGATAAGGAAAGATCTTATTCGGTAAGCTGTCGCAGCCTTTTAAACGGTAAAGTGATGCATCTTCGGCACATTATAATAATGTGTGATGACAGAGAGCATATAATAGCTTGCCTTGAGAATATTGAAGAAGAGTTTCAGGAAAAGGAAGAACAGAAGAGGATCATCCGCAATGCCGAGTTAATGGCCAGACGTGATGAGCTGACCGGAATAAAGAACAAGAATGCTTTTGCAGAGCATACCGCTACAATAGATGCTATGATAATGTCGGGAAACTGCGCTCAGGGCTTTGGTGTGGTCATGTGTGATATGAATGATCTGAAGCTGATCAATGATACGCGTGGTCACAGCTACGGAGATGAGGCGCTGCAGAGAACCAGCCGCATGATCTGCGATATATTCAAGCACAGTCCCGTATACCGTATAGGCGGGGATGAGTTTGTTGTGATACTTACCGGCAATGATTACGAGAATCGTGAGATACTGCTTAAAAAACTCAGGGATGAATCGGACGCTGATGAACGTTTGCGTACCGGTCCCACTGTTGCCAGCGGCCTTGCCGTATATGAGAGCGGCAGGGATAAAGACTTTTCGGCGGTATTTGAACGTGCCGATCAGCTGATGTACGAAAATAAAAAAGAGATAAAAAGCCGCAAAATGCTGGAAGGATACCGCAAGATGTATGTACTGGATGAAATGATACCTGACGAGAGGCGGCGCCTTCTGGATGGATTGTTCGGGGCATTGTATACTATAGCGGGAGAAGGATATGTTTATATCAACGACATGCGTTACGATTTTTCACGCTGGTCTGTTTCGCTTATACATGATTTTGGCCTTGAATCGACATATATGTACCATGCCGGAAAGATATGGGATGAGTATGTACATCCTGATGATCTGGTTGTTTACCGGGAAGCTATTGAGGCGGTGTTCGGAGGCAGTGCAGAGACCAGGGCAATCCATTACCGTGCGCGCAGGAGGGACGGGAGCTATGTGGCCCTTCATACCAGATGCTTCATTTTAAGTGATGCAAATGGGAAGCCGGAATATTTCGGAGGGATCATCATTCCGGATCCTGATCGGATATAGAGATCAAAACTGAAAGGAAGAATATAGTTAATGCCCGCGTTGGAGCGAAAATTTATAGAGTTCATTGAAAAGCACATATCGATACTGTATTTTGCAGCTATCGTCGGTCTTGCGTTTTATATCCGTCTGATCGGCAGGCACTTTCTGTCGGAAGATATGAGGGTATTCCTGCTAAGCTGGTACGATCAGATGAAAGAAGCGGGAGGCTTTAGCGGACTGAAAGAACAGATAGGGGATTATAATATTCTTTATCAGACTTTTATAGCGCTGATGACTTATATCCCGCTTAATCCGATGACAATGTTCAAGGCTTTCTCGATCATCTTTGATTTTCTTATGGCTTTTACGGCGGCTTTTTTTGTGAGCAGATCACTTGATGAGCCTTTGTTCGGAAGAACATTTAATGCGGTCCTGACCGTAGTTCTTTTTATGCCATCGGTAGCGCTGAATTCGGCCTATTGGGGTCAGTGCGATTCAATGTATGCATTTTGCATGCTGATAGCCGTATGTTTATTGTATAAGGATAAACATCTTTTATCCTTTATATTCCTGGGACTTTCTTTTGCGTTCAAACTTCAGACCATAATAATAGTTCCTTTTTTTCTGGCGTGCTATCTGGTTAAGAAGCGTTTTACGATCATGATGTTTGCTGTAAGCCTTATATCGTTCTGGGGCAGCGGCATAGTGGCTTATATTTTCGGACGTGATCTTTTGGCGCCGTTTCAGGTGTATATCGATCAGACATCCACCTACAAGAGCATGTATATGAACTCCCGCAGCATCTGGCTGGTATTCGGAAACGAATATCCGGATTTCGGTGCATTTGCGATCATGCTGAGTGTGGCATTATGCGGTATAGGCATTTATATGATCGCATCTAAACGTGTAAAACTTGATAAGCCCGGGGAGTTCTTTGCGGCTGCCTCATATTTTGCCTGGACATGTATCTTTTTCCTGCCCAACATGCACGAGCGCTATGCGTATCCGCTTGATATACTGCTGGTGGTTACGGCATTTTTGGATAAGCGGTATATCAGATTTGCGGTGTTTTCCGGCTTTTTGAGCTTTATGGCATATGCGCCTTTCCTGGTACACGCCAATGGCCTGGGCAGGGAGGACGCCTTTATCGAATTGTTTGTTTATGCCTGGTTTACGTATACCGTACTGCATTCTGCGGATGAGAAAAAGCCGGAGACCGCAGACGGTTTAGATCAGTGACGATAAGGAGGAAATGTGATGAGCGCAGCGCTTAAGGTTGGCAGGATGGTCGTAGGCGATATGCAGACCAATTGTTTTTTTGTATACAGAGAAGGTGAAGAAAAGATAATCTTTTTTGATCCTGCGGCACAGGGAAAATATATAAATGACAAGCTTAAAGAAAAAGGCTTTGAGGTGGAAGTCATACTTTTAACACATGGGCATTTTGATCATATCGGCGGCGCGGATGCCTTAAGAAAAGAAAGCGGTGCAAAGATACTGGCTATGGAAGCCGAAAAGGTGCTGCTCGAGGACCCTTACGTTAATGTATCTGCGCAGATGCACCGGCCCATAACACTTGAAGCCGACGGCTTTTTTAACGACGGTGATGTGCTTGAGTACGGAGATAAGAAATGCCGCGTGATCGCAACGCCCGGTCATACGATAGGAAGCTGCTGCTTTTATTTTGAAGAAGCGGGGATACTTATTGGCGGGGACACTTTGTTTGCGGAATCATACGGAAGGACCGATTTCCCTACAGGCAAGCTAAAGAGCCTGCGCGAATCGGTTGAACAGAAGCTCTTTGTATTGCCGGACGATACGATAGTATATCCCGGACACGGACCGTCTACAACAATAGGACATGAAAAGGAGTACAATCCGCTTTTTGGATATTAAAGCGGACTTTTGCAATAAAAAACATGAAGAACAGACTGAAATGGGCTTTGCCGGTGCTGACAGCTGTTATGGTATTGGCATCTTCCTGCTCTAAAGCTGTTATCACCGCAGGCAATACGCCTGCGGATATGGCAGAAGCCGGTGAGGAAAAGATAATGCCGGAAGAGGAGCTTATTAAGGATATGGATGACGGCTTTGGCGCAGCGGACGTTGAAAAAATATCTGAAGAAGTTCCGGATACGGATAAAGATGATGCCGATGCAGCACGGGCGGCAGAAGAAGAGTATGAGCTTACGGATCTTGTGATAGCTGTGGACAGCAGATTCGGCCCCGGCAGCGATAAGGCAATGGAGAACTTCATAAGCAGCTGGGAACAGACTGTATCTGAAAATCACGGTATAAATGTAAAGCTTGAGATAAACAGCTACAGCCGTGATGAGTATGTGGAAGAAGTGGGCAGCCTGCTTAACGCCCGGCATGAGGGGGCTGAGGCTCCGGATGCGCTTATAATGAGTGCATCAATGTTTAAAGCATATTCCGATGCCGGCTATTTATGGGATATGGCCGGTGCTTATGATGCGGCAGACTTTCAAAAAAGGATAGCGCAGCCGGATGTGAATGAGGATCTTAGGGATGAAGACGGCAGAATGTATGGATTCATGCCCTGCTACGGAAAAAGCTGTATCACGTATGTGAAGGCATCGGTGATTGATATATATGGTAA
>JAEEGL012372684.1_pt1 | contig 11750 bp, 13 predicted proteins | sample 9134231 | NCBI WGS metagenome assembly JAEEGL01 (sample SAMN16246548, study PRJNA631951) | gut metagenome | biome: gut microbiome; feature: rumen; material: fiber-attached | host: Bos | place: Iran: Karaj | collected 2018-10
AGAAGAGGTACTGCATGATATAATACAATGTTAAGATTTTGCCTCGGACCTTCGGAGAAAGGGGGGAACAGACGCGTATGTATGATCTACAGCCGCCACAGCCGGTGCAGATGCCGAAACCGCCGGAGAACAAGCGGATGAGCGTACCGCAGATCATGCTGATTGTGCTGGTGCTGGGCTTTGCAGCCTGGTATCTGGTGACAACGCTGACCCCTCAGGCAGCACCTTACGCGACGATTACCGCCGGAGTGATGGGCTCACGGTATGAGGGGGACTGCCTCATCGTGCGGGACGAGACCCCATTTGACGCCGAGGGCGTGACCAGCGTCGACTATGTGGCAGAGGAAGGCAGCCTGGTGAGCCGGGGGACAACCATCTGCAACGTTTACTCATCCGGCTTCAGCACGAGAGAGATGACGACTCTGCAGGACTACCGGAACCAGATCAAGGAATACCAGATGAAACTGCTCAAGGCCCAGGTGACAACCGACAGCCAGATGGAAAAGCTGGAAGCGGACGTCATGACCCGGGCCCGGGAAGTCCGGGATCTGATTGGCGGGGCGCGGGGCAACATGAACAACCAGGAAACGCTGCTGGCCACCGCGATCCAGAACCGGCAGAACCGCCTGAAGGAAATGTACAGCGAAGACCAGCGAATGACCCGCCTGTACGACGACGAACTGAGCCAGCTGCAGCGAATCTCCAGCTGGACAAAACAGTACGGCGCGACAGGCGACGGGCTGGTGAGCTTCTACAGCGACGGATATGAATACGGGCTGACGATCACGAATTACGACCAGTTCACGCCGAACGAGGTCCGCGCGATGCTGAACGGCAAGAAGCCGACGGATGACCTGACGGGGAAGGGGAAGACCACGATCTTCCGGCTGATCCGGGACGGGCACTGGATTGTGCTGATGCTCATCAAAAACACGAACTGGAACCCTGTGGAAGGCGCGATTTACGAACTGAAGCTGGAGAACTTCAAGGATACGATGGTGAATGCCCGGGGGTTAAGCTTTACGCGAACGGGCGGGGAGCTGCTGGTGCGGCTGGACGTGGAACGGGAAGTTGAGCCGATCCTGTATGTCCGGACCTGCACAGGGGTACTCGGGGACAGCGTGGCCAGCCTGACGGTGCCGGAGCGGGCGCTGTATTACCAGGACAACATGCCGGGAGTCGTTGTGGTGGACGGGGATTATCAGTTCTTCATTCCGGTGAATGTACTGGACAAGCGGGACGGGTTGATCTTTATTTCGGCGATACAGCAAGGGGTGCTGTATGAAGGTCAGACAGTGAGACTGTTCTGACCAAAAGAATTCGAGGGCTTTCCGATCGCCCCGAGCTCCTTCGGATTTCGGACGATAAAGCTGATTGAGAAAAAGGGGGCTTTCCGATCGCCCCCTTAAACCCCTTCGGATTCGGATGATATACTGACTGGAACAGGTAAAACGGGTATGATATGGGGGAACAAAAATGACCCTTGAGGAGTTGGAACTGCGGGTTAACCGGGTCAGGCGGGAGCTGGAGGAGGCTTCGGAAGGGCGGTGGCCTGCGCCAAAGCTGATCACGGTGACCAAGACCCACAGCGCGGAGGAGATCCTGCCGCTGAAGGAGATCGGGGTGACCGAGATCGGGGAGAACAGGGTTCAGGAGCTGAAGGGCAAGCTGCCGGAGCTGCAGGGTGCCTTCGGGATCCACCTGATCGGCCGGCTTCAGCGGAACAAGGTCAGGCAGATCATCAACGATGTATGCATGATCCAGTCGGTTGACAGCGTTCCGCTGGCGGAGGAAATCCATGCGCGGGCACTGGCGGCCGGGCGGCGGATGCCGGTGCTGGTGGAGGTCAGCCCCGCAGGCGAAGAGCAGAAGGGCGGCGTTCCTTTTGATGAAACAGAGACCTTTCTGCAGCGAATTGCGCCGCTGGACGGGATCCGGGTTCGCGGCCTGATGGCGGTGATGCCGCTGACAGACGACGAGGCGTATCTGAACGGGCTCTTCGCGCAGACGCGGGGGTTGTTTGACAGGCTGCGGGAAAGAAGCCTGAACGGGATCGAAATGGAGGAACTCAGCATGGGCATGTCCGGGGATTACCGCCTGGCAGCGGCCCACGGCGCCACCATAGTCCGGATCGGCAGTGCGATCTTCGGACCCCGCGGATAAAGAACAAAGGAGCGAAACAAACCAATGGCATTCAAGGATCTGATCAAGGAGCTGGGAGGCATGTTCAACCGGGTCCGGTGGGACAGTACCCGCCGGCCGGACGGCGGGACAAGCCATTACAGCCCGATGCGAAAGAAGACTGCAAACCCTGACGCAGCGGCGCAGCAGCCGGCGGAGAACGTGCAGTATGTCCATACGGGATTTACCGGTATGACGCCGCCCTCCGAAACCGGCGGATGGACGCAGGCTTCCGGACCGCTGCCTCCGAACGGATCATACTTCGCGAGCAATGCGGGCACTGGAACCGGGCTCTTCCGGGGCAGGCAGGACAATATTTCCTACATGCCGGGCTTTGCGCCGGCAAACCGGGATCCGAACGGATCGCTCCATGTGGAGCACATCATGACGCTGACCGGGCTGAAAAGCTGCTATGAAGCGATTGAGTGCATGAAGAACGGGGAAACCCTGATCGTGATGCTGGACGCGATCGCCAACGAGAGCGAGAGTATACGCTGCCAGGATATGCTGGCCGGCGCGGCGTTTACGCTGGGATGCACGGTACGGCTGCTGGCGGGCGCGCGGATTGTGGTGATCGCTCCGGAGGGCGTGCTGATCCTGCCGGAGAAGCAGGGGATGCCGGAAGGCATCCGGCCGCCGGAAACACAGACGCCCCGGATGACGGAGGCAGCGGCGGAAGCGCCAAGACCGGGAAGACGGGAGCGCCGGACGGGCAGCAACGCGGCAGAATGGGAGGCGGCCCGCAACGGACAGCTGAACAACTATAATCCTTACACCGGCACGATGCCGGTGGCGGCGGGATCCTATGCAAGCTTCGGCGGATACGGCTATTGAGACAAGGAGGAAAAAGCACATGGAACGGGTCACGGCGGATATGATCGCGGAAAAGGAGTTTTCCATCGAATCCAAGGGCTACAACAAGAACGAGGTCGACAATTTCCTCGACGAGATCTGCGAGGAGATGGACCGCCTGAACAACGAGATTTTTGATCTGCGCCAGAAGACGACCATGGTGCGGCCTCAGGCGCCCGCGGAGAATAATAATGCGCCGAGTGCCGGGGAGGAGAGCCGCTTCCGGGAAATCCTGGAGATGGCGGCCCAGGTCAAGGAAGAGACCATCCGCCGGGCGAAGGAGGACGCGGAAGCAATCCGCGTGAAGGCGGAAACCGAGGCGAAGGAGCGGCTGGACGGGCTTGCCGAGGAGCGGGACAGCCTGAAGACGGAGATTGAGAACCTGAAGCAGACGGCCGCGGACTACCGGCAGAAGTTTGAGGAACTGCTGCATGCGCAGCAGGAGGCGCTGGAGAAGGCAACAGGGCTGTTTTAATTGAAAAGGAGTGCGGGATATGTTCGGACACAGAGCGGATGGAAAACGACTGAAAAACATTGATCCGATTATCCGCATCACACCCTATCTGATGCCGATGCGCTGTGACGCGCAGGTGTTTCTGCAGCACAAGCTGGACTACGAAAAGCTGGCGAGATACATCGCGGAAAAGAACCGGCAGGGTGAAAAGATCACCTTCATGCAGATCATCGTGGCCGGGTATGTGCGGGCGATCAGCCAGAATCCCGCGGTGAACCGCTTCATTTTCAACAAGCAGTACTACGCGCGGAACAACTGCTCCGTAGCCTACGCGGTGCTGAAGGATCCCCAAGACACCGAGAGCCACGAAACCACGGTGCAGGTTCAGTTTGACCTGACGGACACGCTGTTCGACGTTCGCGACCGGATGAACGACGCCGTAGAAAAAGCCAGGGCGACGGAGGACGGGGACTTTGTGATCAAGCTGGCGAACGCGGTGCTGAAACTGCCGGGGTTACCGACGTTTATCGTCGCGCTTTACCGGCTGCTGGACCGTTACGGGATCGCTCCGAAATTCATCCTGAAGGGGCTGCCGTTCTACAGCGGCATGTTCATTACGAACAACGCGTCCATCGGCCTGATTCATCCGCTGCATCATATTTACAATTTCGGCGATGTGAGCATGTTCATCGGAATGGGGAGCCCCATCAAGGAAGCCATGGTGGACAGCGAGGGCAAAACCCGGATGAAGCGGTGGCTGCCGCTGGGACTGACCGCGGACGAAAGGGTATGCTCCGGCGCGCATTACGCGAAGTTCTTCGCGGACGCGACGAAGTTCTTCTCCAATCCGGAGCTGATGGAGCAGCCGCCGGAGGAAGTATTCTTTGACGAGGGAGTGGAATACCACGTACCGAAGATCGGTGGCCAGTGACCAGTGGCCAGGGTTTGTGATCAGTGATTAACAGAGTTTATCGCTTCGGACGGGAGATGTTTTTGACAAGGCGGCGTATTTGGGATACAATAAACGGACCGGATCAACCAAACTGAAGAGGAGAAAGCCAAAATGCGTAAACTGATCTGTGCACTGCTTGCGATGATGTTTCTGATCGGATGCAGCCTCGGCGCCTGCGCGGAAGAGAAGACCGTACAGTTCAGGGACGAGGTGACCCTTCCGAAGCTTACGCCCGCCGACCATCCGGCGATCGAGGGGGAAAGCCCGCTGACCGGCCTGCCGGCCAGCGGGGAGGCTTACACACCGATCGCGATCCCGCTGGACAATTCCCCGGAAGTATACCCGCTGTGGGGGATCAGCGAGGCTGACGTTCTCTTCCAGGTTCCGCTGACCGAGAACGGCGCGACGAGGCTGATGGCCCTGTACGGGAACGTGTACCCAGAACAGGCGGGCGGTGTCCGCTCCGGCAGAATGACCCTGCTGCCGCTGGCGAGGGCCTTTGACGCGGCGTTTGCCTACGCCGGCGTGCCGCCGATCGGGGTTGAACCGATCAGCGTCGATTACTGGCTGGGCGAATGGGGCTACCGGAAGCCGACCCGGCATTTCAACCTGCTGGGCGACCATTTCCGGGAACGGGTGGACTTTCTCAAAAAGCCGAACAACCTGAGCGCCAAAATCGCCGAGCTGCATGAACACCTGGCAGAGCGGAAGGTGGCATTCGCGGAACGGCCGTTCCTGTTCACGGATGAGGCGCCGGAGGCGGGCGAGGAGGCCACGGTGATCTCCGTGGAATACCTGCACCACGGCAACAGCTCCAAGACCAACGAAAGCAGCGCGAGCACATTCGAATGGCAGGACGGGACCGGCTACATCCGCACCTCCAAAGCGGGCGGGATGACAGACCGGACGACCGGGGAAACCGTGGCGTTTGCCAATGTGGTGATCATGAAGGTTGCGGTGGAATGGGAGAAGGGATATCCCTACTACGCGAACCAGATGCGCGGCAGCGGAGCAGCGGTGTTCTTCCAGGACGGCAGGATGACCGAGGGCGCGTGGCTGCACAACGGCGACACGGACCGTCTGGTGTTCCTGGACGAAAAGGGAAACGAGATGACGTTCCGGCGCGGGAAGACCTTCATCGTGGTGGGCGACGATCTTGCAGTCCAGTACCGCTGAAAGACACAACAGAAAAGCACTGACCACCGGCCGACGGCCGGTGGTCAGTTCATTGATGGGGAAAAGCGGGGAATCAGGGCTGAGTGACCCAGTTCATATAAATGGCCCGGCTGAGCTGGAAGGTCAGGAACTCCCTGATTTCAAAGAGGCGTCCGTCCGCCCCGCAGACGAGCATGCCGAAGAGGTAGCGGCCGCAGAAAAGCGGATAGGAAACATAGCCCAGCTTTTCAACCGGAAGCTCATCCCGGAGGTAGAGCTCCGAAACGGGACACTCTCGAATTTTCATAGGCGGAGAGCTCCCAGACGACGCTGTTCGGATAGATCCTGAACCGATCCCGGCAGGCGTAGGCGAAGAGCGTTTCCCCCTTCTCAAAGGACTCCATGCGGCTGTACATGGACCGGTTGTCGGAAATGATTTTCCGGTCGTAAAAGAAGCCCCGGCGGACCTTCCGGCCTGCGGTGACGTTATGGTTGGCACCGATCCCGTCGGCCCCGTAATAGCCGATGACAAAGGGAACGTCAAGGTCACCGAAGGAGTAAGCCAGGGGGAAATAAAAGCCGATCTCGGTTTTGGTGCAGATTTCTTCGCCGATCCCGTCGTGGATAAACTCCGCGGCGGGCTGGCCGTCGATCTCGAGGATATGATCCCCGGCGACCTTCGTGATCTCATGAGGATCGCCGACGACCTGAACACCGGTGGCAAAATCGGCAAGGCATTCCAGCGAATCCCCGTTCAGGGCGGCCAGAATCATCTCCTGATCGGACCAGCCGTTTTCATCAAAGACAAAACCGGAGGCGCTGATCAGATCATTCCAGAAACGATTGCAAAACGAACTCTCTGATCAAAAATGATAACGATTACGATTTTTCTGTGGATATTTGCGGTCAGACTGTGTTAAAATATAGGATGTCCAAAATGAAAACGACTTTTTTTGAAGGAGGAAACACAAGATGGAAAGCATTAAAAAGAACCCGCTCCTGATGGGGCTCCTGAGCGCTCTTGGCTGCGCCGCGCTGCTGCTGGGGATTGACTTTGTCATCAGCCTGATCAAAGGAAAGCCGTTCGGCGAGCAGATCAGCGATACGATCAGCATCATTATCCTGATTGTCGGTCCGGTGTCCTGCTTTGTTCAGACCTATATGAAGACCAAGCAGAAGGTCGAAGGTACAGACAAGAAGGAAATGTAATAGAATCAGGGAGCTTTCCTGTCTAACAAAGGCGCCACTGGCGCCTTTGCTACTTAACCCCTTCGGGCGAAGACTTATTTGCAATAACCGAGAGAACGAAATAAAACCAGGAACAAAATCATGAGGAGAATTCACCCATGCTGAAGATCACACATTACACAAAACAGTACAGCTCAAACGGCCCGAAGGCTGTGGACGACCTGAGCCTTCACATTCAACCGGGCGAAATTTACGGCTTCCTGGGCCACAACGGCGCGGGCAAGACCACGACGATCAAAGCCTGCTGCGGCCTGCTGGACTTCACCGAGGGAGAAATCCTGGTGAACGGCATGTCCATCAAAAAGCAGCCGCTGGAATGCAAGAAGATCATGAGCTATATCCCGGACAATCCGGACCTGTACGAGTTCATGAGCGGCATCCGGTATCTGAACTTCGTGGGCGACGTATACGGCGTTCCCACGGACGTGCGGGAAAAGCGGATTGCCGAGTATGCCGGCGACATGGGCATTACCGACGCGCTGGCGGAGAAGGTGGTTTCCTACTCCCACGGCATGAAGCAGAAGCTGGCAATCGTCGCCGCGCTGATGCATGAGCCGAAGCTGATCATCATGGACGAGCCGTTCGTCGGCCTGGATCCGAAGGCGGCGTTCATCCTGAAGAAGTTTATGCGCAGCTTCTGCGACAACGGCGGCGCGATCTTCTTCTCCACGCACGTGCTGGAAGTGGCTGAAAAGCTGTGCGACAAGATTGCCATCATCAAGGGCGGCAAGCTGCTGGCCGACGGCGATATCGCGACCGTACGGGGCAACGAAAGCCTGGAGGAGGTCTTCCTCGAACTGGTGGACGATATCAAGGTGGAGGAAGAACATGCTTAAGATACTGCTGAAAAACCGGCTGCTGGCTCTGGTGGATCAGCTGAGCGGCCAGTCGAAGGGCAAAAAGGCCGCCCAGATCGGCACCTACGCGGCGTTGGTCCTGCTGGGCGTCCTGATTCTGATCGGCACCTGCTTCGGCGTCAACGCACTGTTCGGCAACGTGGCTGCCCGGATGGCTGAACGGGGCGAAAGCTGGGCCGTATACGCGTTTGCTGGCGCGCTGGGATTCCTGCTGGCACTGTTCCTGACGCTGTTCTACGCGCAGGGCGTCATCTTTGAAGCGAAGGACAACGAGCTGCTGCTGAGCATGCCGATTTCTCCGAGCGCGATCCTGGCGAGCCGGGTCGGATCGGTGTATTTTGTGAACATGCTGTTTACGCTGGTGCTGCTGTGCGCCGGCGGCTACACGGTTGCAGCGCAGACGGGAGGCATTTCCGTACTGAGCTGGATCCTGGTGATCCTGTGCGCGCTGCTGCTGCCGCTGCTGAGCACGACGATTTCCTGCCTGCTGGCCTGGCTGGTGTCATTCCTGACGCGGCGCACGGGCAAGAAGGTGCTGATTCAGACGCTGCTGTCCCTGCTTGCCATCGGCGCAATGTTCCTGGTGACGATGGGCGTGAACAAGGAGTTCTTCAAAAACATGGCGGAGAGCGCCGGCGACATTGCCCAGGCATTCCGTCAGACGCTGTATCCCCTGTATGCCATGGGCCTGGGTATCGCGGAAACGAACTGGGGAATGCTGCTGATTTTCGCGGCGATCTGTATCGTCCCCTTCGCGGCGATCTATATTGTGCTGAGCAAGAGTTTCATCCGGATCGTCACGGCGCGGAGCACTGCAAAGAAGCAGAAATACGAGGCGACGGCCCTGAAGAGCTCCGGCGTGGTATGGGCCATGACGAAGAAGGACCTGACCCGGTTCTTCAATAGTCCGCCCTACATGACCAACGCCGGCCTGGGCATTCTGTACAACATCGGCATGACCGTGTTCGCGATGGTTTCCGGCGACTCGATCATCAATAGCGTGCTGGCAAAAGTCGACAGTATTCAAAACCCGGCCGCATATACCACGGTGATCGCGGCATTCGCACTGAGCTTCCTCGCCTCGATGACCACGATCTCCGGTTGCTCGATCTCGGTGGAGGGCAAAAACCTGTGGATCCTCAAGAGCATGCCGGTGCGGGCGAAGGAAGTGCTGACAGGCAAGCTGCTGAGCCACCTGGTGCTGGCGATCCCGGTATCCATTCTCTGCTCGATTCTGTACCTGTTCGTCGCCAAGATCCTGACGGTACCGGGCGTGATCCTGATGTTCCTGATGCCGATCGCGTTCACGTGCTTCAACGCGCTGCTCGGCCTGATTTCCAACCTGTTCCGCGGCAAGATGGACTATCCCAGCATCGCGAAGGCCGCGAAAAACACCAGCAGCTCGCTGATTCCGATCCTTTCGACGATGGTGGTGGTGATCGGTACCGCCACGCTGTATTTCACGGTGCTGCACGGGAAGATCGACGTGACGGTTTACGGCATCATTATTACAGTGGTGATTGCAGCCGTGGATCTGGTAATGTACGGTTTTCTGGGATCCGAGAAAGCGCAGAAGCGCTGGAATGCTCTGGGACAATAATAACGACGAAGAGGGAATATTTACAGTTCACCCGGTTTGTGCTATTCTTTTACAAGCAATGTATTATATCAATCTCATGGAGCTGACTGTATGTATTATGTCAAAGTAGATCCGGGAAAAGAGCGCGCCCGTGTCCGTGATTACTATTCCGGTTTTCTGCCGAGCTACAAGCCGGCCTTTATTCCGTCCGACTCCCCGGTGAACCGGAAACCGGCCGTCAACGAAAGAGGAATCAAGCGTCTTGTGATTCCGGGCTGCGTCTTCATGCTCAGGAGCGATCCGCGGTCGAAACCGGTGGACGATTCCGAATGGGCGATTATCGAGGCGATCAGCGACGCGCATCCTTCCGAACTGGACCCGGAAAGCGGGAAGATTGTAAAGGGCCCTCTGGTCGCGGTGAATCAATTCATCACTAAGGTGGACAATGACTGCATACAGGTTTCGGCGATGTTGCTGGGGATCACGCGGCAGTACTGGCTGCGCGCCAAATTCCCTTCCGCGGAAACGGAAGAAGAGCCGGAAACGGCGGAAGAGCCGAAACCGGAGGAAAAGCCGGAGACGGCTGACAGCCCGGCGCCGGCGGAAAGCTCCGGGAAAAAGGAACTCCCGAAAGCAGCAGATCAGAATACCGGCAAGGAGGATCAGACGATGGAACAGAAACGTGAATACACGAAGGAAGAACAGGCGGCGATGCTCGCGAGGGCGGAAGAGATCGGCATTCATGCCGACGCCAGGGAATACGGAGTCGCATGGCAGACGCTGGCTTTTATGAAACGGAGGGCAAACAAGGAAGCCGGAAATCCGCCGGCTGAAAAGAAGACCGCCCCGAAGAAGACAACGGACAAGGGACAGACGAAAGCCGCCAAGGCACAGGAAAAGGCGGAAACCAAGGCCGGGAGACGGAAGAAGACCGAGGCAAAAGCCGAAACTCCGTCGGAAACGGATTCGGGAACGGCCACGGACCTGCGGGCTGAGAATGCCGTGCTGAAGGAAAAGATCGTAAAGCTGGAAGCAAAGATCAAAAGGCTGCAGAAAGCGATTTCCGATCTGATTGCGGACTGAACACAGGTTCATGAGTCGGACACTTTCCTGACAGGATGAAGCGAAATATCAATGATACGGCCTGAGGACGGTGATCACGGTGAAAAAAAGGCTTTCCGTTTTCCTGGCTTTGATTTTGCTGCTGTGTATGGACAGCGCCGGCGCTGATCCGGATCTGACGCTGCAGGATTCTTCCGTGCGGCCTGAGCCGTGGAGGGAGGCCTATATCCAGATCCTACAGGAGCATTCCGCGGGCATCCGGGCTTACCATGAATACGTGGCGGAGGTGACCAGCCTGACGGACTGCAAGCCCGTGGGCCTGACAGACCTGACCGGAGACGGCGTGCCGGAACTGATTTTTCTGGACCTGCTGGACGATACAGAGTACGGGTTCAAGGTTGGCAGACTGTGGATCTATACCCGGGACAAGACAGGCGTTCACTGCGTGCTGAGCCTGCGGCCGGAAATTGACGACCTGCTGTATTCCAGTGTTTATCTGGGAAAGAAAGGACTTCTGACCCTGTATTTCAATGACTGCGAAATGGGATGGAAGATGCAACTCCAGCCGGGCAAAAAAGGGGTTTACAAAGCGAAAACGATCCTGAACGAACAGGAGGATTTCTCCGGAGAGGGCCCCGATTACTACTATCAGAACGGCAAAAAAATCTCCGCAAAGGCATACCGTTCAAAGGTCAAACAGATGGAGGCCAAACAGGGAGAACTGATCGGCAGCCTGCAGGTGGATAACGGAGGCGTCGGATTCACATGGACCCTGGAGGAAGCGCTGGAGGAACTTGGGGCAGCTTGAAAGAGCTGCCTTTTTTGGAATTTTAAAAGTTACTGCCAGCCCCGGTCTGCGGTTCGTATGAACTGATGAAAGCTGAAACACAGCTGACAAGAATGAAAAAAATATGAAGGATTTTATCGTCTATGAAGAAGAAGGTTACCGGGTGATGCTGGAAATCACAAAAGATGACGGAACCGGCTCCAACTGGGAGTATTCCTGCTTCTATCAGGAGGACAAGGACTGCCTGGCTCCCATCTCCTCTTCGCGGATAAATTTCACGACTGATCTGAATACCGGCGACCGGATTTCCGGTGAAACGGCATATGATGGATATGAAGAAAAGGGTACCGAGTTCACCATCGACGCGGACGGCTTCCTGATCTGGAAAGACGTACATGATGACGCGGGCGCGGGTCTGAAGTTTGCCAATATCGGCGAGTTCGAGGGCGTGTGGAAGAATGAAGCGGAAGAAACGGAAGCTGAGTTCAGGTGGAACGGCGCGACAGCTGATGAGATGTTCTACACCGTATACATCCTCCGCGGAAACACGGACGGCGACAGCTACGCTTCCTACCTGATGAACGGCACCTATGATCCGGCGACCGGCAAGCTGACCGCGGACG
>JAEEGL013428637.1_pt1 | contig 11750 bp, 13 predicted proteins | sample 9134231 | NCBI WGS metagenome assembly JAEEGL01 (sample SAMN16246548, study PRJNA631951) | gut metagenome | biome: gut microbiome; feature: rumen; material: fiber-attached | host: Bos | place: Iran: Karaj | collected 2018-10
AATAGCTAAAAACCCTCTGGCTATCGGGTATCAGTCAGAAATAGATACTGACCGATGCCTCAAAACACGGTAGTAAAGAAAAAGGCCATTGTGGCCAAGCCTTTCGTGAAATGGGCTGGCGGCAAGGGAAATCTCCTTCAGAAGTTGGAAGCATTACTGCCAACTGATTTCGATGATCTTGAGAATGTAACTTACATAGAGCCTTTCGTTGGCGGCGGTGCTATGCTATTCAATATGTTGCAACACCATAAGTGTATCGCACGAGCCGTTATCAACGATATCAATCCTGACCTTATTCGTTGTTATCAGTTGATAGCAAACGCCCCTCAGACTCTTATTGACAGATTGAAGAACATTGAGAACAACTACTATAGCGTAGACTTCCCTGCTAGAAAGGAGTTATTCTATGCCTATCGTGACCAGTATAATAGCGAGGGAATATATCCAGACGAGAGAGCTGCCCTATTCATCTTTCTGAATCACACTTGCTTCAATGGATTATATCGAGTAAATGCAGCAGGGAAATTCAATGTCCCATACGGGCGTTATAAGAAGCCTGTTATCTGTAATGAAGAGTTGATAATGGCAGACCACCGCCTGCTTAATTCTGTTGAACTTGTGATTCGTCAGCCAGGCGATTATAAACTTGTCAGACAGAACCTCAGTAGAAATCATCCCAACTTTATGTATTTCGACCCTCCTTATCGCCCTTTGAATGAAACATCATCGTTTAAAGAGTATTCAAACGATCCATTTGATGACATTCAGCAAGAAGAGTTAAAAGCATTTTGCGATAGGCTGTCTAATCAAAACAGTTTGATAATGCTAAGCAATTCTGACAGTAAAACAGAGAACGGTGATTCGTATTTTGAGGAGTTGTATCAAGGCTATCGATTCGAAAGGATAATGGCTCCGCGCTTTATTAATGCCAATGGTGAAAAACGAGAGAAACTAACAGAAGTTGTTATAAGAAACTATTGAATATAGGACATGAAGAAGTTACTTCCACAAGCCAACGATTTGGACAAGGTGATAGATGTACTGACATATATATACTATCATCCAGGTTGCAGCTATGCCGATATAGCTGATTATATTGGATTTGCCGAACGCCAAGCAAAATATTATGCAGATGCTTGTGTGTATTTGGACCTTGTTGTGGAAGGCCGGAAGCCATCAGCGGTTTGTGAGGACATCTTCAAGAACAATCCTCAGAATGTAACGGAGCGGGTATATGAACGTATTATCACCGATGAATTGATGGGGCAAGTCTTTGCAAGAGCATACGTATTGCCAGAGTCAGACCTTGATGCTTTCTCTCAAGAACTAGTATCATATTATCATCCTGAAATTGCATCCTCCTCTACATTTGAGCGTAGGACCCACAATATAGTGCTATGGTGCAAACGCATCATCAATTACATGAACTTAAAACATAAATGATATGGCTTTCTTAACGGAATCACAGGTGCAGAAGATAAAGGAGCATATGATAGCAGAAGACACTACGATGCTCGCCAGCAAGTTCAAGTCAAAGAACACTCCCTACGACTTTCGTACAATAGATCTGAATGAGATTGATGATTACGAAAATGATGGCTGGGAAGTAGTTACTATGTTGAAACGAAAAGCTAAGGTTCAACGCGAAAAAGATCCTGGCAGACATTTTGAGGATGATATTTGGTGCATGTTCTATAACCTTGGATTTAGGACGTTGAACTACGATGAAAATTTGGTGGTTCAATGGGGATCCGGTAGCGGTGACCATCACCAAATTGATGTTGTTGCTGTTGACGATGAAGCAATCTTTGTTGTTGAATGCAAAGCTGCTGATAAGATAAAGAATGCCAATTTCAAGAAGGATATTGACAACCTATGCCAATATAAAGAAGGCGTGATGAAGGCATTGCGGCAGATATATGGAGAAAAGAAAGTAAAGTTTGTCTTTGCTACCCGCAACTATAAATTCGCAGAGTCGAGTGAAGACCTTCAGCGAATGAAAGACAACAACGTATATCATTTCAACGAAAACAGTTATAACTACATCAACAATTTGATAAAGGCTTACAAGAGTTCTGTAAAGTATCAGTTCTATGGTCTGATGTTCAAGAACGAGAAGATAAATAGCGAAAGAATCCGAGTTCCAGCTCTAAAAGGATCGATGGGTGGTCACGATTACTACATGCTGTCTATTGAACCTAGCAAGTTGTTGAAAATCGGTTTTGTTCTGCATAGAACGAAAGTCAACGATTCTATGGCTCCCACCTATCAGCGTCTTCTGGTTCCTTCACGCTTGAAAGGCATAACTAAGTTTATTGACGATGGCGGCTATTTCCCCAATTCCATTATCATCAACTTTGATTCTTCCAATAAGAAGATGAAAGTGCAGTTCGAACCATCATCAAATACAGGTGATACCAATTCTCGTTTTGGAATCCTCTCCATTCCGAATGCTTATGGTATTGCCTACATCATTGACGGACAGCATCGAGTATATGGGTATGCTGGTTCTCAATACAAAGACACCAACACTATCCCAGTTGTGGCATTCGACAACATGGAGTCGCAAGAACAATTGAAGATATTCATGGATATCAACGAAAACCAGAAGGCAGTAAGCCCTAGCCTAAGACTTGATCTTGCAGAGGATATCAATTGGGATTCTGAACGTGCCGATTCCAGAATACTTGCTCTGCGTTCTTCAATCATTAAGGTGCTGACACGTGATTCAAATAGTGTCCTATACACCAAGATATCTGTTGGTGAAGATAGCGCAAAACTTACATTCAAGCCATTTGATACGGCTTTAAGTAAATCGAGCCTTTTACCAAAGGCGGCCAATAAGACATACACACAGGATACTGATGTTTGCCTTTATGACTGTAACAATCTTGACCACAACAAAGCAATGAACGATGCCAAGAAACGAATCTCGAATCTGCTTCGTGACAGCTATGCATACATGTATGGAAAACTTGATGAAGATACTTTCAAGAATTTCTTCGAGGACAACAGAGGTACATACGCATTTATTGTATTGGTAGGTTCGCTGAACAAACATCTGATTTATACGGAGCAATTGAATCAGAAATCTACTACAGATCAACAGATTCAAGCAATGTCATCATATTTTGATGTTCTTGCAGATTATCTCACAAACCTCCCAGTGGAACATCGAAGCACATTGTTCGTTGTCAAGGGACAAGGTGCCGATACAACGTGGCTGCACATGTTTGAAAATGCCCTCAATGAAAAATACCCGGATTATCAGCCGGATGGATTGAAAGAATGGAAAGAGTCTCAGGATGAGAACCTACAACAAGAAGGCCAAAACTTTGGTAAGCAAATAGAGCAGATTCTGCACGACAGAGTATTGGAGAAACTTCAAAAATTACATGGCGAAAAATGGGAGAAAACCATTTTTGAAATCAAAGCTAAATGCTTGCAAAGAATGTCATCAGACGTACCAGAAGATTCGGATATTGATGAAAGTAACTGGCCAGAATACCTGCAAGCACCTGACTTTAAGGATATTATTGAAAAGAACTGGATTATTCCCAAAGAAGGCGATGATGATTACGTAACATTCGAGGAAGAGTTCTCTATCCGCTTGTCAGACGATGAACCGTTTAAGTCGCGTAAGGATAAGTTGAAGTGGCTAACTGACCTTATTTCATTCCGCAATTCATGGACCTCCACCAAGCCAAAAGCATTGACACGTGTGCAGGTTGATGAGTTGCATCTGATACTTGAAAGTTTGCAGCCTTCAGAATGATTGTACCCTTCTTCTGCTCTACCTGCAAAGACTTCACCCTCGTAGAAGGTGATTGCGTGTCGATACTTGAAGCATTCGACTTCAAGTTCGACATGATATTTGCCGACCCTCCTTACTTCCTGAGTAATGGAGGCATTAGCGTGAGTAGCGGAAAGGTGGTTTGTGTGGATAAAGGGCATTGGGACAAAGCGCCTACGCCAGAGTTTATCGATGAGTTTAATCATAAGTGGTTGTCGGCATGCAAAGACAAGTTGAAGGATAATGGCACCATTTGGATTAGTGGTACTCACCACAATATCTTTTCTGTGGCAGACCAGTTGTCTGAATTGGGTTTCAAGATTCTGAATGTGGTGACTTGGAATAAGACTGATCCACCTGACAATGTATCTCATCGCGTATTCAAGCACTCTGCTGAGTACATCATTTGGGCCAAGAAATCGAAACGGGCTCAGCATCGTTATAACTATGAGTTGATGCGCCAGTTGAACGACGGTAAGCAGATGACGGATGTGTGGCGAATGCCAGCTGTTGCCAAATGGGAGAAGTCATGTGGCAAGCATCCCACACAGAAACCTTTGAGTCTGCTGGCTCGAATTATTATGGCATCCACCAAAGAAGGTGACTGGGTGTTAGACCCCTTTAACGGTAGTGGTACTACTGGCGTTGCTGCATCCTTGCTTGGTAGGAAGTTCTTGGGTATAGATCTGGAAAAATCCTATCTGGGACTGGCATCAAAACGTCGCGAAGAGCTGGAGAATGAGGATATTCGCCGGGCTTATAAAGAAATGGTGCTGGTGGACTTCAATGGCGCCATTCAAGCCGAACAACCTCATCATGTACTTGTTGGCAGAATTGGTTCTGAGGAACAATGGGAGTGGTTTGAGAAATCGCATACATACATACTGCCCATCAGTAAGATTCTATCTATGCCGAAACTGTTGGGTGCTGAGTATGTGTTAGCTTTTCTTGGTAAAGACTCGAAAAGGGCTCAACTTTGTAGGATATCGTCTGTAAAGCCACAGGTGAAGACACGTGAACAGGTAGCGGAAATGGCATCACATACCTCTGAATATAAGCCTACACGCGACAACACCTACTGGCTTATCCATTTGGAAAAGCCTTTGGATGAAACGAAGGGCAAGGTGTTTAATAAGTCGCTACTATTGGAGCATCAGACTGAACGCGGAGCCTATTGGATAAAGAAATATGAAGAGGTAATAAAAGCGTTTAAAGAAGAGTGAATGACTATCGTGACATATGTATGAAGGATAATTCGCTTCGAAATTATCAACAGCAGGCTAAAGGGCAGATCTTCAGCCAATGGAACGATGCTGACAATATTCTCTATCAAATGCCTACCGGTACAGGAAAGACCAGACTCTTCACTTCTATTATAAGAGACATCAACGTATGGGGATTGCGTAATGGTCATCGTCAACGGATTCTGATTATAGCCCATCGTAGTGAGTTGATAGAACAGATTGATAGGAGTCTCAATAAGTATCATATTCCACATGGTGTTATTGCAGGAATATTCAAAGAGAAGCGAGATTTAACCCAGCCAGTTCAGGTGGCTTCCATCCAGACTATTACTCATGGTTCCAACGAGCATATTGCTCGCCATCTTGATGTTAATTTCATTATTATCGATGAGGCTCATCATGCAGTTGCCCGTTCATATACCAAACTATGGCAATTATACCCTGAAGCAAAGAAACTAGGTGTAACGGCTACTCCTTGGAGAATGAATAATGAGGGCTTTCGCACCTCCTTCGATGCTTTTATTCCTTCAATGTCTATTAAGGAGTTCTTGAAGCAAGGATGGTTGGCTCCTTATAAATATTATTCCATTCCGCTCAATTCGTCAATCAAAAAATCCATTAATGCTATTGACGAGTACGATATTGAGGGTGACTATAAGGTAAGCGCTTTGGAACGTACGATGGATAACGACCATATAAGAGCACAACTTCTTGATAGTTACCAAAAATTGGCATCGGGAAAGAAGGGAATCATCTATAGTATTTCGCGTGAGCATAGCGAACATATTTGTCAGCAATATCAGAGTGTTGGTGTGCGAATTGTTGCTATTGATAGCATGACTCCAGCGAGAAAACGGGAAATGCTAGTCAATGATTTCAAGGCAGGAATGATTGATATCATCGTCAATGTCGATATTTTCAGCGAAGGATTTGATTGTCCGGACATTGAGTTTATCCAACTCGCTCGTCCCACAAAGTCATTGGTAAAGTATATCCAGCAAGTGGGAAGAGGACTACGTAAAAATGGTTCCAAAGAATGTATTATCTTAGATAATGTTGGAATGTACACAACCTTTGGTTTGCCGGATGAAGACAGAAACTGGGAAGAATTTTTCGCAGGAGAGGAGAAGGTTTGCAAATCTAGTAACAACGGCGGACAACTGCGCCAGATCTACAATATCCAGCGTGAAGTTGATATGTCTGAAGGCAATGAGGAAATGGTATTAGTGCAAGAAGCCCAAAAGTCTGAAGAGGTTACAGTGACTTCTGCAACGAATAATCGCATCAATGACGAAGTTGAAAATTCCTTCGAGGATTCTATTTTACGTCATTTCTCTATTAAAAGCAAAACCTTTGCTAAAGGAAAATTCGTTGTTGAGGAAAATGAAGATGGCTATTTCTTATGTAATGTCAGAAATGGAAGAAAGAATTTCCTTGTGAAATGCGCCTCACATCAAACTGGCAGTATCGTATTGCGAAAGACAGACTCTGCATATATGATTGTACGACTCGTTCCAAGGACAAAAGGGGATGAGGAAAAGGAAAGTATCATTGGTTTCTTGTATCAAGAAGGTAGACTTCTAAGGTTCACATCGCTTGATAAGACCATAAAGGACAAGAATGTTAGTATATAAAAAAGAAGCACTATTATTTGGAATTATCAGAATAAGTTTGTAACTTTGCAGCCTAAAATGTAAGGTAATGGAATTACAGACAGTAAATATCGACAATCAGAACTTGGTTCCCAGTGGTGCTTCGCGTGATGGTATCAGTGTCAGACGTTCTGGCATTGCGAAGGTACTTTGGAGAAAGCTTAATACTGAGGTTCCTGCCAGCAAAGTTATTGCTGGAGGCGTGGATATTTACAAGGGATAAATGCTATGGGATCATTTACTCGACACTTTCAGGAAAAAGTTGATAGTGTCGTTACTGAGTGTTATGTCTACGCGCCAACAGACTTGTCTAATGGCGGTCAGGTAAAGCGCGTGAAGATTCAGCGCTCTCTTTGGGATACAGGTGCATCTGTTTCGTTAATATCTGCCAGAGTAGCTAAAGTTTTGGGTCTTGAATCCATAGGCAAGTCTGGTGTGTCAGGTTATAATGAGGGTATTGATGTTAAAGACACCTATCTCATTCATATTGGCCTTCCCACTCGTGATATAGTCACAGACATCATGGCTATGGAGTTCGATAGCGATGAATATGATGTCGTCATTGGAATGGATGTCATTTGCAATGGTGATTTGGCCATTACAAACCAAGACGATAAAACGACATTCTCCTTTAGAATACCTTCGGAAGCAGAAATTGATTTTTCGAAGTAAAAGTCACACATCGACCTCAAATAGTTAATAAAGATCAAAAATGGATCCGTCTTGGATCCAACGATCTGTGTTGATCTGCTTTTTTCGTACCTTTGCAAGCTGGTATGAAGAAAATAGGTAATATGACTCATAAGGAGGCCGTCAGAAATGCTCTTGAAATGTTGGGCGGAAGGGCTCACACCCAACAGATATATCCCATTGCCATCAAACTTATCGGCAACAATACAAAATCGAAGAACATCAAGGCAACAATCCGTCGTGAACTGAACTCCAGTCCCTATGCTTTTAAACCAACACCAGGAAAAGAGGGATATTGGGAACTTATAGAATTTCAAGAAGAGATAGTAGAAAGAGATAAGTTAATAGCCGATTTGAAATCCCAACTTGCAGCCAAAGATGAAGAACTCAAAACAATCAAAACAGAAGATGCTTTTATGAAACGATTTGTAAAAGCTGTGAAGCACTTGCTTAAACGTGAAGAGAAGGTTGTAGACGAGATTCGCAAGTTATTGGTGTTTTTGGGACGTAATAAGGAAGAAGAGGAATTGGATGCTTGGCTGCAAGGCAAAGATAGAAAGAATCCTGATGGTAATGTCATGGTTCAGGGTGACTATGTGGTCAGCAAGCATGTAGAGAACGAGATAGATAATGTTGAAGCAGGAGGTACAGGTGTCAATATAAATAAAGAAGAGCATTGATATGAAACAAGAAAACTTACAAAAGGCTCTAGAAGCAGTTGCTAAAAGTGGCATAACGGTGAATGGTGATTTCGTTCTGGAGAAACATGTTGAGTACGAAATAGGTAATGTGGAGAATGGCGGCATTGGCATCCAGGTAAACAATGGTAAAGACGAGCCGATTGCTAAATCCGATAAGGATATCAAAGCCGTAATAGAAGCTCTGTTGAAGGCTAAAGATGATAAAGATGGTTTTATCTTTAGGAACAAGAAACAATGGTGGGCAGTATACAGGGTGCTTTCAACTTTCTGTAATTATCCCAAGCAGATGACTGCTTTTGGGACAAAGATGAAGGAGCTGAAAGTTGACGAAGTTGACGGGAAACGGGATTATTCTTACGATTCCTTGAGCGCAGCACCCAAGGAAGTTCCACAAATGGCTACCTGCTCACCATCGGCATGGAACGCTTTCAAGGACATCAACGAGAACTACAAACAACAATACGACGTAGCAGAGTTTTTGATGCATAAATTGGGCATCAAGTCGTAAAGGAGTTCCTATAACAATTCCAAAATTCCAAGAACTATTCCCAACTCGATTAATTTCTGAGTTGGGATTTTTTTATTGTCTAAATTTGCATCGTCGAAAGGACAAAATCCTAATGACGATACGCTCTTTGACATGTTTACATTTAAAGACTATGACACAGAAGGAAATGCAGATGATGCAGCCTACGCAGGAATACATACGCAAGCTGCAACAGAAACGTAATGCGGGCACTGAGGACTGTATGCTCTCTACCGACCTGGCAAGGGAGCTGGGAACCAATGCCCTGGATCTACACCACTTCTTGATTGATGTGGGGTTCCTCGTTCGTGAGCGCTCGACTTACGAACTGAAGCTCAGCAATGACTTTGCCGGGCTTGGATATGCTAAGACTCGTAGTCACTTCCGCTACAACAGGAGGGGCGACCTCGTTGAGAAGCGCTTCCCCGTCTGGACCGTGAAGGGACAGGAGTTTATAAGGAAACTAATGAGAATTGAAATATTGAAAAATTAAAAGAAAGGAAAACAAAATGGCAAAGAATATTTATTTAACACCACACTTTACGCTTGAAGAGATGACACGCACCAACGTGAAGCTGGGATACCTGGACCGACAGCGGCAGACGCAGCCGGAGGAGCAGGTGATCATGAACCTGACGCGGGTGTGCCAATGGCTGGAGATGCTGCGCCAGCGATGGAACGAACGCTACGGCGAGGGCGACGACCCGATCGTCATCAATAGCGGATACCGCTGCAAGGAACTGAACCGTCTGGTGGGGGGATGCCCTACGTCGAACCATCTGACGGGATGCGCCGCCGACCTGCGGGTGATGGGCAAGGAACAGTTGCTGCGCTACGTCACGCTGCTGCTTGACATCAGCGACGAGTGGCATCAGGACTTCGACGAGCTGCTGCTGGAACGTAATGCCCGCGGCTACTGGCTGCACTTCGCCGTGCGTCCCACAGGCAACCGCAGAAAGATTTCGCTTATCAATGTGATTTAACGAAAAACAAAACGAAAAAGGAAAAAGAATTTCTGATTAATTTCTGGAAATTTCTTTCTTAACAACAAAAAAAACAACAATTATGAAACAGACAATTATTATAACCGAGAGCCCTGAACAGCAGGGATGGAACAAGAACAGAGAACTGTGTATGGACGTGACGACCTATCTCCGCAGCGACAGCCGCATGAAGGCCGGCAAGGACTACCACGGCGTGCTCCGTCGCGACGTGACTTGCGAGGAGTTCAAGTATAACGAGGTGATGACCTTTGTGGAGATCACTAACCAGAAGCGAGTGAAGCGCAACCCGCACATCTACGAGGGCGAACACATCACGGTCACCCGGCGCGACGACGGCACCTACCACCCGAACTTCCGACCCATAGACACGGGCCCGGGATTTAACGTTGCCCAGTATGCCACTGACGTGGCCAACGAACTGCTATGGGCTCTTGAAGGCCTTGTAGAGGAAAAGAAAAAAAAATGAGCGTGAATAGTCTCAGTCTCAAATCTCAGTTCGAAAAAAGGATACCCCTCACATCGGACAACGCCCCTTTATGTCGTTGTAACTTATTGATTATTAAATACATATATATAATATATAATATAAAAAGTAAAGATGGGGGTACCTTAAAAAACAACTGAGACTCTGAGACTGAGACTGCAAGCAACAACAAGTATTAACTTAACTCCTTAAAAAGCAATGACTTACAATATTTTCAGCAGCACCGCACCAGCGATGCCAAAGCCTGCAAAAGGCACGGAAATCGTGAAATTACTACTCTCACAGGTATCGAAAGAGATGCGCGAACCGCTTCTTCCGATGACCATCCCCGCACTTGCTGCGCATGTGGCCAACGTGGAATTGATGTATTCTGACAACAAATACCACGAACTTTGTGGCCAAATGGGACACTTGATAGGTCCTTCGGGTATAGGCAAAGACCAGTTGCACGATCTCGTGGAGGCCATTATGCGCTCGTTCCGAGACCACGACAATGCAGAATACAAGAAGCTGGAGGAGTGGGCGCGCCAGAAGACGACCAAGGGCAGCAACAAGGACAAGCCCGAGCGCCCCGAGGTGGCTATCTGGTTCCCGCCGATTGATGTCACCAGCGCGGCTTTCCTGCAGAACGCCCTGGGCTTGGAGAAACTGGGTGGCCGCACGCAGTATCTGAACCTGCCCGAGGTGGAGATGGTCGATAAGATGTGTGGCGGCCACAAGCAGGTAAGCATGATGATTCGCAACATCTATGACCGCAAGCGCGTAGGAGCCCTCAGGGCCACGGCCGAGGGCGTCACGGGCAACCCGCTGATCAGGGCCAACCTCACGTTCAGTTCCGTCCCTGAGGTCGCCCGTTCGTTCTACAAGCGCGACATGATCAACGGCTTCTTCGGCCGCATTCCCTTTTCCTACAAGGCGCGCGGCGAGCGCAAGGGCAAGATTCCGCGCAAGGGAAGGTTCGACGAAGCGTTCCTTCAGTCACTCGACAAGTATCTCGTGCGACTTGACAACTGCAAGGGCCGTTTCGTGGTGAAGCCGCTGAACAAGGTGGCCGACCAGTTGGCCGAAGAGATGGCGCGCGTGGCTGACCTGGCCGACGACGACATCCTCTTTGAACTCTCTCACCGTAGCATTTTCTCCGCATGGAAGAAGGCGGCCACGCTCTGGATTCTGAACGACCAGACCTGGACGCGCTCGATCGGCGAGTTTATGACGTGGTTCTGCTACTATGACCTGTGGTCGAAGGTCCGCGTGTTCGGCGACATGTTCAAACTGGGCGATGCCCAGGCAGAAGAGGCGCAGAAGAGTGGTCCGAAGAACATGCTCGACGACCTGACAGACTCTTTCAACGAACAGCAGCTGGAAGCCCTGCGCCTGAGCCTTGGCAAGAGCAAGGAGGGCACGAAGCATCAACTGAACGTCTGGAAGAACCGAGGGTTCATCACCTACTCCGCCCAGACGGGACTGTACACCAAGACGGAAGAATACCTGAAACAGTAGACCCTCCCCCAGCCCTCCCTAAAGGGAGGGGGAGGTTACCTCTCAAGCATCAACAAAAAAAGACAATGGACAATCAAAGTAGAATACCCCCAACAAACATTCTTATGGATAAATTCGAACTTCAAAAGCTTCGCGACCTCCCCATCGAGGGGGTCG
>JAEEGL013587201.1_pt1 | contig 11750 bp, 9 predicted proteins | sample 9134231 | NCBI WGS metagenome assembly JAEEGL01 (sample SAMN16246548, study PRJNA631951) | gut metagenome | biome: gut microbiome; feature: rumen; material: fiber-attached | host: Bos | place: Iran: Karaj | collected 2018-10
ATGCCAGGCCGCACAACATCAACAGCACGACCAGACTCTTGACGTCAATCATTTGAAATAACTCCTTTAACATGCCAGTAACTTTTTAACATAGCCAGAATAACGCGCCGATGGCCAGTCCCAGGAAGCACCCAACAGCGTCAGCCCCGATGTCGTGCCAGTCCCACCTGTTGCCAGGCGTGAAAGCGTCGAAGGTTTCCTTCATCGCTCCCACGAACATGACGAACACCGTCACCGAGCCCAGGCTTATAACCAGGTCGGACTTCATGATCCGCGCCAGCGCCATTAGGACGACAGCCAGGAAAAAGCACACCGCGACGTGTTTCATCGTGTCACTCATAGCGTCATGCCATAGGCCACGACAATAGCCACCACCAGGGCGATGGTAATGCCGATCATCATGCCACGCCAGTAGCCGGTATTCCGGCCAACAGCATAGCCAACAGCCATGCCTCCACCGGCGGCAGCGCCACCGATAGCTGCACCCACGGCGGGCTCGATGTTCCCGGTCAGGTACACCAGCACCGCGAAAAACGCCGCAACAAATGCGGGTATCAGATACTCAGTAAAACTTCTTTTGTTCATTGTGCTATAGTATAATGGTTAAACAAATCAGGCAAACAAATGGAAAATGATAGCCATATAGACGCTAATAATGAGGCCCACCTCGACGCGCCACTTCCAGTTCTCTCGCCCGGCGGCGATGCAAACAATGGCCGGGAGCAGACACTTATCGTTTACCACCATCAGCCAACCCACCAGGAAGGTGAAGCCAGCGACGGCGGTGATGGTGTGGAACAGGCGGTCGTTTTTGTCGAGCACGTTGGTCGCGCCGGTAAACATCAGACAACCGACTCCCAGGAAGGCCAGGGCACGCCAGGGCTCCGGCGTCATGTCGATCATCACAGGAAGCAGGGTGGCCTGTGACCATATTGCGCCCAGTAAAAGCCAGCGCCATGTGCCGGCCAGTGCCGACAGGCTTTTCTGTGTGCCGGCTGTCCAGGACATAGACGCCAGCAGCGTCACGAAGATAAACATCGCCAAAAATACGAGCTTGACCATATTAAAACGCCAGTTTATCAGGGTAGCCCTGGGTGAAGTCATAAGCGAGCACAGCCTCGACGCTGGTGAGCTGCATCACGGCGGCCTTGTGTGCGGCTGTGGTGTCAAAGCAGCGCGAAGCATAAACCTCCAGGGCCACAAGCATGGCCAGGCCCTGGGTAATATCTTCTATCGGGATGGGGACGAGCCCATACCACAGCGTGGTCGCTGTGAGACCGGCAGCCAGCTCACTCTCAAACCTCACCTTCAGGGTGGTTCGGTCGGCACGACTCACCCATAGCGGCATACCTCCCAGGGTGAAGCTGTTCACGTTTGAGCTGGTGTCATAGGCGTCGATGAGTTTAATGGCGTTACCCTTTGCCAACTCAAGCACCTCGGCGGGCGTTATATTTGCGCCCAGCTCCTCGAGCGTTGTTATAAAACCGTTGAACTCTGCCACCGGGACGGCAATAGTACCCAGGGCTTCCAGGATGCCGGCAAGACTCAGATCAGTGCATCTGACGTGGTATTGTGTGTCGCCATCCTCAAAGTGGAACACATAGATCCAGTAGGCGTTTGGGCCAAAGCTCCAATATTTATCAATAGTCATAGCTGTATTTGTATTGTTTTTTAATGGTTACTTTCTTATTGTTGACTACTGTGAACACTTTGAAAAATTCGTCGGTGTACATAGCCAGCAGCCTCTTTCTAAATTTCCACGTCTTTGTGCCGGCCATAAATCCGTAATAGCTGTTAATAGTACAGCGCCAATTTCTGGCCGTGAGTGGCGTCAGCCCTCTCTCGCACTCATGCAAGCAGCGCCGGACGGCGTGCTCCATACGCCCGAGGGTACGGTTTGACAGGTAGATCCTGTCGCCCTTGATGATACTCCCGACAAATTTCACACCGTGCGAGGCCGGCTGGAAATAGACGCTATCCATGTGTGTCTCGAGTTTGAGCTCGCGCCTGGTAAAGTCGTCGATGAGTTTAATGGAGCGACGCAAAAAGTCGCGATCATCGCACACAATAACGAAGTCGTCCACATATCGGGTATAATAGTAATTTTTGCCGCGAAACAAAACGCGGATATATTCATCCAGGAAGCTCATGTAATAGCCGGCAAAGAACTGAGTCGTCAGGTTGCCGATAGGCTCACCCTTACCAGGTTCTATAAAGAACAGGGACTTCCCTGGCGCGATATGTTTCCAAAGTCCGACTTTGCTGTTAACCTTGCAGTCTTTCTGAGGCTCATGGAGCACCACAATCTCGGTCAGATAAAGCAGCGTCTCCTTGTCCTGTCCGTCGTATTTCTCAACGATGAGGCGGCGAAGCATATCCCACAGCAGGGCCCGGTCGATGTGCATAAAGAAGCCCACGATGTCGCCTTTGTAGATCCACGCCTCGCGGGTGTGGTTCTGTGTTACTGTGTCAATACCGTATTTTAAGTGCTTCACCGCAAAAGCGGTACCATGACCGACGCGACAAGCATGGGCGCAGTCACCAAGTTGCCGGCATCTGTCCTCAAACAGCGGGGTGAGGCGCTTGCAGATCCAGTGGTGGACGATACGGTCACGAAAAGCGGCGGCAAACACCTCGCGCAGCTTCGGATATGTCACCATGAAGCAGGTGGAGGTTGTCGGTTTGTATCGTCGCTCCCAAACCTCCAGGGCCAGCCTGGGGACATCCTCGGCGGCTGTCGGCATATATTCAACAGCTTGCGGGCTTGTCCTTTTATTCTTCAAGCAGTCCTCGTAGGCTTCTAAAAAAGACTCGACAAAGGGGCACAGATCGTCAAATGCCGCCACGGCCCGCACCCTGTTGGTGTTGGTACGGTTGTTGTTGTTGACGTTGCCATTGCTAAAGTTGACGTTCCATGCGTTATTCACACCGTTACAAAGGTTTACTGCGTTATCGTAGCTCACACGGCACCGTGCCATGTCAGCGAAACCCCCATTTAACGAAATTCCACGCCTTCTCATATTACTGACCCTCGCGTTTTAAAGAATCTCTCCATGCCGTCACTTGTGCCGCTACACTCTTGAGCTCGTTGGTTAACTGGGTGGTGTGTTCCTTACGGATGTAGCCCAGTTTCCTCAAGATGTTGGCCCCGGTTCTGATGACCTGGATATTTGCCAGCGCCAGGCTGAGGTAATACCGACGCTCCTCGTCTCGAAATTCGTTGGCGAGGGCGATGGTTTTCAACAACTCGGAGGCATCCAGCAAAACCCGGTCGGTGAACCTCAGCAATTTCCGTGGAACGTCCCGAGTTATCTCGGTCAGCAAAAACAGAATATTTGCGGCGGTTCTATATACCGGTAGCTGGGCGGTCGTTCTCAAGTGCTTTGTTTGAGACGCGCCCCTTTGCAAGTCTTTATTATTTTCTACATCATTCATAACTCGACGCGCTGTTTAAACAGCGCTATTAAAGGTCAAAGAACAAAGTCAAATGCCGCCACGGCCCGCACCCTGGGGGTGCTGGTACGGCTGCCGTTGCTGACGTAGCCATTGCCAAAGAGGACGTACCATGCGCTATTCACACCGTTTTGGTTAGCGCTCCATCGGTAGTCCGTTGTCCAGCTTATCTTGTTGGCACTGTTGGCTTTTGCATTGGCTCGGACAAATATCGGCGTGCTTGCCTCGCTGTCGCCCTGGTAACTGGTGTAGCTACTGTTGGCGCCTATCATGTAGTAGGAGCATAGGCGGGCCAGCTCGCCGATGGTAGGCAGGAACCAGTTGCCGGCCTTATATGCGTCACACAGCACGCCCTTCGATACGCTGGGCTCATATACATGACACGCATAGGCGGCGGGCCAGATATATCCATCGACGTTAGTGCCTTTTGCTCTGAGCTGAGCAATTACGGCGCTAAACTCGGCCAGGTTGGTCGGGGCCGGTACATAGCCGGCGTCGCCCTCAGACAGGCCGTCGTTGAGGTACTTGATTCTCATCAGCTCGGCGCGTGCTATATATTTCTCGGTGTACTCCTTACCTTTGAAGCACTCGGTCACATAGTTGGCGTCGGTCGGCCCCCAGTTCCAGTCGCCACCGGCACCGGTCAGCATGACGTTGGGTGTTGCATTTCCGCGACTCGAGCCGCCGTCCATCATACCACCAACCACGAAGATCGAGTAGTCTGAACTGATGCCGGTCTTTGACCTGATGGCTGCCCTAATATCGGCGTCGTTTCCTGGCGCGGCATTTTGCTGGATTGAGAACTTATGCGTTGAATAGTTGGTCGGCATGACGTCGTTCATAGCCACAACCCTGATGGTGTAGCCTGTTGTCACTCCGTTGGAGGTGACGGGCGTCACCATGAACACGATACCGACGACCGTCCTGTCGGCGTCAAATTCCTCGTCGAACATACCGTCACAGTAGGCAAAGTCGCCGACCTTCGGGACACGATGGTAGAACAGCACACGCCTCCGGGCGGTGATCACCGAGTTGTTTGTCTTGGTGAGTGTCGCCTTGAGGTAGTAGGTCGTCTCGTCGTTGGTGGCGTGCTCGTTAATCGTGATGATGCCGTTGATGGCGTCGGTGAAGCTCGCATATAACGGGGTGGCGGCATGGCCTTCGCTGTCCTCGATTGACCAGGTGATCATCGGCCTCACGTTGCCGGCGCCGTCTGTGGTCAGCTTCACGTCGTTACCGTTGGAGGGTGACGCCATTGCTATTGCCTGATGCTGTCCGGGTTCCCACATGAAGGTGTCTGCACTGATGGCCAGCGACGTGATACTGACGCTGGTGTAGTGGATCCTCAAGCCGGTGGTCGGGTCGTTGCTGTCGATATTGCCGTACCATTGGGCCAGGCTCATTTTATCGGCAAGCGTAATATTTGCGCTGCTGTTCATGGTGATGCTACCAGTGAGCTCGGCATGTTCGACGCCTTCACTCACACCGGGGACGTTGGCGGCCCACATCAGCACGTCACGCAGCGCACTCGGCCAGTTCACGTTGTCGATGGCTAAGTGCTGGAGGCTGGCGTTGGCGTTTTTGAGGCTGGTGAGCAGCACATAGGTGTCGAGCTGGTTGGGGCCTTTAATCGACAGGCTCTCCACGTCGGCCCAGGCCTCGGCGTCAAGGGTGGCCAGGTTCGGGCAATTATAGACCGATATATTGGCCACTGTTGCCGGCATGGCGACGCTTACCAGCGTGTCGGTGCTCGGTAGTATCACGTTGGTGATGCTGGTGCCGGTCAGGTCAACCGTCTCGAGCCTCAAGCAGCCGCTCAGGTCGAGCGTGCCTCCGATGGTGCTCTCGCCGCTCAGGTCGAGCGTCCTGATGAGCGGGGTGGATAATACCAGGGCGGTGGCTTTCATCGTCACAGCCCCCACGGGGTTAATTGACAACTCCGTCAAACGGCGGGCCACGATGCTCACGGCCTCGGCTCCCTGGTGCAACAGGGTGCCCAGGCTGGAACCGAGCGAGCGGTAGTAGTTCGAGCCGGCAAACTTAAAGGCGTCGTCACCGTTGGCCTGGATCGTGAAGTCATACTCCAGGCCGGGCTTGCATCTCTGGCCCAGCGAGAACACCGACGTGCCTGATGAGGCGGTCGGGTAGATATACTGGTGGGGTACGATGTCAGTAAATACCAGGTTCACCTCGCTCGATACGTTGGGGAACACGTTGAAGCTCGCAGCCGCGTCGGCAAGTCCCAGGGTGCCGGCGCTGGCCGTGCCGGTACCGAAGTTGCCCCAGCGTGCATAGCTGGCAAACAGCACCAGGCGGCGCTTCATGTATTGGAGCTCGCCTTCCAGCAGATTGCCCAGGCTTTGGCTGATGGGGTGCACACCACGGTCAGACACAAACCCGATATTTGCGCCGATTGTGGCCACCTCTGGATATTCGTAGCGGATGCGTGCGGCCTCATTGTAGGCGATAGCCGGGAAGTAGTGCTGCACATCAAAGAAATATTTTTGCAGACATCCCCAGGGCGTTGTGTTGCCTTGAGGGCCGAGCTGGGACATGGCGGTCAGTACCGTGCCCATCATTTCGACGATGGCCGTGCACTGGCTGTTGTAGGTCTTGCCGTTGCCGTCGGTATAGGTCGGGTCGTAGATGGGCTCGAACATAGCCTCGCACAAGTTGAACAGTGCACAAGCCCAACCCTGGTAAAGCCTCTCCTCCTCGTTGAGATCGTCCTCAGCATAGGGATGCTGGCGGTCGATATAATAGGGCTTTGTCAGGTGGGCGTTGTTGTCCGTCGAGAAAATGGTGTCCATATCATCCTGGTGGAACTGCCACTTACCCTGTACCGGGTCATAGACGTAATAGGTGTTTTTACTACAGTTGTCCGTGCCGGCGATGAACTGGTTCACGAAGGCATAATGGAAGCGCAGCGACATGACGTCCACAATCTGGCCGATGCCATTCTCGCCCTTTGCCTGTGTTGCAAGGGTGAAGATGAGCGCCTGGTTGAGGCGGTCGTAGTTGGTGCCGGTGGGCGGGTAGTTCTGGGTGGTCAGACTGGCGTCGATGTCAGTCAGCCTCAGCACGGTGGTGACATTGTTCGTCGCGTCCCATCCAGCATCCACCCATGCGCGGTTGATATAGTCGTAGCGCCTGAGTTTCATGTCCGAGGTACACCAGTATTTATAGGTTTTGTCGATCTCGGTGTCGGCGCTCAGCGCGTTGGCGTTGCCCACATAGGGCTTGATCCTGGGATTGTAATAATAAATCGTATTTACAAACTCTTTGATTTTCGCGATGAGGCCGTCGCTCGGTACCTCGTATTCGACGCCACCGATAACGCTCTTTGCAGCTTTGAAGCGGTCAAGGTCGAAGTTTACCTCGCCGTTATACATGAGGCCGTCCACCTCGCGCCCGTCGTAGTGGTACTCCACGTCGGCAAACGGTACGCGGAAGTCGGTGAGCGGTCGGTTGTTGTCGGCGCCCTCCAGCATACAGAACAGGCCGTGCTGGCTCTTGTTGTAGCCCCAGGTCGGGTCGTCCATCTTGCCGGGGCCGAAAGCGGTCGGGCCGTTATAGACTTCCTGGCCAGGTTCACCGGCAAAGAACAGGAAGGGGAGCAGGGGTTTGGCGGTGCGTGCCTGGTTGCCTTCTCGCATGGTACCACCGTTGCCCACAATCGCCTTGTGGAGGTCATTGTAGAGGTTGCAGCTACCGATGAGGTGCGACTGCATGGACGAGGCGTAGTTGATTTTGGCCACCAGCTTGGTCGCGTAGGGGACGTTGCTCTGCAGCTTGTATTGAGCGCCACGGTAGAGGCCGTTGCCGTCGATCCATCCACAGGGGACAAAAGCGTAACCCTCGCGGTGCTCACTCTCCACATAGTCGGTGTAGTCCATGTGGATCTCCGACAGCCTCACCCAGATACCAGTCGGGCAAGCACCCGTGCCGGTGTTCGAGCCTGTGGGAGTATAGGGAAGCTCGGCGGCCATTACCCTGGCCTTCTTGCCGGCTGCTTCCTCGGCGGTGCCCAGTCCAGCAGCAACCCAGGCGGCGATGACTTCATCCTCGAAGTCGCCGGCCAGGTCTTTGAGCTTTGTCTGCAAGTTGCTATAATAGTAAGTGTTGGCGGTGGTTCCCTGACGCTTGGCATAGACGCGGCCCACGACCTGGTTGTTTTCGTCGTAGGTTCGCCCGATCATGCCAGAATAGTCAGGGAGCTCAGCACCCGCGTCGTTATAGACGTGGATCTCCCACCAGCCCGTCGCGTCGATGGGCGGCACTGTTGCACCAGGGGGCGGCGTACCACCATCATGGCGGGGAAGGTCGCCGTGCCAAATGAGCACGTTCAAGCCGGCCTCCTTGCAAAGCTCGACGTCCACGCGGCTGTTTTTGATAATTGCGGCGTTCTCCGTTTTGAACTTCACCTTCTCGGCGCCGGTGGGGAGCGTTGACAGGTAGTCCTGGCGGACGTCCGTTTCGCTCAGCGTCTTGTGGTAGAGACGCACGCCGTAGATGTCGATGTCGCTGCCTTCCTGGCCGATCACAATCTGGGAGCCGTTGACGTACCAGCAGTCGTCGGCGACGTTGAAGGTAAACTCGCGATTTATCACGCCGTTAATGAAAACGCGGCACAGTGATATGCGGCTATTTGTGTAGTTCTGGTCGGGGATGTAGTTGGTGATGATGTTGATGGCGATATGTGTGCGCTCATCCTCCTGGATAAAGAAGTTTTGCAGCGCATCCTCGCTCTTGTCTTTGCATCGTATCACGCCGATGAGCGGCATGAGCTTGAGGCCGTAGTAGGTGTTACCCACTTCCTCGCACGCGGTAATAATCGGGTCGTCCTCGTTGATGACGTTTCGCATCTTGAGGTCAAACTCCAGGGTTACGGCGGCGGTCTTGCTGGTCTTGAAGGGGAGCAACCAGTCGGCGTCAAGGGTGACGGTCTTGCCGGCGGCTACACGAAGCACACGCTGGCCATCCTCACTCTCGACGATATTGAGCGTCGGGTCGGTGATCTGCTTGGGGTTGAATACAAACGCCGCGCCGCTTGTTGGGGCGTAGTTCTCGGCGGTGCTCACTGTGATAAGTGCGCCATGTGCCCAGTCGGTCGCCACGCCGTCGATGTAGGCGTGGAAATAGACGGCGCTCGGCTGGTCGCTGGCTTCCGTCTCGATTTCGATGGTCATGGGCAAGTTGTGAAGGTAGAGGGTGTCGTTACCCAGGCCGGAGGCTACCTCGTAGGCTGCACGGGCGTAAACTTCTGAACCATTGCCGGCGGCCAGGTTATCAATCACGAAGCTCACCCCGGTGGGTGAGGTGTCGCCGTTGGGTCTTACAACCGCAAACTGACAAATGTCGAGCTGGATGTAGTTCTCGGCATCCTTCACCAAATTTTGCAGCAGCAGGTAGGGTGTGTCGCTGGTGTCCGTGCTGTCGAGCACAAGCAGTTGGGTGATTACCTGAGCGCTTGCCAGGTCGTTGCCTTCGTCGTCGGTGTATGGCGTCACTCCATCATCCTCCACGGCGATAAGCTGGGCGGCGATGGTCTTGATACCGGCTGCAGCAAACAGACTGGAGTAAAACGGCTGGCTCCATTCCTCGCTGTAGCTGGTGAAAGCGTTGGCGGCTATCGGGTAGTCGTAGGTGCTGGTAGTCGTTCCGTCGGTCGCTGTGATGCGAAGCAGACGTTTAACGGTACCGCTCAGGTTATAACGGAGGGACACTGAATTGCTGCCGGCCTCGACGGGTGTGGTCACGCTGCCGGCCCATTGCAGGGCCAGGTTGGTGTGGATGATCCTGGTGAATACAATACGGCGGCTGGTGACGGTGACGGGGTTGTCCTCGTCGTCGGTCTCGGAGTAGATAACACGCAGCGCGATCTGCTGGGTGTCGTTGTTCGGGATGAAATATTTACCGATGTCCACCAGGGTGAAGTCGGTCGAGCCTGTGGCGACGCTGGCAAGTCTCTGAGAAGCGATGGGGACTGTGGGCCAGTCGTCATTTGGGGTGGTTCGTCTGAAAATCTGCAAGGTGCCGGTGGCAGTCAGATCCTCAGTACCTCCCGCGTCGGTACGCTGGGCGTTGAACTGCACACCAACCCGGTAGCTCTGTTTAATGGCCACAATCTGCTCATCAGGATCGGCGTCCACTGTGAGACGTGCGACAAACTGGACGGTGGTATTTACGGCGATAGGTATGCGCTCACTAAACAGGGGGATGTTGCTGGCCACGTCGCTGCCGGCATCCACCCAGGTCTGATAATCGGCGGCGGTAGCAAAGCCGACAATATATGCGTAATTGTTGGCCGTGACAATCTTCATCACGCTGGCACGCTTGCTCAGCTCGCTCTTGATGAACCGCTCCACCTCGCCGCGATTGATGCCCCACTCGGCATGTGGCGGGACGTCGGTGTCGTTGATTGTGATGGTCTCGTCGGTGTTGTTGACGCCTCCCCAGTCCTGGGACAGGCTGTTCAACAGAATTTCACCGGGGTCGGTTGTGATAGTTACTTTCTTTGCCATAACTTTATAATATTGGTTTTGTTGTTGTCATTTTACCACGGCTCGCTTCGGTGCCAGCCCTCAGTCCTGAACCATGCGCTCAGGTGCCTCACAGCTTGCCACACCAGGCGAGCACCACGATAAACGGCGGCGATTACCCGGTTGCCGCGCCTGATGGCGGTGATTTCGTGTCCATTCTTGTAAATCATTCCTCGTCCTCGTAGATGAAATAGGTCTTATCAGGGTCGGGCGCTTCCAGGCTGTCGTAGTATTCCTGGGTGCAATAGATATGACTGGCGGCAAACGCGGAGGCCTCGTTTACCTGGGTGGCCATGTTCTGTACGGTATTGGACAGCGCTGTGAAAGCGCCGACGCCTACCTTTTGGGTGAGTTGCTGAGTCACCCATTGCGTGGTGGCATACCCTCCCAGTGATGTGGACAGCCCGTTAAGGAAATAGTCGCGCATGAGGCGGGCGGTGATACGTTGCAGTGTGCCACCTGTATATTTGTAGATAAACAGGTCGTCCACGTCCGCGACACTTGCGGCATTGGTCACAATCAGGGAGCAAAACTGGCCCAGCAGGTTATCGGTTGTAATATTCGTTGCCATGTTCTTTAATCTTCAATAAGTTCCATTACTGTGTCAAGGTAGCCGCCATGCCCGTTGGCGTCGGTGGTGAAGTGGTAGAGTGTGATGGCCCGGCGGGTGTCGTCCATGCTTTGGATCGACTGATGGGGCTCGCTGTCGGGTGTGTACCAGCCAGACAGGAAGTCCAGGTGCTGTGCCGGGTTGGCCGGACTGTTGCCACTATAATAGTGGTTATCATAGGCGGCCCAGTTGCCTCCGCTTCCAGACTTGAACCTGTAGCACAGGTCTCTATCGTATTTGTCGCCCAGGTTTTCAGACGGCGGCATGGTGTCCCCCAAATAAGCCAGATAAACAGGCACCCAGTCGTCAGTTGATCCGGCCATAATATTACCACCATGTCCCAGCTTCCAGGCGACGGTGTTGTTATCGTTGTCGTTATAGTAGTAGATGAAGCCGTCGGACTTGAACTCCATCATCTTTTTACCGCTCGGGTAATAGATGCAATAGGAGCCGCGTTGATCCTCGTTAATGCTGGCCGTCAAAATGCCGTTGTCGTCTCTCATGCGGATGATGTTGCTCGACAGCAGCTCGATGACAGCGCTCTCAGCAAGCAGCAGCCCGGTCGCCAAAAACTCCTGGCCTCCCAGGCTCATCCACTTGGTCTCATCAGTTCCAGGTGTGCCCAGTGGAGTGGTAGCATTATACACGTTAACGATGTAATACTCGGTGCCATACTTCACAGCATCGCGGAACTGATCGTTCCAGACGTAGGTGGTGTTGCCGTTCCACTTGCCTCTGAACCTCAAGCTCGCGCCGGTGCTTCCTGTGATGCCTCGGCGGTTGGCGATGATGGGGATGGTCTTGGTGGCGCTATGGCTGTCGCCGTTGTCGTCGGTGCCTTCGAGCTTGATGGTGATCTTGGTGCTGTTGAGTGGCTGGCCCTTCGTAAATGTCCACACTCGAGACAATTCGCGGGGTGCTACCAGGTAGCCCTCGGTTTCCAGGGTGTCGCCTGTCCAGAACTCGCCCGAAGTCAGCAGACAGTTAAACTCGCCAAACCTCAACCTGGAGTTAATTCTTATCTGCTGGGTGTCGGCTGTGATGATCCCGTCGGCGTTGCAGTCGATAACAATCTGGTCGAGGTTGGAGTAGATGTAGGGCTGGCCGGCGCCGTCACGGCCCACGGCGTTAATCGTCAAGCTCTC
>JAEEGL013771501.1_pt1 | contig 11750 bp, 8 predicted proteins | sample 9134231 | NCBI WGS metagenome assembly JAEEGL01 (sample SAMN16246548, study PRJNA631951) | gut metagenome | biome: gut microbiome; feature: rumen; material: fiber-attached | host: Bos | place: Iran: Karaj | collected 2018-10
ATCGCCCCGCGTCCGTGAGTCAAAGAATCATCCGGAATTTGTTTTTCTCTTTTTATTTAATTGATGGTATTATCTTGATCGCCACAAAAGAGTCGATAGGAGATAAAATTATGAACACTGCAGTCGTTGGGAAATCATGAAGAAAACGCCCGGCTTTACACCCGGCCATGCGGGGGGCTAAAAGGTCTTCCGACAGCCGGACGCCGCTGCGTGGGGATCCGCCTCAAGGAATGCTTGAACAATCACGGCTTGATTGCTTTTTTTCGGGTTTTGTCGTATCATAAAGAAGGCGGTACCGGCGATCAAAATCCGCGCCGGGCCCGGAAAGGAAAAGAAGATGTTTGATATGGTCGCGATCGGGAAACGGCTGGCGGAAATGCGGAAACGCCGGGACATGACGCAATTTGAACTGGCCGACAAACTGGGGATCAGCAGTCAGGCGGTCTCCAACTGGGAACGCGGGAACTCGATGCCGGATATTTCCAAACTGCCCGAAATTGCCGGGATCTTTGAAGTATCCGTCGATGAACTCCTCGGGGCGGATGCCGGGACGGTCCGCGCGGCCTTTTCGCCGGACGGGACCGGACTGTCGGAGAGCACGGAAGAAGAACTGGCGGATCTGGCGTCGATCGCCAAACCGTCGGTCATGGTCGATCTCATTGAGAAAATGCCGAACTGTCCGCGCCTCGTGACGGCGTTTCTTCCGTATCTGAGCGAGTCGACGGTGGAATCTCTGGCGGTCTCTTCTTTCGAAAGAGGGGAAAGCGTTGCCGTTTACCTGCCTTACCTGCGAAAAGAAGTGGTGGAACGCTTTTTGGAGGAGACGGAAAAGAAAGGGGAACCGATATCGCTGTATCTTCCTTTTCTGGAGGAATCAGCGGTAAAGAAGTATGCGTTACGGGCGATCGAGCGCAAAGAACCCCTCGAACGGATGCACGGTTACTTTCAGTTTATGAACGAAAGGGATATCGGAGAAGTCATAAAAAAGTGGACCGAAACGGATGACGCCGGCGCCTGACGGCCGGACGGATCCGATGACGGTGCCGGAAAAACCGAGCGGGTACCGAAAAACGTACCGCCGACAGGAGGAGAGAAACGATGAGTACCGTTCAGATCACCGATCGGATGCTGACTATGTCTGATGGCGTACGGCTTTTTACGAGGACGGTCCTGCCCGGAGACGGAACAGGCCGTTATCCGGTCGTGCTGATGCGCACGCCCTACGATCCCGAGGTGACGGTCAGCGAGGAAACGGTCCGTCGCTGGGAGGAGAACGCCTTTCTGAAACGCGGCTTCGCGGCGGTGGTTCAGCATTGCCGTGGCCGGAACGGCAGCGAAGGAGATTGCATCCCCTATTCCGAAGAAGAGCGCCGCGACGGGCTGGAGACGCTGGATTGGATCCGGCGGCAACCGTTTTACGGCGGCGAGATCTATCTGAACGGCGGCAGCTATACGGCATCGGTCCTGATGCTGTGCCTGGACGAGCCGATCCCCGACCTGAAAGCGATCTGCTTCAGCGTGCAGACCGAAAGCATGTATCACCGCAATTACTGGAACGGCCTTTGCCGGACCTTCTGCGGGTTTGAATGGTGGCTGTCTATGATCTCGGATCAGCGCCCGAAGATCGCGGACGATCGGGAGATCTACCGGCGCCCCTACCGGGACATCATGAAACGGGCGACCGGCCGGGAGCTGCCCGCTTTCACGGAAGGGCTTTTGCACGACAGGTACGACGAATATTGGCAAAACGATCACCGCGCCGGCGTCATGGAGGCGCTTCGGGTGCCGGTGTTGCTGGTCGGCGGCTGGTATGATTATTACTGCTACGGGATGTGCCGGATGTGGGAGAAGCTTTCGCCGGCAATCCGAGCGGCTTCCTGCTTCCTGATGGGACCGTGGGGACACGATCTTCGCGTTCGTCCCGATTCGGACTATCCCCTTCCGAACGGAGATCCGCCCCGCGATTACGAGGCGGTGTGGTTTGAGAGCGTGCGGACGGGGCGGCCGTTCCCGTACGGAACGGTCGGAAAGTTCTGCTATTACCGGATCGGGAGTAGTCGGTGGCTGACGGCGGAGAGTCCCTATCAGCAGGCGCCGTCTTCGCTCCGGCTGGCCTTTTCGGCTGACGGCCGGCTGACGGAAGGGGAACCGGTACCGGGCGAAAAGACGTTCCGCTACGATCCCGAGGCCCCGAAGCATCACGATAAGCACGACTATATGTTCCTCTGCGATCCCGCGCCGCGCGGCGAGGACGTGCTGTCGTTCGTCAGCGAGCCGTTCGCCGGGGAAGCCGCCTTTTTCGGGCCGGTCCGGTTCCGCCTCACGGTGCGATCCGACTGCGAAGACACGGCTTTTTTCCTGCGGCTGTATCTGGTCGAGGCGGGGAAGGCCTATAATCTGGTTGACGGCGCCTCGACGCTCCGGCACGCCGGGCCGTATGCCAAAGGAGAGGTCGTCACCCTGACCATAGAGACGCAGCCAACGGCTTTTACGGTGAAGAGCGGCTGCGGGCTGCGGGTGGATATCGCCTCTCACAGCGACTGCTTCGTTCCGCATGCCAACACCGCCGAGCCCTTCGCGCTGGCCGAAAAGACGGCGGTCGCCGAGAACACGGTGTTCTGCGGCGCAAGCGAGGTGATCCTGCCGGGCGTCGGTCCCGGCTTTCCGGAGGGCGCGGACTGACGGGACGGACGTCGGGCTGTCGGGGAAAAAGACGGGTTTTCGCCGGGCAAAAAAGGCCCCGCTCTCGCCGCACGGCGGCGAGAGCGGGGCTTCTTTGTTTTTTCGTTCAGGCCAGATTGGCGTAGCCGAAGAGCTCCATCATCTCGACCATGATGTCGGCGGCTTTTTCGACGCTGTCTCTCATATACTGCATTGACTCGGTGGCCTGGAAATCGCCTTCACGGATCTTATCGGCGCGGGCGATCAGCTTTTCGGCGGCGTTCTGCCCGGCTTCGCGGGCGATGCGCGTCCACATATTCACGCGGACCACGCCGTCGGAGGCGAGGCCTCTTGTCTGCTCGTTCTGCAGGCAGGAGGTGCCGTGGAGGACCAGCATCTTCCGGCCGAGCGCGGCGGTCAGCTCTCTGGCTCTGGCTTTGTCGTAGCGGGCTTTGCCGACGGAGGTCGACTGCTGCTCGGTGCCGAGGTCGGCCACGGCGAAATCGACGCCGGTCGCCTTGACGTAGCGGACGGAATTTTCGCAGTAGTTGTCGATATGGGTCGAGACCGCGCCGTCCGAAACGTTCAGGGATTCGAGGATCCCCTCGACCAGGACATCCTTGCCGTAATTTTTGACGTACTCGGCCGTGAGCGTCAGGTTTTCTTCAAAGGGATAGAGCTGCGCGTCAAACATGACGGAGGAGAAATACTCGATCATGGCGGTCAGCGCCCAGCGGTCCCGGACGGGATTGGCGTGATCAAGGTGAGGCAGGACGGCGACGTTCGGGTAGGGAGAATATTTGCTCCCGGCCAGCGCGTGGAGATAGCCGAAGTGGGAAAGGATCCCGGCCTTGGGATCGCGGCAGTAGAGGAATCGCTCGCACTGCGGCATATGAGGATAGGTGAAGGTGGTGGCGACGACGACCGGGACCTGCGCGATCTGGTACTTTTCCGCGATGCGCTGGGCGGCGATCAGGATCGCCTCGGTGTTCCAGTAGCTGGCGGAGCAGAAGATGCCGATGCTGGTTCCGCGGTCGATCGCTTTGTCAAAGACGGCGCGGGATGCTTTTCTTTCGGTGATGATGGCCATGGGATACGTCTCCTTTTATTGTGTTGTGTTCTATCGTGTCAGCGAATGCTGATCTGTCGGAAGCCGAGGTAACGGTCAAGCGCCTCGTTGACGGCGTCGAGCACGTCGGTCCGCGTGATGATCGTATGGTGATGAAAGCCGTTATCGGCGATCTTCTTGAGTTTGTTCTGCAGGTCTGGCGTCTGCAGAATGCCGTGAACGCCGAAGAATTCGGCGTCAACGGGGCCGTCGACGATAACGCCGGTATCGGTATAGAAGGCCAGCTCGCCGTTGGTGGCGCGCATACCGCAGAGAGTGATCTCCCCGGTGCGGACACGGCTGACATTGAGCCCCCAGCTACATTTTTCGGGCTTGCCCTTCGAGAGCATTTTGTGATCCTGGATCTCGCCGGGCAGCTCCATCAGATCGCCGGGCAGCGGGCCGCAGTGGAACAGGATGCATTTGTCGGGTTCGCTGCCGTAGTTGTTGTTGAGGTCAAGGCAGCCGGCGGCGCAGCCGGAGGCGGCGGCCAGTGCCTTCATGGCGACGGCGTTCGAGACGTCGGTCTCGCAGGCGGCGCTGATCCCCTTGTGGTTGAGCAGACCGAGCAGAGCGCAGGGGGCGATCCCGAGCCGGTCCTGAAGCTCCGGCCAGCACCGGACGGCGACGGCGCCGAGGCCGTCGGCCTTGATGATCGCTTCCATAACGGCGCCGAGCTTGGCGAGCGTCAGGTCTTTGCCGGCCGGCACGCAGGCGAAGCTTGCCGCGGCGTTCAGATCGCGCCGCCAGCTTTCCACAGTCGGATCGTCGTCCGGCAGCTTGTCGAAGCGCCCAAAGAGCGCGGCCATATCGTAGGTCTCGACGTCGATCCCGAAGCGCTCCAGCACCGTTTCGTCGTAACGGACCGATTTGAAGGGGGAAGTGCGGGCGCCGAAGACGCCGATTCGCAGACCGCGCAGCGCCTTGACGACGCGGCAGGTGGCGGCGAAGGTCTTTAACTGCTTCACGAATTCGCCGTCCTTCGGCGAGACGGTGAAGGGGGTGAAATCGGTGAACCGGACGCCCATCTGCGTCAGGACGCTGGTCAGGGCGAATTTGCCGCAAAAGGCGTCGCGCCGATGCTCGAAGTCCATTTTGCCGATCTCGTCGGGGTATGCCTGGATTAGGATCGGGACGTTCAGATCGCGGATCGCGGCCTTGATCCCGTTTTCGTCGCCGAAGTTGGGCAGACAGATCACGAGACCGTCGAATTCGCCCGCGTGCCCGGCGAGGAAGGCGCGGTACAGGGCGCCGTCCGCGCTCGATTCGACGGCGTTGTATTTGGTTTTGCCTTCCTCGAAGGTCAGGCATTCAACGCCGGCCTGCGCAAAAGCCGCCTTCATATCCCGATACGCTTCCTCGATCACGCTGCTCGGAAAAAAGCCGCGGTTTGCTACCAGAAGTGCCAGTTTCATAAATCAGATCCTCCGTTGAATCATAGGTTTCCGATAACGGGAGCGGGGGGGAGACGATCCTTCCGCGCGAGCGGGAAAAACCGGGCCTGGCTTGTAACATTATCGTTAATATTATGATATCACACGAGAGGGATTTTGTCAAGAGGCAACCGCGCCGGGATTCAGGAGGGCGTTTCCGGCGCGTCGGCGCCGGCCGGCGCTTTCTGCCGGTAGGTGACGATCCGCCAGGTCATGCCGGGGTGAGAATCCTCCGGGCCGGCGACCTGTTCACGGCCGACCGAGACGATTTCCCAGTCGGGATTGCGGTCAAGGTTGGGGAAGACGGCGTCGTGCGGGAATTCTCCGTCGAAGCGGCTGACGACCGCTTCTTTCACGTAGGGGAGGAACTGCCGGTAGATCGCTTCGCCGCCGATGACGACGGCGCTGTCGTCCGGCAGGGACGGCGTCTTGTCGAGGAGAGCGAGCGCTTCTTCGACCGAATGTGCGACGAGGACGCCCTCCGGGTGAAAATCGGTGCGGTGCGTCAGCACGATATGGCGGCGGTTCTTCAGCGGCCGGCCGCCCGGAAAAGAGGCCAGGGTTTTGGCGCCGAGGATCACGATCTTTCCCTCCGTGTAAGAACGGAAGTGTCTCATATCGCCCTTGACTCTCGTCAGCAGGCCGCCCCGGTAGCCGATTCCCCAGTTCCGGTCGACGGCGACGATCAGTGTCAGATGACGGTCCATAGCGTACTCCTTTCCCGGTCAGACCGCGACCGGGAAGCGGCCGATCTTCTCCCCGTGTCGGTAGTCGGTCACCGTAAAACTGTCGGGTGTGAAGGCGTAAAAATCGGTCACCGAGGGATCGAGGGTGACCGTCGGCGCCTCGTAGGGCGTGCGGCCGATCAGCTCCTCGACGATCGGTATATGGCGGTCGTAGATGTGGGCGTCGGCGATCACGTGGACCAGTTCCCCGGGCTGCAGGTCCGATACCTGCGCGATCATCATGACCAGTGCCGCGTACTGGGCGACGTTCCAGGCGTTGGCGGCCAGCATATCCTGAGACCTCTGGTTCAGGATCGCGTCCAGCCGCCCGTTCGTCACGTTGAAGGTCATACTGTAGGCGCAGGGATAGAGAGCCATTTCGTGCAGGTCGGCGAAGTTGTAGAGGTTTGTCATGATCCGGCGCGAGCAGGGGTTGTTTTTTAGATCGTAGAGGACGCGGTCGACCATGTCGAAGTCCCCTTCCTTATAGTGGTGCTTGACGCCCATCTGATACCCGTAGGCCTTGCCGATCGAGCCGTTCTCGTCGGCCCAGGCGTCCCAGATATGGCTCCCGAGGTCATGAACATTGTTGGATTTTTTCTGCCAGATCCAGAGGACCTCGTCGACGGCGGCCTTCAGAGAGATCGGGCGGATCGTCAGCAGGGGAAACTCCTTCGACAGATCGTAGCGGTTGACGACACCGAAGCGTTTTTTGGTATAGGCGGGCGTTCCGTCCTCCCATTTCGGGCGGACGCGGGTGTCGGTGACAAGCGCGCCGTTTTCCAGAATATCCCGACAGGTTCGGATAAAGGCGGTATCGGCAGAACTCATAAGGCGATCCTCCGGTCAGCGAAATCGGTATTCCTTATTATTATAACAGATTTTGCGGGTTCTTGCAAGAGATATTTCATTTTATCCGGCCGAGAGGCCGCTTTTTTTATGGCAGGTATTCACAGGAGAAATCAAAAAAGTAAATGCAGTTTTGTGAAGGATGCGGCAATTTGAAAAAATGGGAAAAAACTCTTGCTTTTTGGCGGTATTATGATATAATCATAATGTTATTTCTGGAAAACAAAAGGAACAAAGCGGATATGTACGACAGTGTTGTTGAAATTATTGCCAATCAATTGGAGATGGACCCCGACCTGATCGGAGAGCACAGCAAGATCATGGAGGACCTCGGCGCCGATTCGCTCGACATCGTTGAAATGCTGATGGCGATGGAAGAGAATTTCGGCTTCTCGATTCCGGACGAAGATCTGGAGGAGCTGATCACGGTCAGCGATATCGTGGAATACGTGGAAAGCAATATGGAAATGTGATTTCCGCCAAAAGCGGCGTCAGAAGGGGCATCTTCCTTGCGGAGGATGCCCCTTTTCAGTTGTAAAGCATCCGTTGATACGGGCAACAATAAATTGATAATTGATTTTTGGTTTCGGTTTGATATAATAAAGTCGTAAGCTTACAAAATACAAAAACGAAAGGAACCATTGCCATGACCGTAAAAATCGGAACAATCATAAAGGCTTTACGCCGCGAACAAAAAGTGACGCAGGAGGCGCTTGCGGCGGCGCTCGGCGTGACGCCGCAAGCGATCTCTCGCTGGGAAGGCGAAAACGGATATCCCGATATTGAACTTTTACCTGCGCTGGCAGACTTCTTTGCCGTAAGCGTTGACGAGCTTATAGGGTACAGACAATCCGAGCGCGAAGCGGAATTATCGTATATAAAAAAAGAGATCAAACGCTTAAAAGAAGTCGGATCGCCTGACGAGCGTATAAGTTATGCAAGAAAAGCCTTGATAAAATACCCCGGCGACAATGAAATCAAATCTGAACTCGCGCTATGTCTGAATATACTGTATATCGAGAGAAAAGACGAGGCGGCGTTATCCGAGTCGGAAGCTCTTTGCAATTCCGTACTTGAGAACTGTACAGATATTGCTATCAAATGTGAAACGGTAAATGCACTTATTCACATTTATGCTTTTCAGCACCGCAGCGACAAAGCGCTTGAACTCGCAGACACGCTCACGCCGATGCAATTATGCCGGGAAGGCTTTCTTGCAAACGGCATAGGAGATGGGAACACCGAATTATATATTCAGAACTATATTGACAGCTTGGCAAGCAGTTTGGCGATTACCATCAGAAATTATGCAATTGAAGACGATTTGCCGAACGACGAAACGACGTGGGATAAAAAGATTGAAATGCTGAAAACGTCGAACGAGATATTCCGGTTGATCTACGGCGAAAATCTAATGTATTATCACGCGTTCGCGGCAATGAACCATTGGCTGATATCAACGTATCTGATAGCGCAGGGCAAAACGGACGAAACGCTCACCGAGCTTGAAAAAATGTGCGACCACACGCTTGCCGGTGACCGTTCTTATGAAAAAGACCACGGCAAACACTTTACGTCTGTTTTTACCGATAAGCTCATATACCCTGAACCGGGTAAAAACTTTTACGAACCGGCTGAACACAACCAGTGTTATTACAACCTTGATCGGTTGAACGCTGCCCGTTATGACGGCATTCGTAATAATGAGCGATTCAGAAAAATCGTAAACACGCTAAAAGAAAAAGCGAGATAAAAATCGGCCGGGACAGGTGAAGAACCCTATCCCGGCCGATTTTGTATATCAATTCCGGATCATGCCATGCAGTACAGATTCTTCCGCACGGTTACTCGGCGCAGTTCGCTTTTTTTGCGAAAAAACGCCGCGGGAGCTTCGTTACGGAAGCTCCCGCGGTTGCGGATCAGTTGTAAAGCGTCTCGAGTTTTTTGAGATGCTCGTATTTCGCCTTGGCGGCCTTTTCGGCTTTTGCGAAGAGCTCGGCCGCTCTCTCCGGGAAGGCCTGCGCCAGCCGGCTGTAACGGTTCTCGCTCTTGATGAAGTCGATATAGCTGGCGGTCGGCTCCTTGGAGTCGATGGTCAGCGGGTTCTTGCCCTCGGCCTTCAGCGCGGGATTGTAGCGGAACATCTGCCAGTAACCGGCCTCGACGGCCTTCTTCATTTCGCTCTGGCTGTTGGTCATACCGCCCTTGATGCCGTGCATCTCGCAGGGCGCGTAGCCGATCACGATCGACGGGCCGTGATACGCTTCCGCCTCGGTCAGGGCCTTGAGCGTCTGGTTCATATCGGCGCCCATAGCGATCTGCGCGACGTAAACGTAACCGTAGGACATGGCGATCTGCGCCAGATCCTTCTTGCCGATCGACTTGCCGGCCGCGGCGAACTGTGCCACCTGACCGATATTGGAGGCCTTGGAGGCCTGCCCGCCGGTGTTGGAGTAGACTTCGGTATCGAAGACCAGGATGTTCACGTCTTCGCCCGAGGCGATCACGTGATCGAGGCCGCCGAAGCCGATATCGTAGGCCCAGCCGTCGCCGCCGAAGATCCAGATGGACTTCTTGCTCAGGTAATCCTTCTCAGCGAGGATCTTGGCCCGCAGCGCCGCGCAGTCGGTGCCGGTGCAGGTCTCGAGCATCGCGACGAGCTTCTTGGTCGCCGCGTCGTTCCTGGCGCCGTCGTCGACGGTGTCGAGGTATTCCTGAAGGATCGCTTTTTTCTCTTCGTTCTTGGCGATGGCGGCAAGCTCCTTCACGTAGCCGATCAGACGGTTGCGGATCGTCTTCTGGCCGAGATAGAGGCCAAGGCCGTGTTCGGCGTTGTCCTCAAAGAGGGAGTTGCCCCAGGCCGGACCGCGGCCGCTGTCGCGGTTGACGGTGTACGGCATGGCGGGCGCCGAGCCGCCCCAGATCGAGGAACAGCCGGTGGCGTTCGAGATATACATCCGTTCGCCGAAGAGTTGAGTGACGAGACGGGCGTAGGAGGTTTCGGCGCAGCCGGCGCAGGAGCCGGAGAATTCCAGCAGCGGTTGTTCGAACTGGCTGTTCTTGAGCAGCGGGAACGAGGTCGGCTTCTTGGAGACGTTCTTGACGCAGTAGTCGAAGACGTCCTGCTGCGCGGCCTGCGATTCCTGCGGCTTCATGGCGAGCGCGGCCTTTTCAGGCGTGTTGTTGGCTTTCGCCTTGGCGGTCACGGGGCAGACGTTGACGCAGAGGCCGCATCCCATACAGTCAAGCGGGCTGACGGTCATGGTGAATTTGAGATCGCCGACGTCCTTGCCGAGCGTCCTGGCGGTGTACTTGGCGGCTTCCGGCGCGGCGGCTGCCTCTTCGGCGTTCAGCAGGAAGGGGCGGATCGTGGCGTGCGGGCAGACGAAAGCGCACTGGTTGCACTGGATGCAGTTTTCCGGGAACCATTCGGGTACGTCGACGGCGACGCCGCGCTTTTCATAAGCGGACGCGCCCTGCGGGAAGGTGCCGTCGGCTCTGTCGGCGAAGGCCGAGACCGGGAGGGAGTCGCCCTGCATCCGGGAGACCGGCTCGACGACCTCTTTGACGAATTTGACCACGTCGGGACGGTTGCCGGTGACGGTCCGCTCGGCGGTTTCACCGGTGGCGTCCTTCCAGGCGGCCGGGACGTCGATCCGGACCAGCGCGTCGACGCCTGCGTCGATGGCGCGGTAGTTCATCTCGACGACGGCGTCGCCCTTCTTGGCGTAGGACTTCTTGGCCATGTACTTCATGTACTCGACCGCTTCGGCGATCGGCATGATGTTGGCAAGAGCGAAGAAGGCCGATTGCAGGATGGTGTTGGTGCGCTTGCCCATACCGATCTCACGCGCCTTGTCGATGGCGTTGACGGTGTAGAAACGGATGTCGTTGGCGGCGATATAGCGCTTGACCTCGGCGGGGAGGTGCTCTTCCAGCTCCTCACGCGTCCACTGGCAGTTGAGGAGGAAGGTTCCGCCAGGCTTGACGTCCTGGACGATCTTATAGCCCTTGAGCATATACGAGGGATTGTGGCAGGCGACGAAATCGGCCTTGGTGATATAGTAGGGAGATTTGATCTTGCTGTCTCCGAAGCGGAGATGCGAGATGGTGATGCCGCCCGTCTTCTTGCTGTCGTACTGGAAGTAGGCCTGAATGAATTTATCGGTGTGGTCGCCGATGATCTTGATGGAGTTCTTGTTGGCGCCGCCGGTGCCGTTGCCGCCGAGACCCCAGAATTTGCCGGCGATGGTGCCCTTGGCGGAGGTATCCGGCGCGGGCATCTCGGGGAGAGAGCGTCCGGTCACGTCGTCGACGATGCCGATGGTAAAGCCGGCTTTCGGCTCGTCCTGCTTCAGGTTCTCATAGACGGCGAAGATCGACTGCGGCGGGGTATCCTTCGAGCCGAGACCGTAACGGCCGCCGACGATCTTGGCGGAAACGCCCTTGGTGGCCAGCGCGGTGACGACGTCGAGATAGAGCGGCTCGCCGAGGGAGCCGGGCTCCTTGGTCCGGTCGAGGACGGCAATCTTCTTCGCGGTCGCGGGGATCGCTTCGACCAGCTTGTCCGCGACGAAGGGACGGTAGAGACGGACTTTGACGAGGCCGACTTTTTCGCCGGCGGCGTTGAGGTAGTCGATGACTTCCTCGGTGACGTCGCAGACCGAGCCCATGGCCACGATCACGCGGTCGGCATCAGGCGCGCCGTAGTAGTTGAAGAGCTTATAGTCGGTGCCGATCTTCTCGTTGATCTTGTCCATATAGCTCTCGACGATGGCGGGCAGCGCGTCGTAATAGCGGTTGCAGGCCTCGCGGTGCTGGAAGAAGATGTCGCCGTTTTCGGCCGAGCCGCGGAGGACGGGATGCTCGGGATTGAGAGCGCGGGCGCGGAATTCAGCCACGGCGTCCTGATCGATCATCTCTTTCAGATCCTCGTAGTCCCACGCCTCGATCTTCTGGATCTCGTGAGAGGTG
>JAEEGL015401082.1_pt1 | contig 11750 bp, 13 predicted proteins | sample 9134231 | NCBI WGS metagenome assembly JAEEGL01 (sample SAMN16246548, study PRJNA631951) | gut metagenome | biome: gut microbiome; feature: rumen; material: fiber-attached | host: Bos | place: Iran: Karaj | collected 2018-10
AATGATTGTATTGATTAATGATGTAGGTTCAGCGCATAAAATAAATGAGTGTAGTGACTCCTACTCGATTGTTTTTAGGCGGTGAAGATGCGCAGTAGGCGGTGCAAGGATTGTATAAATAATTATGCACACCTACTTATATTTCAAAATAAGCATATTCGGATTTTTTATGTACGTTTATTACCATCCACATACATTTTATTTCATGGTTCATATCATTCATTCCACCATGATGGAACGGTGATTTGTTATCATTTTCATAACTTTGTGACAGAAAAGAAATGATAAGGTTTAAATCTACAATCAGCCTAATACATTATCTCCTATAGCCTTATCTTATAACAAACTATCTAACTTCAAATTCTTAAAAAACAATGGAAATCTATGGTTATTTAACATTCGTGGGTGACCTTCAGGAGATACCCACACAGAACAGTCAGTATGGCAACGAACCTTTTTTCTTACGCGATGTGTGCATTCACACCTTCTCAACAAGCACACAGGACGGACAAGTAGTACCTTACCTACGTGGCATTGCACTCCGACTCACAGGACGCATGGCACAGAACTTCGCACTCCTGCCAGGAGCATGCGTTGCTGCCGAATACAGCAGCTCCGCACACACCTACACAGACAAGTCGAACGCACAGCGACGTGCCAGCAGCAACCTCACCATCAGTCGCATCACCGAGGTCAAGAACTCTGACATCGAAGGAATATCAAGACTCATAGGTGCATGACATGACGAGATGGTCGGGGTGTCAGGTCAGTACATGGGAGTGAAAAAGTGAAAACAGCAAAAAGGTAAAATGTATTTTTCACTTTTGACTACGTCGAGCTAAAGGTTCACTATTCACTTTTCACTTCCTCTTACGACCACCCGGACAACCTTTTTTCGCATGTTTATTCGCATATTTATTCGCATATTTTTTCGCATTATGCGAAAACTCACAACTTTCGGTTTATGAATATGTTACAAGGCATTTTTTGACACATTTTCGCACTTTCGCATATTTTACGAAAACCCACCCGTTTTTCAGTAAAAAAGAACCTGACAACAACTCACCTGAAAGGATGAACGGGTACATAAAAATAACAGATATGAATACACCAAGCCACTTCAGCAGTTTCACAGACTGCAATCCTCGTCCCACGACATGGGACGACATCTACAAGCGCATAACGTCATTCAACAACGACGTATGCCGTCTCACCACATTATGCCGCCAGCAGAAGGCAGCAGGCAATATCAAGGATGCTGCACGCACCAAGGCATCAATGGGATTCTACACACCGTCAGTACACATGAAAGGAGGACGCAAGGAAAGCAATATCACAGCCTTCACACTACAGTGCATGTGTGACTTCGACCACATCAGCCGTAACCACATACGACTGCTCATGCAGCGTGTGGCGGACTCACCTCACACACGCCTCGCACACATCACCAGCTCGGAAGAAGGAATACGCATCATCTACGACTGGCAGGCAGTGACACCCGACGGAGAGATACTGCCACCCGACTTCTTCACCTACAACCCCGACAGCGGAGAGTCGCACCATGACTTCATGATGCGCTGTCTCCCCTACCACCAGCGGGCATGGGCACAGGGCAACATCTACTACCAGCAGCTGCTCGACGGAGCGGAGATAGACGAACACTGCAAGGACCCTAACCGCATATCATTCTACTGCCACGACATCCACGCATACATCAACACCACTCCACAGCCTATCATCATTGACCCTGCCGCACCTATCACACAGCCATCTTACAGCAACACGCAGGATACAGTGACCACCGCGCAGCATGACGACACCACCTCCACACCACAACAGCCCGTCAGCACGCCACAACAGACACAACAGACACAGGAGACGGACACACAGCTCACCACACTCATCGAGCGACTACTCCTGCAGCATCCATACCGCCAGGGACATCGCCACGGATTCTGGATAGCACTCGGACAGAGAATGAGGTTCCACCACTACTCAAGGGAACAACTCAACCAGTGCCGACAGACAGCACTACAGATACTCACCCTCCGCAACCTCATGCTCCCCGACGACCCCGCAACACGCAAGCAGGGAGAAGTGGACGACTGCCTCACATGGGGATATGAACACAGCAACGAGGCAACAGAAAAGAAGGAGGACGAAGAAGAGACATCAGACGACGACATCATCGAGACACAATGCCCGCTCTTCCCTGATGACATCTATACCAGTCTGCCACGCTGCCTGCTCGACGGACTCAAGCCAGTACTCGAGTACACATGGAACGACACACTCGAACGAGCAACATCAGTCACCTTCAGCTCCGAGCAGCCACGACGCAGGGCAGACGCACTGCTCATGTCGCTGCTCACCAACTACAGCACACTGTGCAGCAACACACACCTCATATACGGCGACCGCGACTACTCACCCAACATCGGATTCCTGTGCGTGGCACCGGCAGGCAACGGAAAGAGCATCATAGAGTACGGCTTCCGCATCATCGAAGCCACAGACCGATACCTCGAGAAGATATCAGCCGACGAACACCGGGCATGGGAACAGAACGAATGTAAGGGCGACGAACCACAGCCACACCTCATCGCCATGCCAGGCACGACATCACGCTCACAGTTCACCATCTGCATGAACGCCATGGGCAACGGAGGACTCATCATGAACTCCACAGAGATAAACACCCTCGTCAGCACACTCAAACTCGACGTGGGCAACTTCATCGACCTCCTCTGCAAGGCAATGATGAACGAGCAGATAGCACAGTTCTTCAAGGTGGACAACAAGCCTATCAAGATACAATTCCCGAAACTCTCGATATGCATGTCAGGAACATTCAGCCAGTTCCACTCATTCATACACACCCTCGAAGACGGACTCTACTCACGATTCCTCATCATCATGATGGAACAGCACACCGAGTGGATATCACAGAAGCCGGACTCTGGGCGCAGCAACCTCGCACAGCACTACAAGAGACTTAGCAACGACGCACTCGACATGTGGCTCATGCTCACCGACAACCCCACATGGGTCACCTTCACCGACGAGCAGTGGGACGACCACACACGACAGTACACAGAGCACACCGCACAGATAGTAGCCGAGGGAGCAGCAGACAGGGCATCCATCGTCAACCGACACGGACTGGCACAGATGCGCATAGCAGCCGTACTCACAGCCATACGCAAGTGGGAAGCATACAAGAAACAGCCATTCAGCCAGAAGACACAGGGCAGAAACGAACGACAGACCGACACACGAGGCAACTTTGCCGACACACACCGCATCATGCAGTGCACAGCCGACGACTACCGCACAGCATCACTCATCACACAATGCCTGCTCGCACAGTCTCTGCACCTCTCAACCACCATGACCAACCCGCCACTACGCAACGTACAACCAATGAAGCGATGGAAATGGGTAGAACTCGCCGTAAAAGAAATGCCTGAAACATTCACCTCAAAACAGTGGGTGGAGAAGGCACAGCAACACGGAGTAAGCGTCTCACAGGCATACAGAAGTATGCGCACTCTCGTAAAACATGCGAAAATGCGAAAATACACCAAAAATGGCATTACAACATACTCAAGACCTGATAATTAGAGATTTTCGCATAATGCGAAAAAATATGCGAATAAACATGCGAAAAAAGGTTATATTTTACCTCCCCACGGAGCCACGTAGCATATCATTTCGTGGAAGGAAACAGCATTGAGTTAAAAGTCAGCGAACAATCTAACTAATCCTCCCCATAGAGGGGGACAAACAGAAGAAAAGATTGAATATCTTTTCTGAAAGTTTGGGGCGCAGTGCTCGGCTGGTGAGAGACTACGAAGGTATCCGAGTCAGCAGACGTTAAGCACAAGGGAGGGTAACGGAGGCTCTTCTCAGTTAGCTCCATGGAGCGCCAGCAACCTCTGAGAGCTCAGCTAAAATCAACAGAATAAGTATAAACTCAGTGACCTCCGTGACTCCGTGGGAGATTAAAATATAAAATGAACCGCACAGGTCGAATTTCTTCACAGAATAAAATTGATAGAACACTATTTATCCAACAATCCGGATGGCCGCCCCCGTTACCTCCCTGCTGTCAGTGAGATCGCTTCGCTAAGTTTGGGGACGGGGAGCTTCCACAAGGGCGCATCCACAAACACCACAACAACATGAAACTACAAGACAGAGAATACACCAAGAAAGAGCTCGCATGTATGCTATACCCCGAGCTCAGCGCACCGAGCGCATCACAACAACTGCGACGCAACATCAACACATGTCGCCCACTCATGGACGAACTGCGACGCCACGGCTACCACAAGAACAAGAAAAGACTCACACCACGCCAGCTCACCCTCATCATCCAGTACGTATATCCCGACCGCTTTGACCCATAAACAGCCCACCGCCCACCTCTACGTCTCTTTACTCCTCTTCACTACAAGAGAGACGAAGACACAATCCCTACAAATCCCTACCAACACCTACACAGCCCTACACAACCCTACACACACCGCACAGCAGCATCGTACCTTTGCAACGTCATGACACCGACTGGCAGACACACGGAGACCAACCGAACCATTCCCGAACAATCCCCGAACCATTCCCGAAGGAACGCCAGCCACCACAACAACACATTACCAAACCATACGCCCGAAGCCCCGAAACGGCGTACTCCACACAACAACAGGAGTCAAAAAGGGGGCTCACACACACAATGGCAACAATCCAGACACCATCCTACGTGACAGGCATCACAGGCAAGGTATGCGGACACGAGAAAAACGAATACCGCACCAACCACACCTCAGGCAAGATTACCCTCTGCAAGAAGTGCCACCCATACAACGGACCAGCCACAGAAAGCCAGCTCAAGGTACGCGCCGACTTCATGGCACGCACAGCAGCCGTACGCAAGTGGCTCGACGACAACCGCCCGACAGAAGCACAGCCAAAAGGCACAGCACTCTATCAGGAAGCAGTGAAAATCAAGAAAGGACTCATGCTCGACAACATCCTCTCTGCACTCTCCCAGTACCAGGCACGCACAGCACCATTCGCCATCCTCCTGCCATCACAGGGAGGCACACGACAGAAGAACCACGACAACCAGCCAACCGTGACACCAGACCCCACACCAGCACCAGCAGACGACAACCCATCTGGCGAAGGCGGAGGCTTCTAAACTCCTGTATGGATAATACAGGCAAAGACATCCACCCATGCGAATAATACTGTCAATACTGTTCAACACCGAGTTCAGCCTCTCCGCATTAGCAGAAAGGCTGAACACACTAAAACAACATCACACAATGAGCAACGAAACAAAAAACAAGTGGTCAGTCATCATCAACATCGCACTCACCACCATCACAGCCATCCTGTCAGCACTCGGCTTCACGGTAGGATAGACACACACTCACACAACCATTCACAAAGCCCCCGCCGAGACACTCCCCCGCACCATGCGGGGGAGACATGGGGCAAAAAACAACACACCACAGCCATGCGAACCATATCACTCATCATCATACACTGCAGTGCCACCCCAGAAGGACGACACTACACACCACGGGACATAGACCTCTGGCACCGCCAGAGAGGATTCCGCAACGGCATCGGCTACCACTACGTCATCACACTCGACGGCACCATCTACCCATGCCGACCCGAAGAAATGACAGGAGCACACTGCCTCCACCACAACACACACTCCATCGGCATCTGCTACATCGGCGGACTCACCCCCCTCCACTACACAGGCACCGACGGCAGGACACACACCACACACGTACCAGCCGACACACGCACCCCGGCACAGCGCACAGCACTCACCACCCTGCTCACCACCCTCCACCGCAGATACCCCCACGCACTCATCCTCGGACACCACGACCTCGACCCCACCAAACAATGCCCCTGCTTCGACGCCATCAGCGAATACACCCACATCACCCACGGGAGCACCACCCCATCCCTCCATGCCAATACCATGTAACCCAACCCGTACCATGTAACCACAGCCAATACCATGTAACCACATAAACACGACAAAGGCCCGGGACATCCCGAGCCTTTGAAATTATAAAAAACCTGTATCATACGTGGCTAAACAACCACACAGGCACAAACAACAACAACCTCTTTACACCAAGAAATACCGTATCGTCCAACAGGCTATAGCTTAAATACCTTAGCCCACTCATATTCCTCACCGCCAAATGTCTGACTGAAAATCCTTGCAATACATCTGCACAGATAAGAAACAACAAGAATAACAATCATCAATATCGGAATGTTCAACGGGAACAGGAAATTCAACTTACTCGTCAAAATTGAATACTGAATCAAGTACGACTCCAAGCACAGACCACCTACAGCCATAACCAACCAGTTACCGATGCGAGAATCATATAAGCTCTTGAAAACGTCAGCATAGCAACATCTCCAAGTGAAATAAACAATACCAAAGAGGAAAGGTAAAGTAACAATCTGCCATGGAGCAACAGCCACATTCCTCTTTGCCATAAACTGAATACTGTAGAACAGACAAAGACAGACGAACAAGAACAGAATGTCCTTCCACGAAGCAACAACCTTCATCTCACCAGTCTTAACCTTGAGACCCATCCAAGCACCCATCAGCATAACACCAAAATAAGGTATCCACCTGAAACAAGTCAATATACCATATATGCCCCTTGCACTTACCTCATTCTTATAAGGGAAGAACCAATAAGCCACCAAAGTGACAATGGCAGTAAGCATTATCACCCAAGGAATCCTGTTGATAAACCATTTCCTGACCCCATACAACAATACATAATAAATCATTATGGCAATGACAAACTCACCACCAAATAGTCGCTTCAAGGTCAATCCAGCAAACCCAGTACCAGAAAGTATCAACCCAACAGCCACACATGCAAAACAGAAGGATAAATACGACTGATACGCCTCTTATACCAATTGTCAAAGCGCTTCATACTACCCCAGAACAATGTATATCCAGAGCAGAACATAAACAACGTATCACCAATTGCACCGCCCGTAGCAAGCATCCCATACTTAGGATAACACATATCTGCATGGCTATTGATAATCAACAATACTGCAAAAAATTTTATTATGTCTATACTTATATCACGCTGTATCAATCTATCCATTATAAATATCACCTAATTACTTAACCCAAACTATTCGGAATTATGCAACTAATAAGGAGCTACAAAAAATCAAATATGAATTCTCTTTGCAACTGCATTATATACATTCTCCGAATAGCAAGTACCCTTGATTGAAGAATCTTCAAATATCTCATTTGTCCTTGCTACAGCAGCCATAGACGGATGTTCAAGCTGCGACGCCAGCTCCGCAGGTGTCACAGCCCTGCAAAGATTACATATCTCAAAGAAACCATCATCCATCTTCTCTGACTTAGACAGGAACTCTGCATCATCTGGATTGTAAAAGATGATAGGTCTCTCAAGCAATGCATAATCAACAAAACAACTTGAATAATCCGTAACAAGAATATCGCACACACCCATCAACTCCTGATTAGACTCAACAACAGCATAATCCAAAATACGGAAATTATCCCTGTCCTCCAATTCAATATGAGGAGTAAGAGGATGAAGCTTAACAAGAAATACAGAATTGGTTCTATCAAGCACATCACTCAATTCCTTACTTTCATACAAGTCACGAACAATATTCTCCATTGCCTTAGGCCCCAAAGACGGCATACGATACGTAGGCATGAATATCACAGCCTTCTTATCCTTATCAATGCCCACACCGCCCAATATGCCCTCACGATCTAAGTTCTTGAAAGCATCATTACGAGGCTGACCAGTGATAACAATATCATCATAATTCAATGTAAACATCTCATTAGCCCAATCCTTGGCAAAACGAGACGTAACAGGCGTAACAGTTCTTCTTGTCCATGAGAACAAATGGTCCAAAGCCTTTTTTACAACTAATCTGACTCCAGTATATTTGCCATTATATATTTTCTTGAATCCCATGCCATGCCATACAGCAACAAGCTCTGCACCACCAACAAGCGGAAAAGTACCAAAATCTATCAAGCCATGACTGTAAACAGCAACACCTGCACGCAACTGCAACATCTTGCCTCTAAACGTACTGTTAAGACAAGCATCATACCCTTTAGCCCTTATGACAGACAGCGCAGACACATTGTCAGTGAGCCAAACAGAATGTATCTCTGGATGATGGCAATTCATGTATTCAAACATGTACATAGAATTGTCATCATACTTAGATCCCTCCCTGGCGCCATAAACCCACAACTTTTTATTGCGGAACGGAAACAAATAACAAATATTAAAGGATATAATATTTATCGGTAACGACCAGACTCTCCTATTCATATATCACTTTACCCTTCCAGAATTAACCTTGTACTCATACGAATGTATTCCTTCTGCACGGAAATCATCATGATAGCGAGAAAGAACATTCTTGAATATCTCATCATACTGAGGTATGAAAAGATCATTCTTCTTCTCTAACTCCGCTATAATAGCATTAGCCATAGGAGCAGTAACACTCAGATCTGTCTTGCCTGCAGAGAACGAAGTACCCTTTAACGAACCAGGACTGACATTAAGAATACGATTCGAAGTACCTGCCTTGTAAAGCTCGACATTTACACTTTCAATAAATATCTTGAGAGCAGCCTTTGTTGCAGCATATACAGAAAAGAATGGAGAACTCATGAACCCAGCAATACTAACCATTACACCACAGTAGAAGTCATCAGAGGATTCAAGTTTGTCATAGAACTTCTTTACAATACGCAAGACTGGTATCGTATTAACATTAAAGGAATTAAGAATCATATTATCATCCACATCCCTGAAAAGCTGAAGCTTACCAAAGCCCGCAGTAATCATCAACGTATCGATATCATTAAACTTATCAAAGATGGAATAATCTGACTGAGTAAGATCAAACTGATATGTCTCAAACTTATCTCTTCTGAATTCATCAAAAACAGGAGACTTGTCAACAATATATATCTTCTCAACATCATCTCTCACTGCCAGCTCCGTGGCAATACTTAATCCGATGCCATTGGCACCACCAACAATCAAGGCTCTTCTCATCTTAGCTCTATATAATTCTCTTTCTTATTGAATTTCTCGATTATCTCCGCAATTGCTATACTCTCACGCCTCCTGAGCTTATAACTACTCTTACGCTTATCTAATATCATAGAGATAAACTCCTGTATCTCGTACCTCAGACCATCACCATCGTAACTGTAAAAGAACTTCTTGTTCTTTCTCTGGTCTTCATACCTCACTTCGAAGAAAGATGTCAACCACCACGGAGCAGGTACATAAACATATCCCTTAGTACCCGAAACAACGAGGTTACCCTCAGTCTTCACTCCAATACCCAAGGTAATTGACGCAGTGGCATGTGGATAAATAATGTTAGACTTAGTAAATATATCAACCCCATTCTCTACCTTCGAATAGAAGTTAACGTCCTTGTAGTCCCTGCCAAGCAACTTAATTATAGACATAAGAGGTATAGGCGAATGTTCATTCATAGCACCACCAGCCTGCTCAGCATCCAACTCCCTCGTAGGAGCATCAACCATCTTTGACAAACATGCCTTGACATCAACAACATCGCCAATGATTCCACTTTTCACCAATGTAGTTATATGGCAGAATGCTGGACAGTATGCAGTCTTGTTAGCCTCAAGCAAGACAAGATTATTAGCATCCGCATACTCATACAATTCTCTTGCCTGCGAAGCAGACAGAGTAAAAGGAATCTCACACAAGACGTGCTTACCACTATGCAACGCCTGTTTTGCATAATCATAATGGGTCAAATGAGGTGATGCAATATACACAACATCAACCTCATTCAGGAACGCATTATAATCATCAGAATAACCCCTTAATCCATTTTCTTCAGCAAAACGACTGGCACTATCCCTATCAGGATTATATACAGCAACAGTCTTTACACCATTAACAAGCTTTGACTCAGGTACAAACCTCTTTGCAATACGTCCAGAACCCACAATACCAAGTCTGAACACCTCTTGTGATTCCTCACGCAGCATCGTAGAAGAAATACCCTCTGTCCTCGGAAGATAAACAACCTTGCAGTATTCATTCAAATAATCGAACTTACCTACCCAGTCAGAACCAATAGCGAATATATCAACATCGAACTTCTGAATATCATCAATCTTCTGACCAACATAATCTTCGATTATCACTTCATCTGCAAAACCAGTAGCTTTCACCGCATCAACACGCTCAAGCACATTGTTACGGACATTCAACTTTCCTCTACCCCTATCAAAAGAGTCACTCGTGACACCAACAATAAGATAGTCACCCAACTCCTTTGCCCTACGTAACAAGTTTATATGCCCCTCATGAAGCAGGTCGTATGTACCATATGTTATAACCCTTGTCATAAAGCTCTAATTTCATTACAGATCGTGTTATTTACAACACTATACGAAAAACAACTTCTAACCCTTTCCCACATTTGTCTTCCTATATCTGGTAAAACACCATTACCAATCAACAACTCAATCTTATCAACATAGTCACGAGGTTCAAAACTATCAACAACACATCTGTCATCACCAACGATTCGTCGATTATAATGATAGTCACTTACGATAGGAACAAGTCCCTGACTCATAGCCTCATTAAGAGAATTACTATGACCTTCACATGGTTCTTTGGAAGGGAACAGAAATATGTGCTGCGTCCTCATCATATCAACAAGGAACTCCTGAGTAGAGTTACCCTTGATAGTAATAAATTCCCTGAATGGAGACCTGTTAATCATATCTTTAACCAAATCCACATACGATGCACTTTTACCCTTTCCGCCAACTATCGTATAATGCAACTTCCATTCTGGATGACGACTACACAGTAAATTAAAAACCTCAATGCCAATATGAACATTTTTATCTGGGGAAATACGACCAAAATAACATATATTAACCTCGCCTTCTGGTTTCAGTGGACACGTACAAGGTATTTTTTCATCAAAAATATAATTAGGGAAATAAACCATCTTAGTATTACTTACAGATGATGCCAACTTCATACTATCCTCTCCTTCAAACATGGCAAGACTTTGCAAATCCATATTCCGCTTGAACATAGACTTATGCTCTGCACTTCCATTTGGATAAAAATCCATCACCTGTCCACCCTTTAAGTATTCCATAGAAGGATACCCCATAAATCTAACCATACGAGTCAGAAATAACTCGTATGGTACTAAAGGACCAGCATACGTCAAATGCAAAAAAGCAGAGTCTTTTCGATTCCCAAATAACATTTTTGAAAAGATCTTAACTGCATCAACGACTGCATAAAACAACGTCTCTAACCTATGACCATATTTACCTTCTAATTCTGCTCTATGCCTACGGATCGGAATTATGCAGAAACCAGCATCTTGCAAGCCTTTCATCACACGTCGGGCAGAAGTCTGTCCACCGCTCTTTGGCAACTGATTAAGATACCCACAATTGGAAAATGTATATATTTTTTTTATCATAAGTAGGTGTGCAAAATTATTTTTATAATGATTGTATTGATTAATGATGTAGGTTCAGCGCATAAAATAAATGAGTGTAGTGACTCCTACTCGATTGTTTTTAGGCGGTGAAGATGCGCAGTAGGCGGTGCAAGGATTGT
>JAEEGL016538432.1_pt1 | contig 11750 bp, 8 predicted proteins | sample 9134231 | NCBI WGS metagenome assembly JAEEGL01 (sample SAMN16246548, study PRJNA631951) | gut metagenome | biome: gut microbiome; feature: rumen; material: fiber-attached | host: Bos | place: Iran: Karaj | collected 2018-10
AAGTTCATGACGTATTCAGGTTTTCCGCAGAAGCGCTTCCTGAGTTCGGCGTTTTGGGTAGCTATGCCGGCAGGGCAGGTATCCTTGGAGCAGACTCTCATCATCATGCATCCCAACGATACGAGCGGAGCCGTCGCAAAGCCGAATTCTTCGGCCCCGAGGCAGGCAGCTATGGCCACATCGCGGCCGCTCATGAGCTTACCGTCCGTCTCTATGCGGACTCTGGTCCTCAACCCGTTACGGATAAGACTCTGATGTGTCTCAGCCACTCCGAGCTCCCAGGGAAGCCCAGCGCAGTGAACCGATGAATAAGGTGCAGCGCCCGTACCTCCGTCATATCCGGATATCAGGACTACCTGTGCACCCGCCTTGGCAACGCCGGATGCGATCGTTCCTACACCCGCTTCCGAAACAAGCTTTACGGATATGCGCGCATCACGGTTTGCGTTCTTAAGATCATATATCAGCTGGGCAAGATCCTCTATCGAGTAGATGTCATGATGCGGAGGCGGGGATATCAGCTGCACACCGGGAGTCGAGTGTCTGGTCCTGGCAACCCAGGGATATACTTTTTTGCCGGGAAGGTTTCCGCCTTCTCCCGGCTTGGCTCCCTGTGCCATCTTGATCTGTATCTCCTGAGCGCTTAACAGATATTCGCCGGTCACACCGAACCTGCCGGATGCCACCTGCTTGACCGCGCTGTTCCTCTCGGTACCGAAACGGTCCGTGGCCTCTCCGCCCTCACCGGTGTTGGACTTGCCACCCAGTCTGTTCATTGCTATGGCTATGGTCTCATGAGCTTCCTGAGAAAGTGAGCCGTAGGACATGGCTCCTACCTGGAATCTCTTCACGATCTCCTCAACGGGCTCGACCTCATCTATGGATACGGGTTCTCCTGCGGGAACGAATTCGAGTAGTCCGCGCAGCGTATGGGGATGGTTCTTATCATCCACGAGTTTCGTATATTCCTTATATGTCTCGTAATCACCGTTTCTTACTGCCTGCTGGAGCAGTGTGATGACCACGGGATTATAGAGATGGTCTTCCTTATCCGGGCCGCTCCTTAAGTTGTGGAAACCGATCGAATCAAGCGATGTATCCGAAGGAAGTCCCATGGGATCGAAGGCGTGATCGTGTCTGTAGGCTATGCCTTCTTCGATCTCCTTTAAGCCTATGCCGCCCACACGGCTTACGGTTCCGGTAAAGTAATTGTCTATGACCTCCCGGCTCAAACCTATGGCTTCGAATATACGGGCCGACTGGTATGACTGGATCGTCGAGATGCCCATCTTGGCAGCGATCTTAACTACACCCTTAAGGAGCGCATCGTCATAGTCATCAACAGCCGTGTAATAATCCTTATCAAGAAGCCCTATATCTATGAGTTCGCCTATGCATTCGTGAGCGAGATACGGGTTCAGGGCCCTGGCACCGAAGCCCAGGATGCAGGCTGCCTGATGAACATCGCGGATCTCACCGCTCTCAAGTATCAGTGATACCGCGGTACGCTTTCTGGTGCGTACCAGATGCTGCTCTACAGCCGATACCGCGAGCAGTGAAGGGATCGGCACATGGTTTTCGTCAACTCCCCTGTCCGAAAGAATGATGATGTTGGCGCCCTTTGATACGGCACGGTCTACTGATACATAGAGCTGCTCTACCGCACGTGCAAGAGATGTGTGCTTGTAATACAGAAGCGATACGGTATCCGCATGGAATCCGGGGCGGTCGAGTGACCTTATCTTCATAAGATCCACACCGGTAAGGATCGGGTTATTCACCTCGAGTACGGTGCAGTTTTCCCCTTTTTCATTCAAAAGATCTCCGTCCGAACCTATATATACCGTGGTGTCGGTCACGATCTTTTCTCTCAGGGAATCGATCGGAGGATTCGTGACCTGGGCGAACTGCTGCTTGAAATACCAGAACAGGATCTGATGGTGCTCGGACAGCACTGCCAGCGGAACGTCATGTCCCATGGACACGGTACGCTCCACACCTTCCTTGGCCATGTAGAGAATATTACCGGTCACCTCTTCATAGCTGTAACCGAATACTTTATAGAGTTTGTCGCGCTCGTCTCCGGATTCTGAAGGGACCTTGTGGTTGGGGATCGGAAGTTTCGATAAATGGATCAGATGCGAATCGAGCCATTCTCCGTAAGGACTTCTGTGAGCATAGTAATCCTTGCACTCTTCGTCGGAGATGATACGCTTCTTTATCGTATCCACCAGAAGGATGCGCCCGGGAGTGAGTCTGGATTTCTTTACGATCTTTTCAGGCTCGATAGGAAGAACGCCGACCTCGGATGAGAGGATCAGGCGGTTATCATCGGTTATGTAGTATCTGGAAGGACGCAGACCGTTTCTGTCAAGAGTTGCACCGAAGATGTCTCCGTCAGAGAAAAGCAGCGCCGCAGGACCGTCCCAGGGTTCCATCATCGTTGCATAGTAGTGGTAGAAGTCCTTTTTCTCCTCACTCATGAAACGGTTGTACTTCCAGGGCTCGGGAACCAGCGTCATGATCGCGAGCGGCAGGTCCATGCCGTTCATGTACATGAACTCGAGAGTGTTATCGAGCATAGCCGAGTCCGATCCGTCCGCGCTGATCACGGGATAGATCTTGCTCATCTCATCGGGCATGACGGGCGAGGTCATCGTCTCCTCACGTGCGAGCATCCTGTCGGAGTTGCCGCGGATCGTATTGATCTCTCCGTTGTGTGCGAGGAACCTGTAAGGGTGTGCACGGTCCCAGCTGGGATTCGTGTTGGTCGAGAAGCGTGAATGCACGAGCGCGATCGCAGTCTTATAATCTCTGCTCTGAAGATCCGTATAGAACCTGCGCAGCTGTCCTACGAGGAACATGCCCTTATATACTATCGTTCTTGACGATAATGAGCATATGTATGTATCACCGGAGCTCTGCTCGAACTCCCTTCGGATCACATACAGTTTTCTGTCAAAATCGATACCTCGACTGATTTCTTCGGGACGTTTTAAGAAGCACTGCATGATGCAGGGCATGGAATCGAGTGCTCTTTTGCCCAGAATGGACGGATCAGTCGGGACTTTTCTCCAACCGAGTACCTCCACACCGTCCTTGCCGGCGATGACTTCAAGCATGCGGATCGCAAAAGTACGCTTGAGCTCATCCTGCGGAAGAAAGAACATCCCGACACCGTAGTCACGTGCGTCTCCGAGTTCGATACCGCATTCCGAAGCTGCCTTCTTAAAGAAAGTGTGTGATATCTGTACAAGAATGCCGACGCCGTCTCCGACCTCACCGGTTGCATCCTTACCTGCACGATGCTCGAGTTTCTCCACGATATGAAGCGCATCATCCATGACCGAATAGGCGGCTGTACCGTCGATACTGACTACGGCTCCTATTCCGCAGGCATCATGTTCACGATCGTATCCTATCACGTTTTTCATAATTTCCCCTCGTCTGGTTGGCATTTTCTTCAGTAAAAACAAAAAAAGACGCTCATCGAGGGGACACTGTCCCATCAATGAACGCCTTTGCTCATTTACCTAATTGTATACAGGTATACGATTTATGTCAATATCTTTTTCACCGTTTTTAACGACGTCTTAATGACGTATTATCGACTTTTAGCGATGTTCTCACAGAGCCGTCTCAATCCTCCACGATATACCAGTCATCGTCCTCTTCATCATAGTAGTAGATCTCGTCTTCATCTTCGTCATAATAGAACAGCGTTTCGGAATCCTCATCATAGAGATAGAGGACATCATCCTCGTAGCAGTACCATATGTCTTCCTCGGAGTCATACAGCCAGCCGTCGTCCATATCATCATTTCCGTAAGATGTATAATCATCGCAGTCATAATCGTAGCTGTACTCGCAGGATCCGCCGCTGCTGATATTGCATCCGTACTCTTCCTCGTATGATCCCCAACCGCTCCAGCTGTCTTCAAATCCGCCGTAATCGTAGTAATGGTCATAGTCGGCACCGTATACAAAATTGCCCAGCCACTCGATGTATTCATCATCCAGGCCGATCGCTCTGTAAACAACGGTCAGCTGGTTATAGAAATCCGAGTCACCGTAGGGCAGGGATACCGCAAGTCCCGTCAGTTCGTTCTTATCGGCAGTATGCCCGTAATATGCCACGGCTGCCTTAAGCGCCGACATCAGATTTTTGGCCTCGGCACTGCTGTTGTCGATACTCTCGACCAGAGCCAGGATATCACTGATGTAGTAATCCTCCAGAGTGACGTCACTCTCATCAAATCCCCAATCCTCCCAGAAGCTTCTGCCTTTGGCCATATGAGGTGTACTGTAGTTGGCATCCAGAAGTGCGGCTTCGTTCTTATATGCATACGCTTTCCACGCTTCAAACAGGCTCTTCGCGGTCGATACATTGAACAGTCCCATGCAGGACGAGTAATCATCGCTGTGCTGCCTCTCATTGTCTTTAATGATCTCATCCACGATGTATTTGCCCAGGAGCGGAGTGGCAATTCCGGGGTTTTTCTCAAGTTCTTTCATCCATCCCGTATAGCTCCATCCCAGCCCCGACTCGAAGTCTTCCGACAGCAGGGCATACTTGCAATACGGAGCCAGCGCATACAGCGTCTCCATGCTGGCCATGATACAGCAGTCCATGCCGATGATATCGAAACGTACATCGCTGTGTTCGGCAAAAGCCCTCGACATTTCATCCAGTGTCAGGCTGTCATCCTCAGACTGCCACTCGTCATAACCGAATCCGTATACCGGTCCTCCGCCGTGATCCCAGAATACGAAGAAATACCGGTCAGCCGGATAATTCTTCTTACAGAACCCGATAAACTCGGACAGTGTCTTCTCCGATGTACAGTCAAGCTGGCCGAGATCATCGCGTATCAGTTCAAACCTGCCGTTATCCACCCGGTATGTCTGCGCGGTCCTCGATGAGATATCGTAATCCTGCCATTCCCTGGTACCCATGGTCTGAACTATGACATTCACGTTGTCTCCGACTCCGGATCTCATCATCTCGGCTATGTCCGTGGTCGCCTCACCGGCATTGGTTTCCAGATCGGATCCGTTTATATAGACCATGACGGTAGCGGATGATGCATCGGAACCTACTGATACGGATGATATATCCGCATAAGTACCCGGCGCATTATAATCTTCACTGTCATTACCGTGACTGTGAGCGGCCACGTTCGAGTTACTCTGCTGGCTTACTCCGCTGCTGTATTCATACTCATCCTCGTCGTCCGGGATCAGCATGATGATCAGGAAAAGCACTCCCAGCACAGCCAGGATCGCTATGAGCCATTTTAACGGTTTGTGTTTTTTCTCCATGTTGTCTTATTCCTTTGTTATCTTGAAATATGTTGTCTTATTATCGTTTTTCCTGATTATTGTTTTTCTTGATTTTCGTTTTTCTTATTAGCGGGCATCATATCCTTAAGCGACCTGTAGCGGATCGCTCCCTCCGGACATGAGCGGATGCATTCACCGCAGTGTATGCACTCATGGTCTCCGACCCTGCGCGTGTCCATCTTACAGATAGCGATACAGGCATTACAGCCGGTGCAACGGCTCCTGTCCACGGCTATCCCGAAGAAAGAGACAGGATTAAACAGCGAATAGATCGCGCCCAGAGGGCACAGGAATCTGCAAAATGCTCTGTAGCATACCGGAAACAGGAGCAGGCATACAGCCAGCACGAACACCTTCCACGAAAACAGCCATCCGATCTGTGACTTCAGATGCTCATCGGCCAGTACCAGAGGGATCCCTGCTTCAAGAGTTCCGGCCGGGCATATGTACTTGCAGAATCCGGGGACAAGCCTGACCAGAGGTATCGCTATGACAAAGACGATCAGGATCACATATTTGATATATGACAGTGCTTTAGTCACTCCGTTCTTACGGATCTTCGGTACCGGTATCATATAAAGGAGTTCCTGGATCAGTCCGAACGGACATAAGAAACCGCAGATCAGCCTTCCGAAAAGTATGCCGAACAAAAGCAGCGTACCGAGGATATACAACGGGATCCTGTATGCAGATCCGATAAGAGAACTCTGCAGACTGCCGAGCGGACAGGCACCCACCGCTCCCGGACAGGAGTAACAGTTTAATCCCGGGACGCATATTCCCTTGGAGCCGCCCTTATAAATCTTACCGTTGACGAAGCCGGTTATATGGCAGTTATAGAGCACGGCCGATATGAGCTGAGTATACTTTCTCTTCATCCGATGCCTATGCACTCCATGCAGATCATAACCGCCTTGCTCAGCACATCTCTTGCTCCGCCGTCCGCTATTCCCGCGATCATCATCGCCGCGGCAGCAACCAGTATGATCACGGAGATCATCCGCTTAGGTGATTTATCTTTCATTCCGGTCACTCCAGATAATCGGCCAGTTTCGCCACGGTGTCGCTGTAACTGGCCCCGTTAAGCATCGCACCTATCAGATGCCCGTCCCTGTCCACGAAAAAGGACGAGGGGATGTATTGAAGACCCGCGATCAGATCGTATATATCATCACTGGTACGCAGGTTAACAAACTCTGCTCCCGCATCACCCAAAATGCTGTTTGCCGCAGAGACATTTCTGTCGATCCCGTCATACACATCACACACTATGGCGATCAGATTCACGTTATCGGGCAGCTCACGATAAAGCTCCGCATAGTCTCCCATCTCGGAGATGCATGGCTGGCAGTAGGTGCCCCATATATGCACGATCGTAATATCGTAATCGGAAAAAACATCCTGTGTGATCTCTTCATTGTCCAGAGTAAGCGTCTTAAACCTGACAGTGCCGCCTGACAGTTCCGAAGCGGGGATGTTTACCGTCACGGTGTTGCCGCCCGTGCTTCCGGCCGTGGTCGAATCATCGGATCCGGACGCGGCCTGTGCGAAGCCTTCTCCGGGTTCATCGGAATCAGCAGAAGCCTGCGCGAAGCCTTCTCCGGGTTCATCGTCTTCATACTGGGCGGATTCGTTATCCTGGGTCTGAACCGGAGCTTCATCCTCATCTTCATCTCCCGCGGTATCTTGACCGGACTGGTCATTTGCGGATGTGACCGTCGTCTGCTGGCTTACGGGAACGTCTCCGTCCTCATCATCCGGAAGCAGCATGAAAATGATAAAAACCACTCCCAGCACTGCCAGTATTCCTATTATCACATTTCTTATCGTCTTCATCATTCCGGTAATTCTCCCGTGGTCTGTTTCGTCGCCTTACCGATTATAACACAACACGGCTCCGGTCAAAACGCCCGAAGCCGGTCAGAATATCACATAATTATTTCTTGCATTCCACAGGATCCATTCATCGTATCCCGCATCTTCCACCGCTCTTATCTGCTCTTTTATCTCATCCGCTCCGTATGAGATATGGCCTGTGACCCATGTGGCCGTAAAAGCCTGAAGCCATGCTCTCACGACAGCTCTGTCCGAGTCCGGAACATCGGATAAGACTTCCGCGGAATCGGAAAGTGCCGCATACACCGTATCATACGGTCTGGCATCGGGAACGGAAAAGCCGTAAACGCCGTTACCGTAGTGTGAAGGATATACCATCGGACAGATCGCATCCACACATGTGGAAAGCGCCGCATAATCCTGTCCGACCATGGTCACATCGATCTCGTTTCCGATGACCGTACCGAACAGATCCGCTGATACCGGAATGCCCTTGGCGTGTATCCTTTCGGATGCTTTTCTTAAGAATCCTTCTATATAGGTGTGCTTATCTGTATCCGAGAGTTCTGTTCCGTAATCGGCGTTTGCCGCTTCATCTCCGACCGGGAACCTGACATAGTCATACTGGATCTCATCAAACCCCAGATCCGCACCGTATTCCGCAAGTTCGATCATATATTCCCATGTATCTTCGTTACAGGGATTGACCCATGCAAGTCCTTCTTTGTCGGTGACGGGTCTGCCGTCATCGGATAAAAGAGCCAGTTCCGGAACGGCCTCGGCAAGTATCGGATCCTTGAAGCAGGCTATCCTGCCTATCACATATATGTCTCTTTTCTTAAGCTCGGCCAAAACCGCATCTATGTCACGGATAAATCCGACACAGGCTCCTATGTCCGCAGGAGTGCCCGAAGGCATCTTGAATGTCACAACGCCCTCATCATTCTTTATGTCGAGCACTACCGCATTCACATCGGTCCGGTCGATGACATCAAGTATCTCCTCAAATCTCGAACTGCCTGCTACGGGGCCGGTGACATATATGCCCCTGACCTTCACGTGCGAGGTAAGCCACTGTTCCCTGTCAAAGGCTGTTTCTCCGGCTTCATCCTCGTCCGCTTCCGCTTCTTTTGCGGCAGCCTCTTCAGCCGCCTTTTTTTGGGCAATCTCAGGCTTTACGGATGAACCTTTTCCTGATAACGATTCAGCCTCTGCCGCCGCTGTCCCGGCTACTTCAGAAGCCTCCGACATCGCTGTCCCGGCTACTTCAGAAGCCTCCGACGTCGCTGTCCCGGTTCCCTCAACTGTTTCTTCCCGATCACCCTTAAGGGGTCCGAACTTCGGCCCGTTTCCTCCGGGAATGCCTGTCACGAGCAGCACAATTATAGCTGCGGAGGCAATGATCACCCCTGCAGCTATAAACGTTATCATCAATATCTTTCTTTTTCTTATCTGTTGTTCGGAAAGCCGGCTCTTTTTCCACTCGCGTCTGTTCATTCAGAGGGTTCCTTTGTCATGAAAGATATATCTGCATTCGTTTCTTTGTCATAAAAGATATATCCACATACTATTTTATAAAAGATATAAATACATCCGATCTTTTATCATTTTAGCATGGCAACGATCCACTCGGGGTCAGGAGTCTTCATTTCCTCATCCGTCGCCATCTGTTCCATTATACCCTGAACCGCATACCAGAAGCATCTGGCCATGGTGTCGGCGTCTCCTTTATGGAAAATGCCTTCTTTCTGTCCGCGTTCGATCATTTTGACGGTCGGTGTAAGTGCGTCTGCGGATTCAGCAAGTTTCCTGGCTTCCTCCGGCATCCCCACGCGTCTTACCTGCCCCATCAGCACGAACATATAGAATACCCACGGCTGTTCTTTTGCAAAAGACATTACCTGCCCCAGAAAGGATGTCAGATATACATCCGGAGGTACCTCCTCGGGACAAGCTATGGAGCCGGGACCTTCGCTTCCCATCCTGACCAGCTCCATCAGCAGATCTTCTTTGGATCCGAAATAATGAAACATAAGCCCCGTGCTCATCGGCACCGCTTCGGCTATATCGGCGATCTTCGTATCGTGATATCCACGCTCCACAAACAGTTTGAGCGCGGTCATGAGTATCGCTTTTCTGCGTTCTTCTTTCTGTTCTTTTCTGGTCATGCCAAACCTCTGTATTTCAGATCTCGATGCTTCTCTTTAAGCTCTTCAGGATCCTCTTATACCTCGATGCTTCTCTTCAAGCTCTTCAGGATCCTCTGGACCGCGAACTTGCCGGAAACGACTGCCACCGGAAGGCCGCCGGGGCTCATGATCCACTGACCGGCGATGAAGAGATTTGATACACCTTTTACCGTGCCCTTAAATCTCATCTGTTTGCTGCCCACAGTCGTAACGAATCCCATATATGATCCGTGATATGCATTACAATACCTGTTATATGTCAGCGGTGTCCAGGAATCAAGTATTTCGATCCTGCCTGCCAGTTCAGGGAAGGCTGTAACTATCCTGTCGGTCACTTCTTCTGTCAGTTTACGTTTAGCCGCTTTATAGTCTTCCGGGCTCAGGCTCTCCCAGAACAGGTAATCTTCATCGGACTGACACAGATTAGCCTGAAGCACTGCCTTACCCGCGGGCGCAAAGCTGTCGTCATATGAGTAGTTCTTGACAGAGATCCTGTCAAAACTTCTCTCTCCTACCTTAAGAGGCTCACAGTCAAAGAATATCGTATCCTTTATCGAAAAATCATCATCGATGGCATACGCTACCTGGAAGCCTGTCGTGATCGGGTATGCTTTACGGTTTTCATATGCCTTCGCAAGTCCTGCGGGCATATACTTTCTGTCTATCAGTTTACCAAAAAGAAAGTCCGTATCAACAGCACTTATTACATAATCCGCGTTTACAGACGTACCGTCCGCAAGACGGATGCCGGATACTTTCTTCCTGTCGATCACTATCTCATCGACTGAAGCGGATGTATGAAGCACACCGCCCATTTCCTTAAATCTGGCCGCCATGCGAAGAGACATGGCGAGGGACCCTTTCATCGGGATCTTGCCGTTACCGCTCGTCATCGTACCATATGATACGAGAAGTGAATAAGCGGTATACTCTTCCGGCAGGTAATCACCCATCATCTTACGTATCACGGGTGACTTGAATCTTTGGCCCAACTCTCTGCAGTTTATATTACCATACTCTTTCATGACCTTGGGCATATTGGCCATGCCCTTACCCATCTCCATGTAATCCTTTATCCCCATCATATCCATGGGTTTGATCGAAGGTATCACGCAGCTCTCCGCATATCTGACATATTGAATGAACTTACGGATCTCAGCCTCATCTTCGGGGGATTCGTTTATCAGTTCCCGCTCGGTCCTGTCAAGATCGTTCCAGAGAGTTGCTTCTCTCCCGGCCACACGGCTGGTATAGAATTTCTCGGTATCGGCATATTCAGTATTCTCGTCGATAGCTCCCACGGTCTTCCATACTTCCCAAAGACCGGTCTGCGGATCGGTCCCGGTGAGCCAGTGTATGCAGTTATCGATGTGATATCCCTGTCTGTTCCATCCCATGCATTCGCCGCCCGGGATCGCATTCTTCTCATATATCTCCGCATCAAATCCGGCCTTCAATGCATATACGCCTGCGGATAATCCGGCGATACCTCCGCCGATTATGATCACTTTCTTCTTATCGCTGCTCATTTTATTTGTCCTCCTGTCGGTTGTTTGGGTGAGCTGTGCCTGGTTGGTTCTTGGTTGGTTCTTGGTTGGTTTTTGGTTTCCTTTTGGCTTTCATTATGTTGGTTGAACAACATTTCATTGAATGTATATTCAATATAAACTCAACGAATTGGTTTTGTCAATAGTTTCGTTGAATATTTTTTCAACAAATTAGTATTCCCCCAAAAATCGGAAGTAATCCGGCTGAAAGCACTGGGATCCGCGTCTTCGGCGATTTCCAGTGATTTTAGCTCCGCGGATGTGCGCGGGGAGCACTGGGATTTTTTGTTCTGGCGGATTTCCAGTGCTTTTTCCGTGGGGTTACTGCGATGATTGCACTGGAATCGGCGGTCTCCGATGATTTCCAGTGCTTTTAGTTCCTCGGATGTGCGCGGGGAGCACTGGGATTTTTGATCTGGCGGATTCCCAGTGCTTTTTCCGTGGAGTTACTGCGATGATTGCACTGGGATCTGCGGCCTCCGGCGATTTCCAGTGCTTTTTTGACAGGATCCGTACATATCGACCAAGCGCCGCCGGATCCCATGTTAAAGTGCGATTCATGTTGAGAGCGGTTCATGTTGAGATGCGGTTTTCGATTTGTTATATTGAAAAAAATGAAAGGAACACTACTATGAACGAACATATACTCTGGTACGACAAACCCGCATCAGACTGGAACGAAGCGCTCCCCCTCGGAAATGGATTCATGGGTTCCATGTGCTTCGGAGGGACTTTGATCGACCGCTTTCAGTTAAATCTCGACAGTCTTTGGCAGGGAGTATTTCGCGACAGGATAAACCCCGATGCCCGCGAAGCCGTAGATAAGGTAAGATCC
>JAEEGL010367215.1_pt1 | contig 11749 bp, 6 predicted proteins | sample 9134231 | NCBI WGS metagenome assembly JAEEGL01 (sample SAMN16246548, study PRJNA631951) | gut metagenome | biome: gut microbiome; feature: rumen; material: fiber-attached | host: Bos | place: Iran: Karaj | collected 2018-10
CATCTCTCTATGACGGACAGGTTAAAAAGCAGATTTTTTATGCTAAGGCCAGAAAATATAAGAGCAGTTACGAAGCGGCAGTGGATAGAAATAACGTTTCAACAACTGTATGTGACAATCTTATAAACTGCGTAAATAAGAATCTTGATAAGATGCATAAATATGTGAAGCTCAGAAAGAAACTTCTTGGATATGATGAACTTCATATGTATGATGTTTATGCTTCTATGGTTAGTGATTATAAATGTAAAGTAAGTTTTGAAGAAGCAAAGGCTATTTCGCTTGAGGCACTGAAACCTTTAGGTGATGATTATATAAAAGTGCTTAAAGAGGCTTATGATAACAGATGGATAGATGTGGTTGAAAATGAAGGAAAGCGCGGTGGCGCATATTCTTCCGGAGTTTACGGAGTTCATCCTTATGTACTTCTTAACTGGAGCGATACTCTTGATGATGTATTTACTCTTGTGCATGAGATGGGACATTCGATGCATACATATTATTCAAATAAAGCCCAGAGCTTCTTTGATTCGAATTATAAGATATTTGTAGCTGAAGTTGCTTCTACTACAAATGAAGTACTTTTACTTAAGTATCTTCTTGATAAGGCTACAAGTGATAAGGAAAGAGCATATCTTATCAATCATTTCCTTGAAAGCTTCAAGGGTACATTGTATAGACAGACAATGTTTGCGGAATTCGAGAAAGAAAGTAACAAAATGGCAGAAGAGGGAACACCTCTTACAGCTGATACACTTTCAGGTTTATACATGAATCTTAACAAGAAATACTTCGGAGAGGAAATGATATCCGATCCGCTTATTGCATATGAGTGGTGCAGAATACCTCATTTCTATTACAATTTTTATGTATATCAGTATGCAACAAGTTTCTCTGCTTCGGTAGCTATTGCTGATCGTATACTTAAGGAAGGTCAGAAGATAGTTGATGATTATAAGAGATTTCTTAGAAGCGGATGTACAAGTGATCCTGTAAGTCTTCTGAAGATTGCCGGAGTTGACCTTTCTACTGAAACACCGGTACAGGAAGCGCTTAATGTATTTGAAGAATATATAGAATTATTATTTGTTGAAAAATAAAACGATTTTGTTATAATGTCGATATGCTTATTGGAAGAAGGGGTATTGCATGAGCAAGAAAAAGCATGACAACAACAGAATAACAGCAAAACCTAATGTAGATTCAATAGATAAAAATATCTATGAAAGAATAGGTGAGGAAGTTTTTTCTGAAGATATTTATCAGGTTTCCGGAGATGATATTTTGAATTATAGTCCTTTGGTTGAAACAGCGACTTTGAAGGTTAAGTCTGATGCAAAATCAAAAGGAAAGAAATTCGGGAAAGCTGATCAAAAAGGTAAAAAGTCGGATAAGAGACAGTCGGAAGAAGAATCGGGCAAAAAAGACTCGGATGAAAAAAGATCTGATGACGAGAAGTCAGATGAAGAAGATTTGGAAGTTAAGAGTTCAGAGGAAAATCAGTGTGAGGAAGATTTTACTGATAACTTAAAAGAAATAGACTCGGACGAAAAAAAATCTGATAAAGAAAAGTCAGATGAAAAAGATTCAGATCAAAAAGATTCCGGTGAAGATGTCGATGACGAAGACGACGAAGACGACGATGATGACAATTACGACGACGATGATGACGATGAAATAAAAAAGAAAAAACGTAAAAAGAAAAAGAAGAAATATGGACCGGGTCCTGTAAAGAAAAAAATACAGCGTCTTTATGAGGCGAAGAATTATAAGTGGATAGTTGCCTGCTTTATCATAGCCTTTTTTGAAGATGTTATACTCGAGATCCTTGGAAGAAGATCATTTGCGAATGCATTTAAATTTATGTTCAATTCGCCATTGGTATTCTTTATTAACATACTTATTATATTCGGAACGCTTCTTCTTGGACTTTTATTTAGAAAAAGATTATTCTTTGTATTCCTGGGTGGATTCCTATGGTTTGTCATGGGATTCATAAACTTTATGGTCCTGGGATTCAGGATAACGCCTTTTTCAGCCATAGACTTCCTCATGGCAGTGGATGTCATGAGTATGATGGATATTTATTTCAATAAACTACAGCAAATACTCATCTTTATGGGTATAGGAGCAGTGATATTCCTTGTGGTTTTATTCTTCAGGTGGACACCTAAGGTTAAGGGTAAGCTTAAGAGACTTCTTAACTTTTCGGTATGTGCCGGGGTGTTCCTGCTTTCATATGTACTTATAAATATTGCGACTGAGGCGGGAATGATTTCCGATGATTTCTCAAATCTTGGAAATGCATATAAAGAATATGGATTTGTTTACTGCTTCTCCAACAGTATTATTGATGTCGGAGTAAGTAAACCTAGTGATTATTCAGATGAAACAGTTAAAGAGATATTCTATGAGACAGATAAATCATACAAAGAATATCTTGAGAAAAGAGGAGAGAAGAAGACTCCTAATATTATAATTGTTCAGCTGGAGTCATTTATTGATATTGACAGAATAGCCGGTATTCATACAGATAAGGATGCTGTGCCGAATACCAATGCATATATGGAAAAATATCAGTCCGGTTATCTGACTGTTCCATCTATCGGCGCCGGTACTGCAAATGTTGAATGCGAAGTTCTTACAGGAATGAAGACAGGACTTTTTGGAGCAGGCGAATATCCTTACAAGACGGTACTTACCAATACTCCTTGTGAAAGTCTTGCACAGATTCTTAAGAGACAGGGCTATACAACTTTTGCAATGCACAATAATAAAGCTGTTTTCTATAGTAGAAATGAAGTTTATAATCAGCTTGGATTTGATTATTTCGATTCACAGGAATTCATGGAAAAGCTCACATATACCAGTACAGGATGGGCTAAGGATGAATATCTTGTAAATGAGATAGAAAAGTGCCTTAATTCTACCGATTCTGACGATGATTTTGTTCATTGTATATCGGTTCAGGGTCATGGTAAGTATCCGGAAGACGGTTATAATTGTACGAGACATATTACAGTTACAAGAGATGACGGTGATCCGGTTCTTACAAACCAGTATGGATATTTTGTTAATCAGTGTTATGAAATGGATGCTATGCTGGCAGATCTTAAGAAGATGCTGGATGATCGAGGAGAGGATTATGTCCTTTTCGTTTATGGTGATCACCTTCCAAGTATTCCTTTTGAGATGGAAGATGTTATAAAAGGAAATGAATTCCAGACAGAATACATTCTTATCAATAATATGGGAATCAAGTTTCCTAAAGATGATATAGCTACATATGAATTTTCGGATTACCTTCTTTCAGCTCTTAATCTTGATAAGGGAATATTCCAGAGAATTCACAGCGAATATGAATGGGATTCTGAGATTTATACAGAAGCACTTCATACAATTCAATATGATATGTTGTACGGTGACAGATATATTTATATGATGATGCCTCAATATTCAGCTGCAGGAATGATGATGGGATTAAATCCTATTTATGTAAATGAAGTTACCCTTGATTCAAATCAGATTGTTGTTAAGGGATCTAATTTCACAGAATTTTCGACGGTGGTTTTAAATGATGAAAGACTAGTTACAACTTATGTTGACAGTAATACAATCATTGTTGCCAATGATGAATTCGAAGAAATTAAGGCCGGCGACAGAGTAGTCGTAGAGCAGATTGATAAAGATAAACATAAACTCGGAGAATCTGTAAATGCAGTAATATATAATCCGGGGTATTAAAATCAATTTATTTGTGATATTATATATCACCGGTAGATTAAGAATATAGAATAAAGGATAAAAAAATGAAAAGAGAAGACATTAGAAACATAGCGATAATTGCCCATGTAGACCATGGAAAAACCACACTCGTTGATGAATTACTTAAGCAGAGCGGTGTATTCCGTGACAATCAGGAAGTTGCTGAACGTGTAATGGACTCAAATGATATCGAGCGTGAAAGAGGCATAACAATCTTATCAAAGAATACAGCTGTTATGTACAATGATATCAAGATCAATATCATTGACACACCGGGCCATGCGGATTTCGGTGGAGAAGTTGAACGTGTTCTTAAAATGGTTGACGGAGTTATTCTCGTTGTTGATGCGTTTGAAGGACCAATGCCACAGACAAGATTCGTTCTTCAGAAAGCGCTTTCGCTTAATCTTTCGGTTATAGTATGCGTAAATAAAATTGATAGACCTGATGCAAGACCGGCAGCAGTTGAAGAAGAAGTATTAGAGCTTCTTATGGATCTTGATGCTACAGAAGAACAGCTTGACTGTCCATTTGTATATGCTTCTGCAAGAGAAGGTATTGCATCATATTCTGCTGATGAACCTGGAACAGACATGAAGCCTCTTTTTGAGACTATCATCAGTCATATTCCTGCACCTGAAGGAGATCCGGATGATGGACTTCAGATTCTCATCAGTACTATAGATTATAATGAATATGTTGGACGTATCGGTGTTGGTAAGATCGATAATGGTACAATTAAACTTAACCAGGATGCTATTCTTGTAAACCATCATGAACCGGGAAAGCAGATTAAGGTTAAGATTGGTAAGTTATATGAATATGACGGACTTAACAGAGTAGATGTTGACAGTGCTACTGTAGGTTCTATCGTAGCTATTTCAGGTATTGCAGATCTTAAGATCGGTGATACTATCTGTTCTGTTGATAAGCCAAATGCTATTCCTTTCCAGAAGATTACAGAGCCGACTATTTCCATGGATTTCATGGTAAATGATTCGCCGCTTGCCGGTAAGGAAGGTAAGTTCGTTACTTCAAGACAGATCAGAGAGCGTCTTTTCAGAGAACTTAATACTGACGTAGGACTTCGTGTAGAAGAGACAGATTCTACAGACTGCTTCAAGGTTTCGGGACGTGGAGAACTTCATCTTTCGGTTCTTGTTGAAAATATGCGTCGTGAAGGATACGAATTTGCAGTAAGTAAAGCTGAAGTTATTTATAAATATGATGAATCAAATAAAAAGCTTGAGCCGTTTGAAATAGCAGTTATTGATGTTCCTGATGATTTCTCAGGAAGTATCATTAATATGCTCAGCTTACGTAAGGGTGAACTTATAGCTATGGCTCCGGGAGAAAATGGATTTACAAGACTTGAGTTCAGAATTCCTTCAAGAGGTCTTATCGGATTCAGAGGAGATTTCCTTACAGCAACTAAGGGTACAGGTATTATCAATACTGTATTTGATGGATATGATAACTATAAGGGTGATATGAGTTACCGTGCAAATGGTTCCCTCATTGCTTTCGAAGCAGGAACATCTATTACATATGGTCTTTTCAATGCTCAGGAAAGAGGAACACTTTTCATCGGACCTGGTGTTGATGTTTATGCCGGAATGGTTGTTGGTGAAACAGGTAGAGCTGAAGATATCGAAGTAAATGTATGTAAAACAAAGCATCTTACAAATACAAGATCTTCAGGTGCTGATGATGCTCTTAAGCTTGTTCCTCCAAGAATTCTTTCTCTTGAGCAGTCACTTGACTTTATCGATACAGATGAGCTTCTTGAGATAACACCTAAGTCACTTAGAATCAGAAAGAAGATTCTTGATTCAAGACTTAGAATGAGAGCTTCTAGAAATAATAATCAGTAATTATTTAGGTGGGATATTTTATGTCTCGTTTTTGAGATATAAAATGTCTCACCTTATTTTGAATATGGGAATAATTTGTTATGTTCGATTGAAGGGGAGGATATAATGAGAAATCTTACAATGCTTATGGACTTTTACGAGCTCACTATGGCAAACGGGTATTTTGTAAAAGGCTATAAAGATACATGGGCTGTTTTCGATATGTTTTACAGAAAGAATCCTGATAATGGCGGGTATGTGATCTGTGCAGGTCTTGAACAGCTTATTGAATATGTTCAAAATATGCACTTTTCAGAAGATGATATTAAATATCTTGAGAGTAAGAAAATATTTGATAAGGGCTTTCTGGATTATCTTCGGGATTTCCATTTTACAGGAACTATAGAAGCTGTTCCTGAAGGAACGGTTGTTTATCCGAACACACCTCTTGTGACTGTAACTGCACCTGTGATCGAAGCACAGCTAATGGAGACTATGCTTCTTATATGTATTAATTTCCAGTCGCTTATAGCCACAAAGGCAAGCAGGATCTGCCGAGCAGCCGGAGATAATGTGATAATGGAATTCGGAGCAAGAAGAGCCCAGGGACCGGATGCTGCAATTTACGGAGCAAGGGCGTGTTATATCGGTGGAGTCAATGCTACAGCAACAGCTCTTGCGGACATAAATTACGGTGTGCCTGCAATAGGTACAATGGCTCACAGCTGGATTCAGTTCTTTCCGTCTGAATATGAATCATTTAAAGCTTACGCTGAGGTTTTCCCGGATACGTGCACACTTCTTATCGACACATATGATATTCTGAATAGCGGACTTCCGAATGCTATAAGGGTTGCCCACGAGGTTCTTGAGCCTATGGGTAAGAGACTGAAAGGGGTTCGTATAGATAGCGGTGACCTTGCTTATTTTTCAAAAAAGATAAGGAAAAAGCTGGATGAAGAAGGGCTTTCGGACTGTAAAATTGTTGTATCAAATTCTGTAGATGAATATCTTATTGATTCTTTGAACAGACAGGGCGCGAAGATCAATTCTTACGGAGTGGGTGAGAGAATGATCACCTCAAAATCAGATCCTGTTTTCGGTGGGGTTTATAAGCTTGCTGCAGTAGAAGATACAACCGGCTCAGTAAATGGAGATGAAAAGGTATTTATTCCAAAGATAAAGATATCGGAAAATGTTGAGAAGATAACTAATCCGGGAAAGAAAAAACTTTGGAGGATATACAGTAAAGAAACAGGCTACGGACTTGCCGATATGCTCACTCTTAGTGATGAAGTTATTGACGGAGACGGCGTAACACCATTTGTTGATGAGTCAAAACCTTGGAAGAAGATGCATTTTAAAAATGTCATCGCTAAACCTCTTCAGGTTAAAATATTTGAAAATGGAAAGCTTGTTTATGATATTCCGAAGCTTGAAGAAATACGAGAACTGGTTAAATATCAGCTTGAAAATACTGTATGGCAGGAGGAGCAGAGGTTTGCAAATCCACATGCTCATTATCTTGATCTTTCTGAGAAATTATACAAGATTAAAACAGATCTTTTATCCTTAAGCGGACCTTCTGATCAGTAGTTTATACTGATTAACATAATATTATAAAGGATTGTGACATTATCTTGATTTGGTATGTCTAAAAAAGCATAAAAAAGCTACAAAATTTGTTGATAATTTACATAAAAAATGATAAACTTATGATGTTAGATTGTTGGGATAGATTTAACATTTTCTGCCTAATCCTACGTCTAAAATTACTACATGTGGAGTATTGGTTAGGGGGTACTTCGCAGAGGAGGGCTATATTATGGGCATGACAGAAGAAAATGCTGAAGATCAGCAGATAAGTTATGATGAATTTACACTGAATTTCAAACTTCAGGAGGATATTCCTGTTGAGCAGTTTGAGCTCAGTATGTTTAATTATGAATTTGTGGGTAATAGGACTGTTTGTAGTCTTAAAGTAGTGGATAATGTCAGGGTTTTACAGTATAAGATTCCTGCCACACTTCCGCTTGAGCAATTTTTCAGAAAACAGTTATATAAAGGAGAGTTTCTTTCAATCCTTTCCAATATATTGAATCAGTTGATGTATTTTGAAGAGAACAAAATGCCGCTCAATAAGATTCTTCTTAACGTGCATTATATGTATATTGAACTTTCAACACTTGATATTCAGCTTATATATATGCCTGTAAATAAGAAGTTCCCTGATTGCAATATCACAAAGTTTATTCAGACATTTATCAGCAAAGTAAGATATGCAAATATGGAATGCGTTGAAGCGGTAGAACAGATACTTCATTATCTGGATAGCAAGCTTATGTTTAATCTTGCTGAGTTCTATCATTTCATTCTTTCTCTTGAAGCAGAGACCATCCTTGAGGATGAGAAGGAAGAGAAGGAGAATGATACATCCGTACTTATTAAGTCTTCTAAGGAATATGAGAATCCAATTCCATATCTTGTTAGAGTTAAGACTAATGAACTTATTCCTATTCTCAAGAGAGAATTCCTTGTTGGTAAATCACCTGATGCGGATTATCAAGTTACAGACAACAGAAGGATAAGTAGAAGACATGCTATATTCACTGTTAGTAATGGTGAATGCTATGTCATCGATAATAATTCGACAAATCACACATTTGTAAATGGAAAACTTCTTCAGCCTGGAGTTGAGATCATGCTTTCAAATGATGATTACATCAGACTTGCAGATGAAGAATTTAAATATTGGGTAAGATAATCATAAATAATGGTTATAGAAAAGATAAGAGTGTAAATGATCAAATTATTTACACTCTTATCTTTTTAGTATTAAAGTATTTTATTGTTAAAGTATTTTGTTGTTAAAGTATTTTATTACTAAAGTATTTTTGCTTTTAAAGAATTTTTATTATTTGAATATTATAAGGATTGTTGAGTCCAGCCTGTCTATGTGAGTATAGGTAAGATTACCCCTTCCGCTGGCACTCATAAGTTCATTCAGACAACCTTTGATATCTACATCTTTTACGGCAACTTCAAGATAATTTTTTGGTGTACTCTGAAGAAGGATATTTACCGTGGTTGAAAAATCTGATTCGGTATAATAAATCGTTCCGGAAGATTTAAAATAATTTAAATCATCTGAGGAAGCTTTCTTTGAGCCGCCCTTTTGCCATACATGATCAAAAGATATTTCATCATCTGTAAGATTATAATAAGCATGAGATACGACATTCATTCCTTTAGGATCATCCCATGTTGAATCTATATGATACCAATTGCCATCAATCTCAACCAGGTTCCAGGCATGAGGTTCATTTCCGGCGCTTCCTATAATAATATCACTTTTAATTCCTGCTCCGGCAAGGAGAAGAGTTAAAGCTTCAGCATAACCGCTGCATACGGCTTCACCGTCAATAAGTGCGCCGTAAGCCCTGAATTCATTATCATTATTTGGATTTCCGGTACTGTATTCGCAGGTGTCCACAAGATAGTCATGAAGTGCAAGAACTTTCTGCTGATCGGGCATATTCTTATAAGTATATTTATTTACTATTTCCAAGACGCGCGAATAAAGTTTGTCGGCATCAGGATTATTTGCCGGTATAGGTGTTGAAGAAGTGAGCAGATTGTAGACATAGGTGGATGCATTTTGTCTAATAACGAATTTAACCTTTGTCTTTCCGGAAGATTTATAAATTTCATACGAATCTACCGAACCGCTGATGGATGGAAGATATTGGTTTATTTCGCCGAGTTTCGATTCATCTATATTTTTTATAAACATGCTCACAGAATCGGCTTTCTTCTTCTCGAGGGAAGTATTTATGATGTTGGCTGCCTCTTCGATATTTTCAGCAGTCTGTAGTTTACTTTCATCATGTTTATATTTGATGAGCTTGCCAATCTTAATCGAACAATAACCGATTAAGGCAAGGAGGATGATATATATAATTCCTTTGAATAACTTTTTGATCATAAGATTATTCCTCTTTGTAAAACCATTTTTTTAGTGGTTTCATAATACTTTTTAATTGATTTTATTATATCATATATATGCTTTTTGATGTAGAGAAAGTAATTTTATATTCATGATATGGGATTTTCGTGTTATATTGTTTTATGGAAATGCAAAAAATGCATTTTTCATATGTGCTGATTATTTTCTGTGATTACAGGATATATTCATTGTGAAAAGAACGTTTCTGTGAGTACGGATTACAGGATATATTCATTGTGAAAAGAATGTTTCAGTGAGTACGGATTATTGGATATATTCATTGTGAAAAGAATGTTTCTGTGAGTACGGATTACAGGATATATTCATTGTGAAAAGAATGTTTCTGTGAGTACGGATTATTGGATATATTCATTGTGAAAAGATTGTTTCTGTAGGATCAGGATGATTTCTGTAAATACAGGTTATTAAATATAGCTATAAAATAAATACAAAAGGAGTAAAAATGGATTTCAGTAATATTTCAAATACAAAGATTATAAAGGGGAAGGACTGTGTTATTAATTGCAGTGAGATTTTCAAAAATTACGGAAGTAAGGCGCTGATTGTTACAGGAAAGCGTTCAGCTTACATCAACGGATCTCTTAATGATGTGAAAGAAGCGCTTGATAAGGTTAATATCGAATATGCCACATTCAGTGATGTTGAAGAAAATCCTTCTGTAAATACAGTTTTAAATGGCGGTAAATTCGGTCGAGAGGAAAGATGCGATTTTGTTATCGGTATCGGTGGAGGTTCTCCTATGGATGCTGCGAAGGGAATTGCATTAAGCATCAAAAATCCGGAAATCGGCCAGAAGGAGCTTTATGATAAAACTCTTAAACTTGAAGCATTACCTGTGCTTATGATACCGACAACCTGTGGTACCGGGTCGGAAGTTACAGGAGTTGCTGTTATTTCTGTTCCTGATAAGAGAACAAAATGCAGTCTGCCTCACAGAATATTTCCGGAAGTTGCATTTCTGGATGCTAAATATCTAATGAGTGCTTCAAGAAAGATAATTGAATATACAAGTATAGATGCTCTCGGACATATTTATGAAAGTTACATCAATAAGGGTGTGACGGATGATTGTAAGAAGGTGGGTCTTGCAGGGCTTGACCTTTTTGCCGAAGTTAAAGGTGAGATATTCGGCGGAGGAGAGTATTCATTTGAAGCTCTTGATAAGATGCTTCTTTCATCAAATTATGCAGGGCTTGCGATCAAGGTTTCCGGAACTTCGGCTCCTCATGCACTCAGCTACAGACAGACATTTGAATTTGGTATTACTCACGGTAAGGCAATAGGTCATTTCCAGCCGGGATATCTTAAATATGCTGCTAAGGAAGATAGAGATATACTTATTAAGACAGCAGGATTTAAGGACTTTGATGAATTTGAAGAATTTATAGGACTTAAATGTTCATTTGATGAAGCACCTTCAGATAAGATCTTAGAGATAAAGCTTAAATCAGTGGATGAGATTATGGCTGATGAAGCAAGGATAAATAAAATTCCGTATAAGGTAGATAGAGATATCCTACTTGATATAGCAGGTATAAAGAAGTAAACGAAATAGAAGTATTTACTCTTGAATGAATATTTCACATGTTGTAGAATGATTTTCGGTATTCATATGTAAATTCATTTTATATATTTTGAAAGGATTAGATTATGGCACAGCTTTGGGGCGGAAGATTCGCCAAAGAAACAGATAAATTAGTTTATGATTTTAATGCGTCAATTACTTATGACAAAAGATTTTTAAAGCAGGATGTGAGAGGAAGTATCGCTCATGTTACTATGCTTAGTTCAGTAGATATAATTTCGAATGAAGAGAAAGATCTTATCATCAAGACTTTAAATGAGATAGTTGAGGATGTTGAAGCTGGAAAGCTTGAGATTACAACAAAGTATGAAGATGTACATAGCTTTGTTGAAGCAAATCTTATCGACAGAATCGGTGATACCGGTAAGAAACTTCATACTGGAAGAAGTAGAAATGACCAGGTAGCTCTTGATATGAGACTTTATATCAGAGATGAGATAAATGAGATCAAGGGTGACATCAAGACTCTTATGCAGGAACTTCTTGTTCTTATGAAAGATAATCTTGATACAGTTATGC
>JAEEGL010814133.1_pt1 | contig 11749 bp, 13 predicted proteins | sample 9134231 | NCBI WGS metagenome assembly JAEEGL01 (sample SAMN16246548, study PRJNA631951) | gut metagenome | biome: gut microbiome; feature: rumen; material: fiber-attached | host: Bos | place: Iran: Karaj | collected 2018-10
TCATCGTCGTGGACGACATGATGCAGAAACAGGAACAGTGGATGAAACAGGGCGGCGGCAGTGGATTCATGTACGCTGCCCACGAGGCAGAGAAGATGGTCGATAAATGGTTGACCAAATACGAAGAAGACAAGGCAGCAGAGAAACGCCGCGCCATAGAAGAGATACAGAAACAACAACCAACACTTTTCTAACCATGGCCGAGAAGATAACAGTCGATATTGCGCTCCATCCGCTGGCATGGAAGGTACTCCATGAACAGTACAGCTTTGACGGCAACGCCGTGGACGTAGGCCATGGATGGCTCTACAGTATCATTGTGCAAGGCCTGGAACGTAACCACATCATCACCGCCGGAGAGCTGCGCCGCCGCCCCAAAGGACTCGTGGACGGTAAAGTCTATATATACTACGACGACTTTATACGCTATGGGCGTTTCATACGCCTAACCAAGCAAGCCAACATCAGCCGCATACTCTACAGGAAGGAGCGCGAAAGGCTCTGCTACCAGATTGCCATCTTCCATATCACAACAGGCATCGAACGAAACAAAGTGATGCGCTATTTTTTAGAAAAGCATGGTATCGAAGAGGAAGAATTGAGCTTCGAGGCCCTGAAAAAATACTACCAAAGGCGTTACCGACAAAAAGAAGATGATTATATGCAAGACATCAAGCAATTAAATGAATAAAACCGACACAAAACACACACAAAAAAAATTGTGCGAAATGTCCCTAATCTAAATTTTATGAGTACAAACATCGAAAAAAACCCATTTTGCAGCGCCATGGCAGGCATTAAAACGCTGCATTACATTGACATTAAAGACATTGCGTCACTCCTACCATTAGGAGAGCGTTTAGACGTGCATCTGTCCCAAGGCGCAGCATGGTCACAGATACACTTCTCTTCTGCCACCTGCAACTCGGAGCAAGACGGAAATGTGTTCCAGCACACCGTCGAAGCAACGGTGCCTGGCAAGGGCACTGTGTCGCCTCGCGACCTCTTGGAAATGTGCTTTGGCCGTTACCTGGTGAAGGTTGTCGACAACAACGGCATGTGGTGGCTTGTGGGTGACAACGAAGAAGGCCTTCGGTTCACGTTCCAGGACACCAACGACGGAACAGCCGACGGCGACACTTCATATAAGCTCGTCTTCACCGGGCTTTCACTCTGGCCACAGATGCAGATGGTACACTAACAACTCAACATCTTACTTTCATGACAGGAGGGGTTGCCGCTGGCGGCCCCTCCTTATTATATATATGTATATGCAGCCTTGACGCTCCGCGATCCAGCCCGACCAAACCGGCCACCATGTGGCTGCCCTGGACGCGGAGCGTCAAGGCTGCTGCTGCAAACTTTTTGACCTCACAAGACACCGCGCCTCTTGCTAACTTTGCAGCAAAATGATTTGGAATGAAAGTATTTAACATCATAGAAAACCCCAGCGACGTAACCGTCGAGATTCAGGGTGAAATCGGCGGCAGCTGGTGGAGCGAAGGCGTGACTCTCGAAAGCGTCAAGCGGCAGCTGGGAAACATCGCCGGAACAAAGAAAAACGTCATCGTTAAAATCAACTCCCTCGGAGGCGATGTGGACGAAGCTCTCGCCATCTATGAGCTGCTGCTGTCGATGGGCGACAGGGTGACCACCGAATGCTACGGCCGTTGCGCCTCGGCGGCAACGATCATCGCCATGGCCGGTGTCACCAGGAAGATGAGCCGCTACGCTCTCTTCCTCATCCACAAGTGCTGGAGTGGCGTGGTGGGTAACGAGAACGTGCTGGAAGAGGTGCTGGAGGAACAACGCGCCATCAACAGCCGCTTGGTGGCCATCTCCACCGGCCGCACAGGCGCCAACCAGGCAGACATCGAAGCACGCATGGAACGCAGCCACGGTGACGGCGCCTGGCTCAATACGGAAGAGTGCATGCAGTACGGCTTCATCACGGAGGAAATCACGGCGACAGCAGCCGACAGCGACTATCTGAAGTCCAAGATACAAAATATGTTCAACTTAAAAAATAGACCCATGAAGAAAAGCATCATGACTCTCGCGGCCCTTGCCGCCCTGCTGGCCGTCCAGGAACTGGATGCCACCAAAGAGGGTGCCGTCCTTTTGGACGACGAAGCCCTCAAAAAAATCAACGACGCTCTCGCCGACAAGCAGACCGAAAACGACAACCTCAAAAGCCAGAAGGAGGCCGCCGAACAGGCCAAAGCCCAAGCCGAGGCCGATAAGGCTACCGCCGTAAAAGACAAGGAAACCGCCGTGGCCGAAAAGACCAAGGCCGAAAACCGTGTCAAGGAGCTGGAAAACATCCTCGACAAAATTCCCGCGGCTCCCACCTCGGTCATCGGCAAAGACCCCAAGGCCGAAAAGTCCTTTGAGGACAGCTGGAAGGAGTCCGAAAGCTACAAGAACGCCTGCGAGGAACTCGGCGTCGAGGCTTGACGGCCGACGTAAGCGTCATCAACAAAAATAAGTATTAACCAATTAAACATCAAAGAAATGGCAGACATTGTTTCCGAGCTTATCAGCGCCTACGGCGCCTACTACCTCAAAGGTCAGAACAATATGAACCGACTGGTGAAGAAGATGATGCACGGGAGCACCACGCTCAACCTCCCCGGCATTCGCCACATCAATTCTACCGAGACCGTCTATCAGTCGGCCAACGTGACCAGCTCCGAAGTCCTTCAGGGCTATCAGCACAACTTCACCCCCAAGGGCGACACCAGGTTCCTTCCCAACACTATCTACCTCCGTCCCATGAAGGTGGATAAACGCATCCAACCCGATGTGTGCTGGGACAACTGGCTGGGCTTCCTCTCCGCCGACAACCAGCACCCCAAAGATTGGCCATTCGTGCGCTACATCATGGAGCAGATTGTGGCTGGCCAGATTGAGGAAGACCGCGAACTGCAGATGGTCTATACTGGCGTTTACCAGCAGCCCACCGAGGACACACCGGGCGATGCCGTGAACGTCATGGACGGCTTCAAGAAAATCATGACCGACGCGGCAGCTCCCTCTCACGCCTATCCCATCCACAAGGTGCCCGAAATCGGCGTGCTCAACAGCACCGATATTTTCGACCAGGTCGAAAGATTCGAGAAAGCCATCCCCGGCTTTTTGAAGAAGAAACGCATGTATATCTGCATGGCACCCGAGATGGCCATGGATTACTTCCGCAAGCTCCGCGACCTCGGCTTCTACAACGTTTCCAAAGCCGACGAACTCAGCACCAAGGTCGATAAGACCCAGCACGAAATCATCGGCCTCGACTGCATGACCGGTACCACCGACATCTGGGCCACCATCCCCGAGAACATTCTCCACCTCACCAAGCGCAGTCGCAACAACTTCAAGATTCAGGAAATCCACCGCGACGTGGATGTGATGTGCGACTGGTGGGAAGGCCTCGGCTTCATCGACAACGACCTCGTTTTCGCATCCTGCGAGACCGTGGGTTGGAACAACGCCGGCACCGCCCTCGCTTCCAGCAGTGCCAACGCTGGTGACAATGCTGGTGACAACGGCGGCGAAGGCTAATTCATTAACCATTAAAGAATAGGAGAATCAACAATGAGTAATTGCAGTCTTTCTATCGAGTCGCTGGCAAACGATGAGTTCTGCCAGAACAACATGTCCGGCGTAAAGACCATGTACTTCATTCCCAAGAGTGATGTCAACTCCATCAACGCCGTCCTGGCGACCACCAAGCAGAACTTCGCGGACTATGTGGAGATTGGCTCCTCGGCCATGGTTGGCAAGGCCTTCACCGTGAATACCGGCAAAGGCTTCGCCAAGCTCTACAGCGCCAAAGACCTCGGCGAGCTGAAATATGCCGTCCAGGGTGCCGGTGTGGGCAGCCGCTCCATGAAGGCCACCCTCGAGGTCTTCCACCCCAACTTCAAACGCAAGATTCTCGGCTTCCTCGGCACCATGATTAACCAGGAGCTGATTATCGTCGTCGTCCTCAACAACGGCGACAAGCACCTCCTCGGCGACCTCGAACGCGGTGCCCAGATCGCCGACGGCGTGGAGGCCACCAGCGGCAAGGCCGTCACCGACCAGAACGGCGCCACCTTGCAGTTCGAGTGGGACACCCCCATGCCTCAAATCTTCTACGCCGCATGGAACCCCGAAGACTCCACCAACGGCCTGCCCCTCATCGGACAGACAACCGCCAACAATGGCGATTAGGTGTTCCTCAACCCGGCAAGGAGAAACGCTACCTCGGCCCTCGGCAGTCATGCCGGGGGCTTTTTTTTGTTTTAGGGTTACTACAACACCGTTTGTAGTAGAGAGGTTACTACACGAAACTACACCCTACTACGCCTTTTTTGACACAATTTTTACCAAGTCCGAAAATGGGTTACTACACTTACTACATTACTACATTCTATATATTTTTTTGAAAAATAATAATATATATGTAGTAAGGGAAACGGCTGTGTAGTGGTTGTAGTAACCTTGCTTCCGAAAAAAGCCCAAAATCAAGGCCAAATGTTAAAAATTTTAATGTAGTAAGTGTAGTAAGGATTTTTCGCTGAAAAAGACTTTTCTCACTTTGTCCCATACCGTGCGCACGTTTCTCGTTATCTTTGCAACATGATAAAAGATATAACACTCTGGGTCGACAACCCTAACCGTGACTACTATGCAGGTGTCCGGCTGCTGGAACGCTTCGGCACCAACTCTCACCTGGCAAGGGTATTCTCCAAACGCTCCCCTCGCTTCGCCATGGCAGAGCTCGTGGCAGAACTGCGTCGGCTCAACAAGTCGGCCGCCGCAGATCCGCAGACATCTTCCCTGCCGGCAGCCATCACTCAAACAACCACTCTTCCAAAGGCCGTGCTCGTCGCCAAGCAGCTCGTCCACGACTGCTGGGTCAAACTCTCCAAGTTCCTCTCCGACCTCTTCAACGTCGGCGAGGGCAACAGCGAGAAAGAGGTGGCAGCTCGTCGCCTTCTGCTCGATGCCAGGGAACCTTACATCGAACGCTACAACTCTGTCTATGAGGCCAAGGAGGCTTTCTTCGCCAAGAAAATCACCGAAGCCCAACTACAGGAAGTCATCGACGGCAAGACCATCGCCGCCGTCCTCAACCCGGTCAAACCCAAAGAGAAAACACCTCTTCGCGCACTTCCCGACCTGACGCTGGCCAAGGCCGTACACGCCGCCAAGACAGCCATCACTCGCTACAACAACCAGCTACGCTACCAGCAGGACAGCGTCGCCAAGGCCGACAACCCTATGCCGCAATGCCCCAAACGCACCAAGATTGAAAAACGTCTCGCCAAACGCACAGCAGAACTCGCCGTGCTCGAAGAGGAACTGAAAAGAAGAACCTGATGGGATTGGATTTGAACTTTAACACTCAACAGCCTGCCGACAAAGAGGAGAAAGGTAAGTCCAACGGTGAACATACACACCGCCGGACAACCGTTTGCACCTCTTTTTCAAAGCAATACCTATACAGGCGAGGCTTCTCTGAAGCCCGGCTGTTGGAGGCCATGAAACTAGAGCCTTTCGAGAAGGGGCAGTGTTGGCACTTTATCACAGCCGGTGACGTTGACAGTCTGTCATTCCTAAAGGTGGTGCTGCTGCACCAACCAAAGCTGAACTACCTGTTGTTCTCTACCTGGTGCATGGCGGCAGAGGATATCCTACAGTTCGGAGAATGGCTTGACCAAGGTGTCATTGAACACCTGGACTGTTATGTCGGCGAGATTTTCCCCAACCAGTACCGCGTGGAATGGAGGATGTTGAACGAGATGGTGGAGCGTACCAAGTGCGGACGTATAGCCGTGTTTCGCAACCACTCAAAGATTTATGCCGGATGGGGTGACGATTTCCATTTTGTGATTGAATGTTCTGCGAACATCAATACTAACCCAAGAACAGAACAGGGCAGCATCACCATCGACGAAGGTGTTTGTCTGTTCTTTAAAGAGTATTTCGATGGAATCAACAGCTTTGTCTAAGGTCAGGGAATATTCACCGGAAGAGTTGGCCACGATAGAAAAATGTGGCAGTGTCGGATTTTCTTACAAGGAGCTGGCTCTTATATTAGCTGTTCCCGAATTGGAAATACAAGAGGAGTTTGAGAAAAAAGCGGGTAAACTATACCAGGCTTGGATGAAAGGCCGGATGCAAACAGAACTATCCTTGCGTCTCGAAATACTCAAAGATGCATTGGGCGGCTCGTCTCAAATGATTAACCAAATGGCGGATATTTTGCATCGGACCGATGAGGAAATTAACAAGTTGATATATTGAATATGAGGTATATGAGTTTGGATAAAGTTCAAGAAATAGATTTTTCTGTTCTTCAAGAGTATATCAATACAGGCTCTTCCAAGGGACTTGATGAGTACCACAAGAAAGCTCTCGACATCTGCCTGCGTTGTTATGGACTGCTCCGTGACTTTCCACAGCGCAACGTGTGCATCCGCAAACTGATGGCCCTAATGAATATGCCGTATTCTACGGCAGCCAGATACGTCGACTTTACCCGACAGACATGGGGCGATTACCTGAAAGTCAAGAAAGAGTTTTTGCAGACTTTCTTTCTCGACCGTCTGATGTACGAGTTAACCAAACCTGGCGAATCTGGAGCCGTGCGCGCGAAAAACCTTGCAACGCTACAAAAGTATCTCGAGAGTCTACCGGACAACAACATTGATCCACACCTGACGGAGTCGAACAATGTTTATATACAGGTCAATCTCAACAACAAAACTTTCAACCTGCCGGAGAAGGCCCTGGCTGCTCTTCCTATGGAGATTCGCCAGCAGATTCTTAATGCTATCGACGACAGTATTGATGATAAGGGCGCTGTCGCTCTGCTTGAAAACTGATTGCTATGGCTGATGTGTTTGTCTATGGGAACCGCGCACAACTTCCCAAACTACTACTACAAGCACCTTGTGAGGTATCGGTCGAAGGTCGTGGAACTGGTAAGTCTTTCGATATCGGTTTCAAAATGGATGCTGTTATCAGATACCTGCCTCGCGGTATCTGCACCATCACCGGCAAGACTTTCGGCCAGCTGCTGACTAGGACACTGCCGTCCTCTCTCAAATTGCTAAACCAGATAGGGCACCAAAAGGATTTCGACTATGTGATAGGCCGTAAACCTCCTGCTGGCTTCCTCTCTTCCTACGAGTCTCTTAACAAGTTCGACAATGTCATCTCGTTTCGTAACGGTACACGTTTTGTTATGATTTCACAGTCGGAACCTGGCAGCGGTCGCGGTGCCAACTCCGACTATGAAATTATGGATGAGGCTCTGACGATTGATATTGAACAATACAACAACGAGGTAGCACCCACCAACAGAGGTAACAACGAGTTCTTCGGAAAGAAAAGCGGTCACCCGGTCCCCATGCACCACGGCTTTAAGTTCTCCACCTCTATGCCTGTAACTAAGGAGGGGCGATGGGTGCTGGAGTACGCCAACTATTACTACAAAGAACGCGGCATTCGAATCTTCGATATTTGGAACCGCGTCGTGATGATGCAGGTGGACCTGCTGAAAGTGGTGGATGAATATAAACAGTTGAATGCCACCCAAGATGCTGCCGTCACCTGCCCGACCACACCGGCGGCTGGCGCCGCTGCCCAGGTAACGGCAGCATCGGGTGGCAGGAAAGCGGAATTGATTGCTGAATTTCGTCGCCAATGGAATGAAATCAATCGTCTCAAAAAACAGATAGCACCTTTCGTGTCTAAGTCCGGCGTGTTGTTTACTCTATCTAACGCCTTCGACAATCTGGATATGCTTACGTTTGATTACCTCCTGAGGAATCAAAGAAAGCTACCATCTCTCATCTTCATGGTGGAAATCATGAATATGTACTATGACAAGGTTGAGGATTGCTTCTACTCGCTCCAGGAACGTAAGCATGTGTACTATAACTTCTATGACGAAGACCGCCTGCGAGGTTTCACCTCGCAGGTAGGCTTCGACTTCGCCGCCGCCGACTTCAGCTCTTCGGTGTTCGATAAAGACTGCGACGCTACTGCTCCCCTGGAACTGTCGTTCGATTGGGGTAGCAAGATTTGCGTAATGCAAGTTTCCCAGCCAAGGCATTGGGATTTTGTGAACGGATGCGCTACGGATAGGATTTGCCAGACTATGATTAACGAGTTCTACAGTAAGCCTGATGGTAACGATAATGTGCTGATTGAAGATTTGTTGGGGCAGTTCTGTAAATACTACGAACATCATTCCTGCAGGGAAGTGATTTTCTTCAAGGATAAGTACGGCGACCATCGTAACCCTAACGTTTTGAATAGTAAGACTTATAACGAGATGGCTCTGGATGTCCTTCGTAAACATGGTTGGAGTGTCTTGATTAAGGAGCATAAGGGGACAGAACCTCCTCAGTCTGATAAGTATGTCTTGTGGGGTATCGTCTTGAATGAACAGGATGATAAGTTTCCTCTCTTCCGTATCAATGGGGACAAATGCCACTATACTCTTATTTCTATGAACAACGCCAAGGTTAAACAGGTGAAGAATAATCTTGAGAAAGATAAGTCATCTGAGAGGCCCGGCAGCGGTGTCCTTCCTGAGGAAGCTACCCATTTTTCTGATGCCGCTGATAAAATATTGTGGATTAAGTACGGTGGTTTATTGGGTAGGAAAAACAAGGGTACGAGTATATTACGTGTCGCTGGCAAGAATATCTGATTTGTTTTCTGGGCGTTCCGGCAAGGCCGTCGGGCTTTGCAGGGGTTCCGTCGTCCCGACCGCTTCGCGCCCTTCCAATCCCTAACGCGGGCGGCTCACAACCTCCTTCGCCTCGGCAGACTACTTCGTGGACTGCAGAGGCTCTGTAGGTAGTGAGCCGCCTTTGGGTTACCACTATGACATTGCTGGACGTTCTCAGGCTCACGATCCGGCAGAGTCATAGAGGTAACCCATGACCAAGGTGTGGCAAAATGGCCTCCTCTTTTACAAAGATATGCCCATATTGCCACGGATTTGCACACACATTCGGCCCTCGGTGTACACCGTCGGCAAGCGTTTCACTCCTTGCTGATGGTGTCCACTCTTCGGGCTGAAAGTGTGTGATTTGATTTCCCGAAACAGAGTGTGTCCTAACGCTTCGCTGGCATTGCGTTACTCATACGGCCCAATCCTACGTCGCTGGCTCCTATAGGACTCGTCCTCATTGCGTTACTCATACCTTCGGACACACACTGTTTCGGGAGGTTGGAAGCACTGCGGCTATGGCGCTACGCCTCGACCGTATGCACGATGGTCGCCCATCACACCGACTCACTCTCACCATCGACTACGGACAAGTGCTGCGCTTCGTCGCGGCAGAGCTTCTTTCAAGCGGTAGAGTGTTGCGCATTCGTGGCAGACTTAACAGTCTGCGACTGATAGGTCTGCCACGAGCGCAAAGCCGCCGTGGCGGCGCGGAACGATTAAGGGCGGCGCGGCATCCCTGCCACACCGCCCTCTCACATATCGGTGTTTTTTTTATTTCCGTGCGCACATCGTCGGGTAGGGCGAGCCCCGAGAGCGATGTGTCTAAAGGCGCGGAGCGGCAATTTTTTTGTCGGTCGTTTCCGTCTGTTGCGTGTCTATTGCGGTTGGTCTGGCACTATCTCAATATGATGTCCCAAGGCTGTCAAAAGCTGCTCAAAGGTGTCAAGATTGGCACCAACTTTCGCCGTCTCTATGCGGCCGATGTTCTGCTGTTTCATCCCTACAGCGTCGGCAAGTTCCTGCTGGCTGAGTCCAGCAGAAACCCGCAACGCCTTGATTTTCTTTTGTGTTTCTCTCATGGTTGTATTTCTTTGTTTGTGCAAAGATACAACTTTTTTGATGTATTTTCAAACAAAACAACACCGATACCCCGCTTTTATACAGTCTTTGCTCACCTGGTCGAGATTGTCGGCGGGAAACTCCATCGAAGAGGAAAACAAATCGGCCACCATCCCCAATTTGCCACTGATGGCATTGGCTACCTGTTTCACACAGTCACCTACGACAACCCAATCACTGTCGTCTGATAACTCCTTTTTTATGAATACTACAACATCGTCACCGTAGGTCTTGCGTATGTTGTTCGTGATGTCTATTTCTTGATACATGTCTTTCGGTTTTATGTGGCGGCAGCGTGGCCGCCGCCACTGGTTTGTATTTATTTGCTCTCGCTGTAACTCATGATATACTCGGCGGCTCTCTGCGCCCTGCTGGCAGCATAGACGACTAGCGCATTGTCTTCCTTTAATGCCTTGCTCCAATTGTCTATGTAGGCCGCAGTGGCTTTTATGCTCTCTTCGTCGGCAGTTCCGAGTATGGCCGACAAATAGGCGGCTCCCATCTCGGCCACAAGTTCCTCGCGCGCGTACTTCTTCGAACCAAAACGCCCGGACATGTCACGCTTCAGGCGGCTGTCGGCTCCGGTGCTGTGCGTCATCTCATGGAAGATCGTCGAATAATAACGCGCCATGCTGCCAAACTGCTCACGGCACGGCATGACTATTTTGTCGTCGGTGAGACTATAGGCAGCGGTGTCGCTGGTACGCTGCAACAAGGGAATGCCAGCACCGTCAAGATAGGCAGCGGCGGCGGCCTCGGCTCGCTCGGAGGCGGGCAAAACGACACCACCTTCTCCAGCAGGCGCGACAGTGTGCCGCCGCTCTATGCCTTCGCATTGGCTGACCTCGAAAACATGATAGGCCTTCAAAATGGGTCGGTCGTACTCGTGCAAAACTACACACTCTTCGCCATCATCGTCTCGCTCCTTGGTTTGATAGTCTTTGCAGTAGAACACAATGAGAGCGGATTTCTCACCCTTGCGGACATTGCCGCCTTCTTTTTTGACCTGCTTGAAGGTGAGATATTCACCAGCAACAACGGACTGACCGCTGAAACTGATAAGCATTTGGTTTAAAAAGGTGTACGCCCCGCCCGTGGTATGGCTGACGGCTACACCACCGCGCCACGGCTTCGCCCATGGGATGACTCCATTGCTTAACTCGTTGAGAACTCTGTCTGTTACCTCTTGATAAAGATTTCTTTTTTCCATTGTATGAGATTTTAAGTGTTTAACTACATTAAATACAGCGCGATGTCGGCGATGATACTCTCAAGTTCCCGCTCCATTTCGGCACGGCTCTCTTCGCTTCGCTCTCGCTTTAGCTGTCTGTCGATGATTTTTGCGCTTCTGACCATTTCGGCGATGTACATTTTAATTACCTTACTCATAATTACCTAATTTTAAATTGTTTACAATATTCTAACTACCTAATTCCTTGTTTTTGGCCGTAGTGCTTATCTCTCAAGCAGTTACACACTTAACTATCTCATTTCTATAATACAAAGATACGAAAAATATTTGAATACACCAAATATGATGTATAAAAATACATCAAAAATGATGTTAAAAATTGTTAATTTTTGGCTCAAAAATTTTTTTTTCGCTTCGCTCTGCTTGCGAAAAAAAAGAACTGCGGTGTTCCCTGCGGTCACTCGTTTGACGGTCTCCGACCTTATTCTATGTCCCTGCGGGATTGGTCGGTACATTTTATTTTTGCATTATGGAAAAAGATTACAAGACTATTCGCCGCGTGGACGCTCTGAAAGAGATGGAAGTCCGCGAAAACCAATACGGAAAGCGCGTGTTGTATAGCATTCAGTTCTACAACAGCTTGGGCGAGGTGGTGACTATGAGCTACGCCTACACGACAGGCCTCCGCGCCGACCTCAAAA
>JAEEGL011060716.1_pt1 | contig 11749 bp, 11 predicted proteins | sample 9134231 | NCBI WGS metagenome assembly JAEEGL01 (sample SAMN16246548, study PRJNA631951) | gut metagenome | biome: gut microbiome; feature: rumen; material: fiber-attached | host: Bos | place: Iran: Karaj | collected 2018-10
ACTGTCTCTATCATAGTAAAAACGGCGGAAATGTCAACACAAATGACCGAACGGCTTGAAAAGCCGGTCGGAGTATGGCATACTTGGGAAAAGAACCGAAACGAAAGAGGCCTTTTCATGAAGATCCTGATCATCCGCCACGCGGACCCCAATTACGAAATCGATTCGCTGACCGAAACCGGCTGGAAAGAAGCGGAACTCCTGGCCGAACGCATTGCCCGCATGGACATTTCGGCGTTCTACGTCTCGCCGCTCGGACGGGCGCAGGATACGGCGAACTGCACGCTCCGGAAGATGGGGCGGACAGCCGAAACGAAGCCCTGGCTCCGGGAGTTTACCGAAGTCTTCATCGACCGGCCGGATCAGACGAAGGAAAAGCGGATCTGCTGGGACTGGCTTCCGGCGGACTGGACCGCGCGGGAAGTGTTTTTTGACCGCGAGAACTGGTACACCGACCCGATCTTCGCATCGGCCGGCGTGAAGGAAAAGTATGATTGGGTCATTGACGGTCTGGATGAACTCTTAAAAGAGCACGGATATGAACGGAACGGCCTGCTCTATAAAGCGGTCCGGCCTTCCAATGAAACGATCGCCCTCTACTGCCATTTCGGGGTCGAAGCGGTCCTGCTCTCGCACCTGTTGAACATTTCGCCGGTACAGCTCTGGCACGGGACCTGCTCGGCGCCGACCGGCGTCACGACACTGGCGACCGAGGAGCGCCGGGAGGGCATTGCCGCGTTCCGGATGCTGTCGTTCGGCGATACCGGACACCTCTGCGCCGCAGGCGCGGAGCCGTCTTTCTCGGGCCGTTTCCGGGAATGTTATACCAATACCTGGGAGCGCCGGGACGACTATCTCGGACTGTAACACAAAGGGTCCGGCGGGATAAAACGGTCACTTGAGCGGAAGTCTGCCGTGCCGGAAATCCTCCATGATCGCGCTCGTGAGGCTCACTTCCCGGGAGCGGTCGGGCATCTCTTCCGGCGTCCGGAACTCCGCCATGCACAGTTCCCGTTCTTCCAGCCGGATCGTCGGATCGCCGTCCACTTCGCAGAGATAGGAAAACAGGAGGGAACCGGAGAACGGCCAGGGCGTGCTCTTATAATAGCGGATGTTCCGGACCTTCAGCCCGACTTCCTCGAAAACCTCCCGCCGGACCGCCTCTTCGGCCGTCTCGCCGATCTCGATGTACCCGGCCAGCAGCGCCTCGTGCACGGGCGCCTGAAACAGTTTCCCGTTGCTGACTTCGCGGTGTGCCGGATTATAACGCGTCACAAGCAGTTTTCCCTCGTGGAACAGGCCGACGATGACGCTCGGGCAGATCTGCGGATAGATCAGGTTCTTGCAGTTCGGGCAATGCATCATCCGCTCGTTTTCGCCGTGCTCGGTCGGATGACCGCAGCGCCCGCAGAACCGGTTCCGGCGGTACCAGCCGACGAGCTGGGAAGAAAGGATCGCCGCGTACGAAACATCCCGCGGGAATAAATACCGCACGCCGCGCTCGGGAATGCTCTTCCATTTCCCGGGCTCTTTTTCGGTCAATGCGCGGATGAGACGGGCGGTCTCGTCCGTGTCGAGGACGCTGAAATAGCGCGTCTCATCGATCGCGAACAGATATTGATAGTCCGCGGGGCCGGTCTTTTCGACGGTCGGAAGCCGGAGCGATGACCGGTCCGCGACCAGAAATTCATTGTCCTGATAAAGGATCACGCGGTCCGTCTTGCGGGCCCGGACCTTCCGGTATTCCACGTGGTATTGTTTCGGTGCGATTTCGTGCAGCATTCCCATTCTTCGTTCCCCGCCGTCTGAACGGCCGTTTCCCGGGTTTTCACCCGTTTCAAATCCAATACTCCCGGGTTTCGTCCACTTTCCGGTAACCGAGTTTTTGATAAAGCCGGACGGCATCCGTATCGTCGGCGTAGACCGTCAGCCGAAGCACCTCGGCGCCCCGTTTCCGGTACTTTTCCGCCACTTCCTGAAGCAATGCCGCGGCATGGCCCCTGTGTCTTTCGTCTTTCTTCGTAAAAACGTTTTCGGTCGCGTAGACCTTCTTCCAGATGCGCCAGACCGTCACGAACGAGACCGGCGCGCCGTTTTCCACGTAACTCCAGATTTTCCCGCGGCCCTTCGTCAGGCGGTAGCGGATCTCCCCGGGGCGGTCGGGCATGCCGTAGGCTTCCTTGGCCGATTCCAGATAGGTTTTCAGCGCGTCCTCATCGGACAGGCCGATCGCGCGGACTCTGCGGTCCGCGGGCCTTTCCGCGCTTTGCGGTGCCGCGTCCGGCCCGGATAGCGGACGCTCCATCAGAAGCATCCGGTCTTTCTCTGCAAATCCGAAGGATTCGAGGAATTCGGCGTATGCTAAATCCCCTGCCCGGCACCAGAGCCGGAGGATCGGGCGGTCCTTTTTCCGGCCGCTTCCGCCGTGTTTCCGGTGCCAGCCGATCAGGGCCGAAACCAGTTCGCCGGCAGCTTCGACACCCCGCGCGGTCTTCGTGCGGGTCAGGAAAACAAGCGTCCGGAAGCGCCCCTGCGCCTGCATCACGTATCCTGCGCCGAAGATCCTTCCCCCGAAGACCGAAACCAGGACCGAGTCCGGAAAGACGTCCTCGTGAAAACGGATCTCACGGGCCATTTCCGGATCCAGCCGCGCAATGCTGTTCAGATCTTTCGGTTCAAAAGGACGGATCATCAGAATGCCAGTAAACGGTAGAGGAAGCGGCCGAGGAAGGCCATGCCGACGCAGAGCAGCACCAGCAGCAGGCCGATGACCACGCGGAGCAGCACGCGGTTCACCGGCGTCTCGCGCCCCGCCTTCTCTGCGGTGAAATCGTGCCGGTACTCCGACCGGATCACGCGGTACGCCGGATGATACAACTGCCGGTATTCGTCGCTGTGCGAGATCGGCCGGAACCCGGCGAGTTCCCATTTTTCGGTGAATAATTGCCAGTCTTCCGTCGAAAACAGGAACCCTAGTTCCTGGAAGTGTTCGGTGACCCAGAGAATCTTTTCCTTCAGGTGCTCATTGCTGCCGGTCTTCACAGCCGCGGATGCCACGAAGTCTTCGTTCAGGCGGGTCAGCGGGTATTCGGCAGGTTCCAGCGCGGCCAGATTGACGCGCGTGAAGCCGCCGCCGATCGATTCGTAGAGCGGCTGTTCTTCCTCGTATTCGGTTGCGGAAAACTCTTCTTCGAGCGCTTCGAGGCTTTCTTCGGCCGTTCCGGTAAAATGCGCCGGTCCGAATTCGCTCTGGTAGAGCAGTTTCGATACGTCGCGCGGTTTCATCGCCGGATAGCGCTTCACGGCTTCGCGAAAGACACTCCTGAATTCTTCATACATGCCCGGATCCCCTTACTTGATAAACTTCGGCGCCGCCCACTTGACGACTTTCACGATCGGGTTTTCGAGTATCTTTCCGGCGTTTTTCAGTTCCTTCCGGATCTCGATGTGCTGCGGACAATGCCTCTCGCAGGCGCCGCACCCGACGCAGTTCGTGATCACCGTCTGATCGCGCTTGAGGACCTGACACATCGCGTAATCCCGGAGCGCCTGGAACAGCCCGTCGGTGTAGCGGCGGTTGTACGCGGCGAAAATGCCCGGAATGTCCACGTTGTGCGGACAGGGCATGCAGTAGCGGCAGCCCGTGCATCCGACCTTGATCTCGGACCGGATCACTTCGACGACCTTTTGATACACCTTTCTCTCCTCTTCGGAGATCGAGCCGACCGTATTTTCGGAGGCAATGCGCAGGTTTTCTTCGACCATTTCGAGCGAGTTCATGCCGGACAGGACGACCGTGACTTCCGGCTGGTCGAACAGCCAGCGGAACGCCCACTCTGCGGGGCTTCGCCTGACGGGATACGCATCGAAGACCGCCTTCGCGTCCTTCGGCAGTTTATTCACGAGACGGCCGCCTCGGAGCGGCTCCATGATGACGACCGGAATCCCCTTCGCGGCCGCGGCCTTCAGGCCCGTGACGCCGGCCTGTGTGTTTTCGTCCAGATAATTGTACTGGATCTGGCAGAAATCCCAGTCATAGACTTCCAACAGTTCCATGAACAGATCGGGTCCGCCGTGATAGGAAAAACCGACCTGTCCGATCGCGCCGGACTGTTTCTTTTCGGCGAGCCAGCCGACAATGCCGAAGTTCACCAGTTTTTCCCAGACTTTCACGTCCGGCAGCATGTGCATGAGGTAATAGTCCACGTGATCGGTCCGGAGACGCTTCAGTTCCTCCGTGAAGATCCGGTCGATGTCCTCCGGCTTTTTCAGCAGATAATGCGGCAGCTTCGTCGCGATCCGGACTTTGTCCCGGATGCCGTTCCGGCCGAGGATCTCGCCGAGCGTTTCCTCGATGTGCGGATAAATATACGCCGCGTCGAAATAGTTGACGCCGCCTTCGATCGCCGCCAGGATCTCCTGCTCGGTCTTGTCCACGTCCGGCTTTCCGTTTTTCAGCGAAAACCGCATGCAGCCGTAGCCGAGCAAGGACAGGTCATTGCCGTAACGGTCTTTTCTATACTGCATAATTCCCCTCTCCGGCCGGAGCATTGCCGGCGCATGGATTCGTCTTTTTCGTGAAGAGCTTCGGACCGTCCGAAGCGGACAGGACAATGAGGACCTGCGACGGGATGTAGAAGACCCAGGTCAGGTCCGAGCACAGGACGCGCGTTTCATAGGAAAGGCCCCAGTTCTCTCCGATCCCGTTCAGCCCGACGGTCAGGTCGCAGCCGATGAACAGCAAAAACCCGATGAGCGACAGGAGGAAACGCCGATCTTTTCGGACTGCCAGCGCCGAATCCACCGTATTCATCAGCAGTTCCGCCGCGTAAACGACCCCGAAAGCGGTCAGGAGCGACCATTGGCCGAGCAATGCGGCGGCGAGAAGCCCGGCGAGGGTCAGGCCGAGGCGTGCAAGCACGGATGGCCATATTTTCCGCCCGCTGCCGATTTGAATGCGGATTCCGTGGAGGCATTGTGCGGCCGTGAAAATCCCGACTGCAAGCTCATAAAACCGGTCCATCAGGACCAGAAACACGTCCGCCGCCACAGTAAAAACCATGGCCAGGAGCAGAAAAACTTGTTCTTTTTTCCGTCGGAGCCCCAGCAGCACAGCGGCCGCAAGGCAGGCCAGACACACCGTAATAAAGCGCAGAACGAGCCGGTCGGGGCCGTTGGCTTCCAAAATCAGGATGACGGCGTATAAAATCCCCTCCGCGAGGAGAAACGCCGTCATCCAAATGATCCTTTCGATTTGCCCGCTGCCGAATTTCATATGGTCTGTACTCTCATCCGCAAAAAAGGAAAGCGGGAAACCCGAACGTTATTCCGCCGCGCGCACGGTATACTCGCGGACGTTCAATACGGTCTCGCCGTCGATCTGAAGGGCCACCGGGCGGTCGAATTCCACGCGGACTTCCCTGCCTTTCAGGATTTCGATCATCTCGGTATGCTTCACGTGCTCGCCCTTGAAGATCGAGGGGAAGACGATGAGTGCCTTCAGTTTCCCGGCATTATGGTAAACCAGCGTGGAAACCGTGTCGTTCTTCAGCCGGTCCTGATCGGGCGTCGGATACATGCCGCCGCCGTAGCAGCGTCCGTTCATCGTCGGGGCGAGCCAGGTCTTCCGATAGGTCTTGGTCACGCCGTCCACGGTCACCTTGGCAGTGGTCGGCTTGTAATGGAACAGCAGGCCTTTGATCGCGATCGCGGTATAATTCACGGGCTTGTCGGACTTTTTGCGCTCTTCGTCGCCGACTTCGCAGCAGTAGCCGTCAATGCCGTAGCCGATGCCGTTGATGAAATAGCTGGTCTTGCCGTTCACGGTCACGGTCGGCAGATGTTCAATGTACGGCCGAAGATCCAGAAGTTCCTTCGATCCCGGCGCTCCGGTCACGTCGCGGAGGAAATCATTGCCGGTGCCGCAGGCAAAGTAGCGGATCGGGTTTTCCGGGAGTTTCCCGTAGACTTCGTTGACAAAGTAATTCAGCGTTCCGTCGCCGCCGACGATCACCACCTCGTCTTCCGGCTTCAGGTTCCCGAACTCCGCGAGATACCCGGCGCTCTTCGTCACGTCGATATACTTTGCTTCGCCTTTCAGGACGTCCTTCAGGACGGTTTCGATCGAAGTGTACGCTTCGTTTCCCGCAGCGGGATTATAGAATACGTGATACATCTGATCCCCTTTCCCATCCGGCCTGCCGGCCGGTTCTTTCTTCATACATCTGGCAATATACCATACTTTTCCCGGATTGTCACTTTCATTCTCCCTTTTTCCTGAAAAAATGCCGAAATTGCCGTAAGGAAAAAACGGTTTTTCGACAATTTCAACAACAAAAACCGATCCTGAAAAATGCCTTAATTTTCGCGGATCGAGCGGAGCCGCGGGGAGGTTTTCCACATTTTCCACATTTTCCACATTTTTCTCTCGACAACTTTCCGTTTGCGGAAACCCCGGTATTCTCTCGATTGTCGCATAACGTTTCCACAATTCCCCATTCATCGTTTCCACAATCGCCCCGAAAACCCGCACTTTTCAACTCGGGAAAGTGTGCTATACTATATACAAAACTGATGCCTCCCACGATTTCCGCATCGGTTTTTGTCCGTGAAGTATTGAAAGTTGGTCCATGCGATGAAGAAGCTGAATCTCCGGAGCAAGAACTCCGGTTCCTATTTTGAACTACCCGTTGAATTCGTCGATCGTTATCTGGCGGAAGCTTCCGAGCTTTCGCTGAAAGTCTATCTCTATCTTCTGCGCTCCGCGCAGGATCCCTCCATCCTTCTGTCCGTGAGCGACATGGCGGATTTCTTTGACGCCACGCCGAATAAAGTCACTTTGGCCCTGCGTTACTGGGCCGAAAAGGGTCTGCTGTCCCTGGAATTCGTGAACGGGGAACTCTCCGACATCACCCTGCTTCCGATGCCTTCCGAGCAGAAGGCTGCTTCGGCCGGAACGCCGGTTTCTCTGGAGACCGCTCCTGCTCCCGCTTCGAAGCAGGCCGCCCCGGCCCCGCGCCAGAAAGCGACGCTCCATCAGGCCGAGGAGCCGGTCTTTGACCTCTCCAGACTCCTTCAGGACGAAGGCTTTTCGGATATTCTGAGTTTGGCGGAATACTACCTGAAGAAGCCCGTGACCTCGACGATGCGGGATGCGCTCGGGACCGTCTATCTCATGCTGGGCCGGAAGGCGGACGTCGTCGAATACCTGCTCGAGTACTGCATTGACGGCGGGCATACCTCGCCGCAGTATCTGAAGGCCGTGGCGGCAGGCTGGAAAGAAGAAGGCCTTCTTTCGGTCGAGGCGATCCGCGCCCGGAACGCAAGCCGGAACCGCTTCGTCTACAGCGTCATGTCCGAGTTCGGGATCCGGAATCGGGAGCCCGTGGCCGCCGAGACCGAGTACATTCTTTCCTGGGCGAAGGATTTCGAACTGCCGGTCGTCCGGGAGGCCTGCCGGCGCACGATGGCCAATCTGCATGCGCCGGACTTCAAGTACGCGAACGGCATCCTGACGCGCTGGAAGAACGCCGGAGTCAGCACGATCGAAGAGATCGCGGTCCTGGACCGGGACCACGCGGCGAAGAAGAAAACCGCGGAGGAGCGGCCCGCCGTGAAGAAGACCTCCTTCCACAACTTCCCCGAGCGGCATACGGATTATGACGCGATGTTCGCCGAGCTGCAGAAGACCAGAGGTGTCGTATGAGCCTTTCGAACCGCGACCACGACCGCATCATGCGGGATTACGAGGAATTAAGGCGCATGCACCGGCTCGCGTTAGAAGCGCGGGAGGAGGCGATCTTCAAGGCGCATCCGGAGATATTGGAAAACCGGAAGGCGCTTGCCGTGAACGCGGCCGAGCGCGCGAAGGCCGCCGTGTTCCACGACCAGGATCTGATGCTGCAGCTTGGCGACGAGCGCGAAAACCTGCTGGACGAGCAGGCGGAACTTTACGCCCGCGCCGACGTAACGGAGAAGGATTTCGAGATCACGCATTCCTGCCCACTCTGCCTGGACACCGGGTACGTCGACGGGAAGAAGTGCCGCTGCTTCCTGCGCCGGGAGCGTGAACTGCTCTACGCGAACAGCCATCTCGAAACCGTGCTCGAGGAAGAGAATTTCAATGCCCTCCGGACGGATTTCTATGACCGGACCTCCCGCCCCGGCGAGCGTTCCCAGTACGAAAAAATGCTGGAGATCATCGAGACCTGCCGCTCCTTCGCGGAAAACTTCGACCTCGAGAGCCGGAATCTGCTCTTCTACGGGCAGACCGGCGTCGGGAAAACCTTCCTCTCGAACTGCATTGCGAAGGAACTGCTCGACAGCGGCCATTCTGTGCTTTATTTTTCGGCCATATCGCTGTTTGAACTGTTTTCGGGCAGATTATCCCGTCTCGAGGAAGAGGCCCCGGAAAAGGGCCTTTCCGAGCTGTACACGGCCGATCTCGTGATCATTGACGACCTCGGAACGGAGCTGAAAAACTCTTATACGACCGGCCAGCTGTTCCACCTGATCAATGAACGGCTGCTGGCGAAAAAGAGCACGATCATTTCGACGAACCTGAGCCTGTCCGCGATCGCGGACCAATACACCGAACGGACCGCCTCCCGGATCTTCAGTCATTACGAGGCGATCCTGCTGACCGGAGAGGATCTCCGGCTGAAGCTGCGGAAGGCCGGGCTGGAAGGCTGAAGAGGATCCCCAGGATCCAATGCTTGATCAAAACCGTCTTCGGACGGATGAACCAATTCGATTTATGACGGAGGAAACACGCATGGCGGATGTGAAACTGCAAACGATCCCCGTAGGGTCGCTCGGCATCATAGCGATGGACAATATCAAATCGCTTTCGGAGAAGGTCGACGCCTACGTCGCGAGCTGGAGAAGCGAGCGCGAGAAGACTTCCGATGAGAATGCACTGCATTTCATGGGGTATCAGCGGGACAGTTACATTCTCGAAGCGCGGGCGCCGCGTTTCGGGTCCGGTGAAGGAAAAGGACAGATCCTGGAATCGGTCCGCGGCATGGATGTTTACATCCTTGTCGACGTGCTGAATTACAGCCTGACCTACAAGCTCTGCGGCATGATCAACCACTACTCCCCGGATGATCATTACCAGGATCTGAAGCGGATCATCGGCGCCATTCAGGGAAAGGCGAACCGCATTTCGGTCATCATGCCCTTCCTGTATGAAAGCCGCCAGCACCGCCGCACCGCGCGGGAATCTCTGGACTGCGCCGAAATGCTGCAGGAACTCTTCGCGCTCGGCATTGAAAACTTCATTACCTTCGACGCGCACGACCCGCGGGTCCAGAACGCGATCCCGAATAAGGGCTTTGAAAACGTGCCCTGCACCTACCAGTTCATCAAGGCGCTGGTCCGTTCGGCGCCGGACATCCGTTTTGACAGCGATCACCTGGTCGTGATCAGCCCGGACGAAGGCGGAACGAGCCGCGCGGTCACGTTCGCGAACTACCTGAACGTCAACGTCGGTATGTTCTACAAGCGCCGGGACTACACGCGGATCGTGAACGGCACGAACCCGATCATCGCGCACGAATACCTCGGCAATGACCTGGACGGCAAAGACGTCCTTATTGTCGACGACATGATCTCCTCCGGCGGCTCGATGCTGGAGGTCGCGCGGGAACTGAAAGCCCGCAATGCGAACCGTGTCTTCGTGGCGGCGACCTTCGGCCTGTTCACGAACGGACTTGAGAAATTCGACAAAGCCTATGAGGACGGCTTCATCACGAAGGTCCTGACGACGAACCTGACGTACCAGAAGCCGGAGCTTTTCGAGCGTCCGTATTACGTCTCTGTCGACCTCAGCAAGTACATTGCGCTGATCATCGACACGCTGAACCACAACGGCTCGCTCGCGGATCTGCTCTCTCCGACCGATCGGATCAACCGCTTCCTGGAGAAGCATCGGAAAGAAATCGGGGAATAACAGACTGCCGCGGTGCCGGCGAGGAAACATTCTTTGCCGGCATGGGCGCCGAAAACGGGGGAATCCGAGTTATTCGGATTCCCCCCGTTTTTTTGAGAGGATCGCCATGGGCTTTCGCCCGCTTGCTTTTTTCCCCTGAAAACATCCCCCCGTGGGGCTTGCGGAGGGCGGCGGCGTGCGCTATGCTCTCCCTATGCGAAAAGAAACTGCGCGTGCCGCCGCGAGTGCGGTGCGGAAAAGAAAAGTCCTGACTCTGGTCATTCTGGCGGTCGCCGTTCCGGCGATGGCCGTTCTTTGCCTGTTCGTCGGGTCTTCGCATATGACGGTCGGCGAAAGCCTGGCGGCGCTCTTCGGTCAGGGCAGCGCCTCGCAGGTCCGGATCATTCAGGGCATCCGGCTTCCGCGCGTGCTCGCGGCGCTCATTGCCGGAGCGGGACTCGCGATCTCCGGCCTCATCATGCAGACCTGCCTTAATAACCCGATGGCCTCCCCGGCGATGCTCGGCGTTTCAAACGCCGCGGTCTTCGGGGCGAATCTGTCGATCATAGCCTTCGCCGGCGGCTTCCTTTCGACCGGCAATCACCTCGCAAACTACGCGTCCGGCGCGAATCCCTATGCCACCTCCCTCGTCGCTTTCGTTTTCTCGACGCTGTCGATCCTTTTGATCCTCGGGCTCTGCCGAATCCGGTCCTTCCGGCCCGGCGTCGTCGTACTCGCGGGCATTGCAATCGGCGCGGTCTGGACAGCTGCCACGACCGTGCTGCAGTTCTACGCGACCGACGTCGGCCTTTCCGCTGCGGTCATCTGGACCTTCGGCGACCTCGGGCGGGCGACGTTCGAAACCGATCTGATCATGGCCGCAGTCATTGCCGGCGGGCTTGTTTTCTTCGCACTCACGAGCTGGAAATGCAATGCCCTTCTAAGCGGGGACATTGCCGCGAAAACCATGGGCGTCTCCGTCAGCCGGCTCCGCTTTTTCTCGCTGCTCATCGCGTCGATGATCACGGCCGTCTGCGTGTCGTTCCTCGGCATGATCGGCTTCGTCGGCATCATCTGCCCGCACATCATCAAGCGGATCACCGGGCAGGATCACCGGACTTCGCTTCCCGCCAGTGCGCTCGCGGGGAGCCTCCTGCTCCTCAGCGCGGACACGCTTTCCAGAAGCATCGGCAACGGTTCCGCTCTCCCGGTCGGGGCTATCACGTCGCTCCTCGGCGCGCCGTTCTTCCTTTGGATCATCTTTTCGGGGAAGGGAGGAAAAGCCGATGCTTGAGCTGAAAGACCTCTCGTTCCGATATGCCAACAACAAGCCGCTCGTTCTGGACGGTATTGACCTGACCTTGCCGAGCGGCGAAATCGGCGTTCTGCTCGGGCGAAACGGAGCCGGGAAAACCACCCTGTTCAAGACGGTACTGGGACTGGTCCGGCCGATCGGCGGAACCGTCACGCTCGACGGGGAAGACCTGACGCGCCTGAGCCCGCGGGAAAAAGCGCACCGGATCGCCTACGTTCCCCAGCAGATCGCTTTCGGGAACCTGACCGTTTTCGAGACCGTCCTGACCGGACGCATCTCCTACTTCGGCTTTACGGCGGGCAAAGAAGACGAAGAAACCGTTCGGCAGGTGCTGGAGGAACTCGGCCTGGCGCCGCTCGCGGACCGAAGCGCCGAGGAACTTTCCGGAGGCGAAATGCAGAAGGTCGCGATCGCCCGGGCCTTGGTCCAGAATCCGCGTCTGCTGGTGCTCGACGAACCGACCGGCAACCTGGATCTCGCCAATGAACAACTGATCTTAAAGG
>JAEEGL011546562.1_pt1 | contig 11749 bp, 5 predicted proteins | sample 9134231 | NCBI WGS metagenome assembly JAEEGL01 (sample SAMN16246548, study PRJNA631951) | gut metagenome | biome: gut microbiome; feature: rumen; material: fiber-attached | host: Bos | place: Iran: Karaj | collected 2018-10
GTCAACAATAGGATTTGAATTTTTTAATTTTAACATAAAAATAAATTCAAAAGTAATAAAACTTCAAATTTGGGATACATGTGGACAAGAAGTTTATCGTAGTTTAATATCAAATTTTTATCGTAGTTCATCTTTAGCAATTTTAGTTTATGCAATTGATAATGAAGAAAGTTTTGATGATTTAAATAATTGGATTAAAGAATTAAAAATAAATTCAAATCCAAATATTAAAGTATTTATTATTGGAAATAAAAATGATTTAGAAGATAAAAGAAAAGTTTCTTTTGATAAAGGAAAAAATTTTTGTAAAGTTAATGAATTTCATTTGTTTATGGAAACTTCTGCTAAAAGTGGATTTAATGCAAAAAAATTGTTTATTAATGCTGCTAAGTTGTTATATAAAGATTTTATTAAGTTAAAGAATGAAGGTGATTTAATGAAATTAAATGAAGAAAATTTACTTATGAAAGAAAGAAAAAATTTAAAGTTAGGTAATAATAATGAAGAACAAAGTAGTTATGGTTGTTGTTAATAATGACTTTTTTATTTAATTTTTATTTTTTTTTTTTACTTTTTTTATATTATTTTAGGTTTTTTTAATTTTAAATTTCAAATAATTGTTTTAATGGTTTAATTTTTGGGTTTTTTTATTTATTTATAATTATTAAATATTATTAATTTATTTTTATCACTATTAAAAATTAAAAACATTTTATTTTTTTTTAATTTAAAAATTTGTTCTATCTGTAAAATAATTTGTTGAAGATAATTTTCTACTATTATCTTTAGTTGAAAATAGATTTTCGGAAGAATAATTTTTTTTATTTAAATATTTCATTCGTTTAAATTTGTCAATAAGAAAGTTATTATCGATAATTAAATATTTTATTTTTAATTTTGGATTTTTATCTGTTAATTTATAATATAAACAAAATGTTTTTTCTTGCAAATGAGAATATTGTTGTTTTAATTTATCATATTTTTCTTTATAAAATTTATTCCTATTTTCATTAATATTATTTTGATCATAAACTTTCTTTTTTAAAATTTCAATTAGTAATTTTTTTTCATTTATTAATTTTTTTTGCATTATAGATAAATTATTTTGTTCTTCAATATTCTTTTTTATTTCATTATTTTCTTTTTCAACTTCAAAAATTTTTTTATCATATTCATTTGAAATTTCTTCGTATTCTTTGTTAATTAAATTAATTTTTGTTTCATATTCTTTTAAAATTTGATTTAAATTATGATCTTTATGCATCAATTTATTTATTGAATTAAGGAAAATATTTTTTTTCTCTGTTATATTTTTTCTATTTAATAATTTTTGAAAAATATCTTTTCCTATTTTATAATTTTTTATTTTTAAATCGAGAATTTTATTATTTAACAATTCAATTTCATTTTCTCTTTCTTGAATTTGTGTTTTTATTGAATTTGATTTCTGTATCTTTTTTGATATTGTTTTATTTATTTTTTTGGTTGCTAAATTGTTTGTTGAATTACATTTTGTTAATGTTGCCAATTTATTTCTTTTTTTTGTATAACATGAAATTGTATTAATTTTCTTTTTATTCATTTTATTTTTAAATTAAAAATATTTTCGAAATGAAATTAAATGAAATTAATCTCTTTTTATTTATTTAAAATCAATAAAAAATGTGTGTAAATTTTAATATTATTTTTTTAATTAGAAAACATAAATAAATTTTTTTAAAAATGTATAATGACATAGATGAAAAAAAAAGAATAACTCAAAAAATTGTAAATAAAAGAAATTCTATATCTCAACCATCATATAAAGAATTAATATTTTTCAAAGAAGATATATATGAACATTTAAAAGAATTAGAAAAAAAAATCCAAGAAAAAACAAATTTATCTCTTTTCAATTTTAATAATAGAATATTAAAAGGAGAAAATAATATAAAACAATTTGAAAATTCACTAAATCAATATATCAACAAAAATGATTTTGAAGAAAAAAAATTGGAAATAAAAAATGAATTTAATAAAAAAATAGAAACATATAAGGATGAAATAACATCAATAAATATTCAAATTTCAGCACTTCAAACAGAATTAATTGATACTTGTTATAAATATGATAAAATTATATTAGATAATTTAAAGATAAATGGATTAATTGGTGAAGGATGTAAATTTAGAAATTTAAAAGAATATATAATTCAACAAAGAGAAGAAATAATAAAAATAGAAAAAATAAATCAAACTACTTTATTTGAATTAAAATTATTTAAAAATAAAACTGAAAATATTATTAAAGAATTTAGTATTCAAATAGAAACTTTAAAAGGTTCATTTAGAGAATATATTAATAATCAAATTGAAAATTATGATCAACAACAACAAAAAATTATTAATGAAATTAATGATAAAATTGCTAAAAATTTTATTCATGTTGAAGAAATTAAAAATGAGATTAATAATGTTAAAATTTTAGTCAATGAAGTTAAAGAAATTAAAAAAGAAATAGATGATATTAAAAATGATATTGTTAAACAAATGGAAAATACAATTGAAAATACTAAAAAAATGGATTTAACTGTTTTAAATGAATTTAATGAAATTAAAAAAGATTTTAAAACTATTAAAGTTAATATTTCTGCAATTGGTGATTTAATATCAGAAAATAATAAGAATAATAATAATAATGATGATAATAATAATGAAAAAAATGAGATTTTAAGAAATGAGATTATTAATAATTTTAATAATACTATTATTAATTTAATGAAAGATTTAAAAAGTGAAAAAATGAAATTTGTGTCAAAAAAATCAATAAAAAATATAAAAAAAGATAATGTTAATATTGATAAAAATAAAAGTAATAAAAATTTTAAAAAAATGAAATCTATGATAAACCAAAGTCCAAAATTAAATCATAGAATAAGAAGAGCTTCTGAGATAAATATGATATTTCCATTTGATAATAATAATGAGAAAAAAGAAAAAGATTCTATTTCATTTAAAAAAACTTTTGGTTCTCATTTAGATAGTGTTAATAATTATAATAATAATGAAATGTCAAATAATAATTTTCATGGAAATAATATAATAAAAAATAATAAATTTAACTTTAATAGTAATATATTAAGAAAATCTTTGGAAATATCATTTGCAGAAAATAATAAGGTAGATGTTAATAAAAAAGAACAAATAAAAAATACTAGTTTAGATATTAGTTTTAATTCAGAAAGAGATGAAAAAATTTCTCCTAAAATTACTAATAATAAAAATGAAGAGAATACAAATATTGAAATTAAACAAGAAGAGAATAAAAAGATTAAAAATAAAAAAGAAGAGAATAAAAATATTGAAATTAAAATTAATGAAAATCAAAATAATGAAATTATAAAAATTGATTTTCAAAAAAATTTAAAAGATAATATAATAAATACTAATGAATCATCATCAATAATAGATAATAAAAACTCAGGTGGTAGAAAAGAAAAAAAAACTAAAAAAATTATAATCGAACCTAAAAATTTTAGTGCCCATAAAACACTTAATAAAAATATAAGTTTTACAACAAATACTAATAGTATTGAAAATTCTGAAATATTTAAAATAAAAAATGAAAAAAAGATAATCTTTAGAAATAAATTAGAAAATAAAAAAGAAAAACCTTTAAAAGTTTTAAAAATAAATGAGGAACATTCACCACATAATTCATTTTCTAATATTAATAATAAAAATTTACATTTAAATTCTTCCTCTTCAAATTTTATGAATTATCAAAATTTAAATTTAATTAAAGAAAAAGAAAAAGAAAATTTTTATACTTTATATAAAAATAAAACACAAAGAATTTCTTCTTCAAAAAAAAATAAAAATAAACCTTCTTCTAATATTCAAATTATTCCTGATTGCGAAATTATTGATATTCCTTTAATACAAACGGAAAATTTACAAATTGATAAAAATAAAACTCAATTAGAAAAGAAAATAATTGAATTAGAATTTTTTACTAAAAAAAAATTTGATGAACTTGTAAAAGAAATTAAAAATTTTATTCCAATACATTTTAACTCTTATATTAAAGATTATAAAATTTTTGAATCTGATGATAAAAATTTTAATAATAATTTTTCATATTCTCAAAATTATTATACTCAAAATAAAAAGAAAATAAATTCTTCTACTAGTTATGAAAATACATATAGTAATAGTCAAATTAATTTAAAATCATCAATTAATTTTCATAAAAAAAATAATACATTTTTATAATAAGTTTTATAAATAAAATAAAAATGTATATTTTTTTTAATTTATAAAATAAAATAAAAATACATTTTTTCCTTAAAAAAAATTTTTTTTTATATTAAATAAACAATATTGAAATTAGGAAAAAATAAATATAATAATATATATACAATACAAAAAAAAATATTTTAATTTTCCAAAAAATATAAACACAAATGAATTTAATATTTACCTTTTTTTATTTATTATAAAAACTATTACTTTCTCCGAGCATATCAATAGCTTCCTTATTAACTTTATTAATAACAATATTTAATTCATTTTCTTCACATTCACTATCCATAGAGAAATTAATATTATTATCCATAGAACAACCATTTAAATTATTATTATTTACAGTTTCATTTGAAGCAGAATAATTTTTTAATTTAGAATCAGAAGTAGAACAATTTGTATTTAAATTAACATTATAATTTTTCAAACAATGTTTTTTTAACATTGATATAATTTTTTTCTGTTGTTTAAATTTTTTTTTATATTTCTTAAGAATATTTCTATAAAATTTCAATTTAAATTTTAATTTATCAATATAATCTCTATCGTCCATATAATTATGAATAGAATGATAATGAAACTCTTTTTTTTCAAAATCTTCTTTTTTTTCTATTGGTTTATATTTCTTAATTATAAAACTTAAATCTAATTTTGGAACTTGAATATCATTTGAACTTGTAGTTGTTAAATATCTTGTATGTTTAATTTTATTTGGTATTTGTATTAAAGGTGAGTCACAACAAAAAGTTTTATCATCATCAATATCAAATTCTTCTGTTATATTACCATTTTCATCTTCAATATAAAAATTTTTTAAATTATCTTCAGATTCATTTGAATCTTCTGTTAAAATATAACCAAAATTTTCTATATTTTCTAAATTTTTTTTTATTCTTTTTCCATCTTTTATATTTTGTATCATTTCCTTTAATGATATTATTTTTACATTTAATTGATTTATTAATTTTTGAGCATCATTTAATAAATGTGAATATTTTATAATTATTTGTCTTGCTTCACATAATTCATTATTTAGTTCTAAATTAAATTTAGTTGGGGATGTAGAAACATAAATTTCTGAATTAAAATCATCTTTATATATTTTAACTAATTCATTTTTATAATTTTTTATATCGTTTTCTTTTTCTATTAATTTATTTGATAATATAAATATTTTATCATTTAATTCTTTAATTTGAAGATTATATGCTTTTATTTTTTCATTTAATTCTTGTTGAGTTTTATATAATTTTTTTTCTAAAACTATATTATCATTGTACAATTTTGTATTTCTATTTGTTATTTGTAAATTTTCATTTTGAAGTGTTGTTATTATTTCTGACATTTGGTTTTTTGATTCTGGATTCAATGATAAATTTTTTATTTGATTATTTAACATATCTTTATTTATTGATAAAGTTATTTGTAAATCTTTTAATTGAGTTTTTAAATTTTTGTTTTCTTTTATATATTCTATTATTTTTTCTCCATATTCTGTTATAATTTTCTGAGTTGAAAATTTTTCATTTTTTTTATTTTTCATTGTTTTATTTTTTTTTGTTTTTTTCAATATAATAATATTTTATATATTTATATTTAAAATATTTTTAATGTATTAAATAAATAAATGTAAAAACCTTTATTAAATTATATAATAATTATTATTATATTTTTTTATTCTCAATTACTGTATTTTTTTATTTTAATAATCATTCAATCATTTAATTAACATATTACATTATAAAGAATCTAATCAAAATCCAATTTATAATAAATTATAAAAAAACTATATTTTTCAACATTCTTTATCAAAATATATTTCTATTTTTAATTATAAATTTTAATTAAATTATAAATTTATTTCTTATAAAAAAATAATTAATATATCTATATAATATTTTAAATAAATATAAATGCAATGAAAAATAAAATGAAATCATAAATTTTTGTAATTATGAAAAAAATATCAAAATTTATTCAAAGATTTTATTGATCTTTTATATTTAATAATTATTTTCAATAAGAATTATTTAGTGATAATATAGAATAAAATCAAAATTGATAATTAATTTATGATATCCATTAATATTTAAAATATGAATTTATAATAATATAAGAAAATCATTTTTATATTTCAAAAATTATTTTTTTTCAACTAATGGAAATAAATTTAAATAATAGAAATATATTATCAAATAAGAAAATTAAGAAAAATAACAGTCAAATATTTAATCAAAAAAATAATATATCAATATCATTAGAAGATACATTTATATATGATTCTCTAAATAAAATATTTGATAAAAATAAGATTTATTCAAATATTTTAAATGAATTAAAAAAATTAGAAAAAGATTATGAAGAAAAAAATTTAAAAACAGAGAAAGATGAATTATTAAATAAAATAAAAAAAAATATAAAAGAAAAAAGCAATACTATAGATTTAGATATTTTAACTATTTTTGAAAAAATTCCTCAAAAAAGAACATATGAAGATATATTAATACTTAAAAAATATCTATCAAAAACAAGATTATCATTATATTTTAAAGATTTAAAATTAGATAATGAATCTTATGAAAAATTGTTGTTAATATGTGCAATAGAAATGAAAGTAATAAAATTTAATAAAAATACTATTATATATAAAATAAGTAATATACCAGATAATATTTATTTAATAATTTCTGGAAAAATAAATGTTATTAAATTAATAAAAGATGATATTGAAATGAGTGGATTAGAATATTTTTCTTATTTAATGAATTTAAAGAAAAATAATGAAATTGAAAGATTTAATTTAACTATTAATGAAAATAATAATATTTTTAATATAAATATTAATGATAAGGATATTATTGAATTTTATTTTCTAAGAAATGTAATTAATCAAGTTTTAAATGATTTTGATATTAATTTTAAAGAAATCCTAAATTTATGTAATTTAACTGCAGAATTCTTTGAATTAGATTCAAATAAAATAGATAATTTGAATTATATTAAAGATAATGTAAAAAAAATTCTTTCTAAAATTCCTCAATTATTAGAAAATCATATACCATATTATCTATTTTTTCAAGATAATTATTTTAAAAAAAAAATATCAATTTATAACTATAATATAACATCAACTTTACAAACAGGAGATTTTTTTGGATATTATTCACAAGATAAAAATAAAAGAGAAGAAACCATAAAAACAATAGAAAATTGTAGTTTATTATATTTTGAAAATAAACAATTTGATTATTATGTTTCTAAAGCTAAATATTCATTAATAAAGAAAGAAATAGATTTCTTACAAGAAAATTATATTTTTGGGAAAATTCATAAAAAAAAATTTGAAAGAGTATATTTTAATTATTTTACACTTGAAGAATATAATAAAGGTGATATATTAACTGAGGAATTTATTCCTTTAAAAAATGTTTATTTTATTAAAAATGGTGAAGTTGATTTATATTCAAAAAAAAATTCAGTTCAAATACAAAGTTTATTAAATAAATTTCAAAAAGTTTATAAAAATAATAAAAATTTCAATATTTATAAATATAATAATTTAAAAACAAATGTTATAGAATTAAAAAAGGAATTTGAAGAAAATAAATTAACAAAAATTGTATCTTTAAAAGATAAAGAAATAATTGGATTAGAATGTATTTATTATGGTTTAGATTCTTTAACAAGTTCAAAAGTATCTTTAGAGCAAACAAAAATATATAAAATTCCAGTAAATAAATTTTTAGATATAATAAATAATGAAAAAGCAATATTATCAACAATTGAAAATATAGTAAGAAAAAAATTAGATATGTTATATCATATTTTTTTTAATTTGAATAATATTAAAATTTCTTTAGCTGATGCAAAAGAAAATTTTAGACAACAAATTGAATATGAAAAAGAAATTATTATTCCAAATGAAAAAAAAATTAATATCAATAAATTTCAAAAGTTAAAAGAAATTTTATTAGAAATTCAAAAAAATAATAGAAAAAATTTTAAAGAAAAAAAATCAATGCTACCTTTATTACAAAAAAAAAAATCTTTAAAAAAAATATTAATTAGATATAATAGTAATCCAACTAAAAATATGATAAAAAAAATTAGAAATAAAAATAATGAAGATGTTAAGATTCATTGTAATTCATCAAATAAAAATAATATTTCTTTTGAAGATAATATTCTTCAAAAAATTAAAAAAAATATTTTACAAGATAGTACTATGCAAGTTAATATTTATTTTAAAAATAAAAATAAAGCAAATTCATTTAATTTAGATATTTATGAGATTAATAATGTTAATAAAAATTTAAATGAATTTTCATTTTGTACTCAATTATTACCTGATATTAAAAAAAAGAATAATACAAATTATAATGTTAATAAATCACAAATTATTAATATTGAATATACAGAATCAAAAAATGCAAAAAATATAAAAAATAATAATAATAAGTATAATAATAATGATAGTTATAATAATAATTTAAATGAAATTAATAGTGATAAAAAAAGTCAAAATAATATTATTAGTATCAGGAAAAAAATTGAACATCCTTATTTTAATCCTTTTATTGTGAAAAAATTAAAGAAATATAGTATTTTCGATAATTTTATTTTTAATGTAAATATTAAAGATGATTGTGATTATGATAATCACAATTGTTCTTCTTTTTCAAATTATAAAAATAGAATAAATATAATGCAAAAAGTAAATTTTGAAAATGTAAAAAGAAAAGCTAGAATTTATAAAAATATGAAAAATGAAATAAGAGATGCTTTAATTAAACATGAGAAATAAAAATGAATATTTTGTATATAAATCATAAGAATTCAAAGACTTCTTAAAGTAATTTTAAAAATATTAAATGAAATAATTTATAATAAAATAATAGGTAATATAAAATAATTATAATTAATTGTTGAAAAAATTGGTTTAGATATAATTTATCATTACTATTTAATTTTATTTTTCAATTATAAATTTTAATTTTAAATTTAAATTTAAAATAAAATGTCAAATTCAACAATTAAACAATATTTCTCAGGTATAGAATCATTATTAAATGAAGAAGAAGAAAGACTAAAAATTGCAAAAGAAATGCAAACGATAAAAAATGACCCAAAATACAAATTAACTAATTATTTTAAGGAATTAAAAATTTTTGTTGAAATATATAATAATAATAAAGAAGAAAGTTTTATATTTAAAGATATAATAATAAACTTAGGTGCATGTTTTGTAAGTTATTTAACAAAAGGTATAAATTATATTATATTTAAAGATGGTAAATTAAAAACTATTAAATATGCTTTAAATAATAAAATAAAAATAGTAAATCCTCTTTGGTTAGATGATAAAATAAATGGTAAATTTAATGATGATTCTATTTATCAAATCAAAAAAAATTTCACTGAAATAAACTTTGAAGAAGGACAATTAAAATATAATAAAACAAAATTATCAAAATCTCCTAATATTGGTGAAAATATAAGAAAAAAGAAAATTTCAATCAAAAAAACTTCTTTTTCTTTTCATACAAAAAACCCAAATATAAATATTAATAAAGAAAATGAAATTAATAATTTAAAAACCACAAATCAACAAAATGAAAAAGTAAAAATTATTTCTTATTGTTTATCAAGTGATATTATTAATTATTTGAATAGTATTGAATCAATTGAATATAATGGTAATTTTAATTTTGAGGATTTTGATATTAAAAAAAAAATAATTGATGAATGTCCTGTTATTTTTATTAAAAGTGATTTTGAAAAATATGATTGGAAATTAATAAATATGTTATTAAAAGGAAAAATACTTGTAGAAGTTAATATTTTTATTAGTGATATTATATTAAAAGAAATTCATTCTAAAAATATGAATTTTTCTTTATTTTCTTTAGCTTATTTTGAGGATTTATCTATTAATAAAGATATAAAATGCCTTATAAAAGGAAAAAAAAGTCTAATTAAAAAAATTCAAGATGATAAAATTATTGAAGATCAATATTATTTAGATAAAGGCATAAGCAAAAATGAATATATATTATTGAGAAAAATTATGAAAAAATATTTAAAAATGAAAATAATTGATTTAGACTTTTATAAAAAAAAAAGAGTTAGAAGTAAATCACAAACTAAAAATATGAATAACCAATTAAAAAAGTCAATGTGTCTTAATGAACAATTAAAATATTGTAATTTTCATTCTGATGAAAATATAAATAATAATAAAATTGAAATTGAAGACAAAATACATTATAAAAATATATATTTAATTACTTCTGAACAATTAAAAAAAATTAATCTATCAAAAAATAATGGTTTATTAGAAAAATCATTTTTATCTTTTAAAGGTGTTTTATCTATAAAATATATTTATGATTCTTTTTTCAATGGAATAAATATAATGAATAAATATTTTATAAATAATTAATCATATATAAATTAATTTAATTAAAACTCAATTATAAATAAAAATTTATTGATTATCATTATGATATTTTCCATTTTATTATGATTTATATTATTATTTATTAATATTCTCTTTATTATTTTGTTTTATTTTTCAATTTTTTTATTTTTTTCAATCATAAATTGCAATAACATAAACCATTTATAAATAAAATCAACATTTTCACTAGTAAAAATTAATAAACTTTCATTATTTTCTTCATTATTAATAAAACTACTTGATTCTACATTATCAAACATATGACCTAATGTAGAATTATTATGTTTAATAACTCCTCTTTTATTACAAATAATTATATGATCAGTTTTATTAGATTTTTTATTTATTTTAGCTAAATTAACTCTCAAAATATTTTCAATAGGAACAATACAAAGTGGCTTTAAATTTTTTAAAAATTGAGCTTTACTTTTATAATATTTAAAATCTTTTATTGTTAAAATACAAAATCTATTTGAATACATTTGACTATGGACAGTTAATTCATAATTTATTAATTTATTTAATTCTCCATGAAAAATTATTGTTTTTTCATCATTTTGTAAATGATTTAATTTATCATTTGATATAATATTTTTTAATGATATTTTTATTAAGTTTTTGTGAATTAAATCTATTTCTGTTTGTTCTGGAGGATAAAATTGTTCTAAGTTTTTTTGGGCTTCTTCATATAATTTTTTTTCAACTTTTGTTAATTTTTTTTCTTCTTCTATATTATAACCAAAATTAATTTTTCCTATATCATATTGTTTTATATTTTTTAATGAATTATTTATTGTAAATTGTTCAGTAATGTTAATATTTATTTCTGAAGAATCATTTTGATTTAAATTTTTTTTATTTTTTGATAACAGAGCATTATTATTATTATTATTATTATTATTATTATTATTATTATTATTATTATTATTATTATTATTATTATTATTATTATTATTATTATTATTATTATTATTATTATTATTATTATTATTATTATTATTATTA
>JAEEGL012892973.1_pt1 | contig 11749 bp, 9 predicted proteins | sample 9134231 | NCBI WGS metagenome assembly JAEEGL01 (sample SAMN16246548, study PRJNA631951) | gut metagenome | biome: gut microbiome; feature: rumen; material: fiber-attached | host: Bos | place: Iran: Karaj | collected 2018-10
AAAAAAGCAGAATCTTACAAGAAGCTGAAGATGTCGGATGTCTGGACATTTTTAAATCCGATAGAGAAACTGAGGAATAAGGCACAAACGACTCCGGCACCGGATGATGGAGTTAAGGAGATCATCGGACAAGCACACAGTGAGATCATGAATCCGGAGAATGTGGTCCGTGATGCGAAATCCATCCATGATCCGATGTATAACAGAAACTACCTTAATCATATACAGATTTTGGATGAGGCGATCCGCGGAAAGTACCAGGTCGAGCTTCGCTATGGTAAGTTTGATAGGGATAAAAGCAATCCTGATAGAAAAATGCGCTTCGGATTCAAAAGAGCAAAGGCCGACTACACTGCACTAAACCCTTATGCTCTCCTTTCAAATCAGGGACATATGTATCTGATTTCGACTGTCGATGGGTATGACGATATCAAGCACTACCGTGTAGATCGCATCATGGATCTGCGAGTCAGGATGGTGCAGGAAAATATAGACACGTCGAAGAAAAATACCAGAACCCCCCCGAAAATGATTAACGTACCCAGAGCGCCGATTCCGGACGCATTGAAAGATTATTTTAAGAACGAAAAACGTTTGCTCGACGAAGACTGCTTCAACGAGTTCCTTTATATAAACCGACACCCAATGATGGGCATATATAAGGATTCGAAACCCGGAAGAGTTTATCTCCGGACGTTGCGGAGCAGCCTGCCTATCCTTTATGATTATTTCGGTGATAATATCGACAGTATCGAGTATTCGCTGACGGATGAAAAGGACTAAAACAGCACGATCTATATAACGGAAAAAAAGATCATCAGGGGTGAGGAGGTAGAGTTTAAATGGTTTTATTATGACGTTCGGATAACGGATGTCTGCGAAGAGAATATGCTTCTTTTCTTATCGCACCACCACGATATGTATGAGGTACTGAAGCCGGAATCTCTACGCGAAGCGCTGAAGGCAAGGTTGGAGGAGAGCTTGGAGAAATATAAGGATCCGGAGAAAAAGTAGGACGCCTGAGAGTAGGCGGCGTCTAATGCGGTATCAAGTCAAAACAGCTGGGGGCCATGCACCCTCAGCTGTTTTTATGGAAGAATTCTTCCGTACAAATCCAAGCCGATGTGTTACGATAACATCCGTAAAGGAGGAGGGCGATGGAAATTTCAATATACGAACAAAAAAACGAGAGTCCTAAGGGATACTTATGTCTTGGACTATCCTACAAATTGGATAATGAGAAAAGAATACTTTTTCTTGAAAAAATGATTCTTGTAAAAGTAGATCTTTATTTACCTTTATACTATGATATGTTTGAATGTGATGTGGATAATATTACTGAAAAAGATGGCAGACACTATTATCAGGGTTGCCCTATTCTAAATTATGATATGCTTGAAACACCAAGTCAATTGGATGAGGTGGAAGAAAAACACGACCGTTTTGGGTGTAAGGAAGGATGGGTGTATATTAATACAAAAGGAAGAACGAAATACTCGGTTAATCGTGTATGCAATATTCCACCTACATCTTTTTGCGATAAGTATACTGAGCTTTATGCCTGCGCAATTGATTTTGATGAAATGACATTGCAGGGATCCGTGATCGGATTTGATTGTTTGGGTAAGCTTGTTTTGGAAGACTTTGATTTGGATGGATTGACCGATAACCATGATATTCGTAAAGCTCTATTGAATGAAATGGTATTATTTGACTTGGAGGAATCTCGTAATGAAATTGTAGCCAAAGAAATTGAAGCCAGAAAGGCAGAGTGCGGGATATTGAATTTTGATTATTGTATAAACGAGAACGGTGATACCACCTACCATTATGAGCCAATAATGTGGGAATAATCATCAAATCACAATGCTCTTTGATTTAGAAATTACTGGGGAAATTGCAGTATGGTTTTAATATGGGAGGTTAATTATGGGCAGAGATGAAAATGTGGTCATTTTTAATGACACGGAAAAAATGTGTAAGGAAAACAAAAAACTGAAGGAGTCCATACAGACTTCGATCGCCGGTCAGAGGATGATTTCGGAGAGCGAGAAACTCGAACTGCCAAAGAAACGCTTTGAAGATACGCTTGTCCGCGTGTCATCGAAGCGGAGCATCGCGGCGGCTTTCGAGTATGCCGGAAAAAAAGTGTGCGTACACAATTTCGCGTCGGCGACGAATCCGGGCGGAGGAGTGGTACACGGCTCCGGCGCGCAGGAGGAGTGCCTGTGCAGGGTGAGTACGCTCTACTTCTGTTTGGATGAGCAGAGTTTGTGGGATTCTTTTTACAAGCCGCATCGTGCCACACACGATCCAATCTACAACGGCGATATCATCTACACACCGGATGTGATGGTGTTCAAGTCGGATACGGCCATGCCGGAAACACTTCCTGAGGATGAGTGGAATAAGGTAGATATCGTGACCTGTGCGGCACCGAACCTGAGAGAGAAACCGTCAAATGCGATGAATCCGCATGCGGGCGATAAGCAGGCGAAGTTGTTGCGTGAGGAACTGAAGCGTATTCATATGGAACGCGGCCGAAGGATCCTTTCGTCTGCGGCGATAGCCGAGTGCGATGTAGTGATCTTGGGAGCCTTTGGTTGCGGGGCTTTTCAAAACCCACCCGAGGTGGTGGCGGAGGCATACCGGGAGATCCTTCCGGAGTTCGATGGTTGTTTTGATGTTATCGAGTTCGCGGTCTTCTGCCGCCCGCATGAGATGACGAATTATAAGGTGTTCGAAAAGGCGATGAATTTCTAATTCAATAACTGATTTGATTGAAAAAACTGAGGAAAAATCCTGAGAAGTCCTGCTAAAACGCACTGAAATATGACAGATTTTTTCCGTAAATGCTTGAAAATGCGGGCTTTTTGTGCTACTATGATAGATGTTAGCGCTAACCCAGTGAACCCCATGAGGAGGAATTATGCAGGAGTTCGATAGAAGAATAAAGGGCGACAAGCCTGTCGTGGCGATCTGCTACGACTTTGATAAGACATTATCGCCGGACGATATGCAGGCGCAGGGATACATCCAGTCAATCGATTACGATGTGAGTCAGTTCTGGCAGAGAACTGACATCCTCGCGCAGGAAAACAAGATGGATTCGAACCTGGCCTATATGTACATGATGGTGGACGGCGCCAGAGGAAAGGTCCTTTTCAACAAAGACACGCTGATGAAGTACGGGGAGCAGGTCAAGCTCTACCCGGGCGTCGAAGGATGGTTTGAGAGGATCCGTGAATATGGCAAGGAAAAGGGTGTGATCGTGGAGCACTACATCATCTCATCCGGTCTTCAGGAAATGATCGAGGGAACAAGCGTGGCAAAGGCCGGTGCCTTTGAGAAAATCTACGCGTGCTCATTTTTATTCAATGACAGAGGCGAAGCGGTGTGGCCGGCGCAGATGGTCAACTACACGAATAAGACTCAGTTCCTGTTTCGCATCTCGAAGGGTGTGCTGGACGTGAACGATCCGGGCGTAAACGATTACTTCACTCCGGACAAGATCCGGGTTCCTTTCCGAAACATGGTTTACATCGGCGACAGCGACACCGATGTCCCGTGCATGAAACTGGTGAACGGATATGGCGGGTACTCGATCGGCGTTTACGACAGCAATAAACAGGATAAGAAAAAAGTGTATAAGATGATGCGCGAGAATCGTATCCGATACTTCGCGCCCGCTGACTACTCGGAGGGGACAGAGATCGATACGCTTGTGAAAAATATCATCGACCGCACTGTCGCAAACGAGAAGCTCGAGAGCAAATATTATCAAGATGAACTAGAGGCAGGATCCACCTCATCTTCCAACAGTTAAAACATGATGTGTAAAAGATGAGACATATCCTGATTTTCGTCACAGGTTCGTGATTTTTATCACAATCCAGTTGACAATATAAGGATTATTTAGTATTCTACGGACGGGAGAAGATGAACGCGTTAAAAGAAGTTATCAAGTACATAGTCATATTTTTGGTATCCGTGGTACTTTTGGCAACTATCCTCGTTGCGACAGAGTTCATCAGCAAGGATTCCATGAAGAAAAATATGCTCTCTTCCGCGGAGAAAATGTGCGAGAACACCGTTGGCGTCGAGATGATGAAAGGCGTACCCGCCAGCAAGCTCGACCGATACGCGGATGATATCTGGCTGGGAATCGCGTGGCAGACAGACAGTGAGCATCCTCTCACATCGGCCATGTGGTCATCCTACTATGTAAACAGAGATCCCGCGGATGTGAACGGAGCCAATCAGGATCTGTTGGAAGCAGTTAAAGATGATAAGGACGGCACTCTTCAGTACCTCAGATACTGGCACGGCGCCGTCGCTCCCATCCGACTTCTGCATCTTTTTACAGACATAACGGGGATATATGTCATAGGCACCATAGCTCTCATCGGGCTTTTCGCCGCTCTTTTCATCCTGATGTGGCGATACGGGATGAAGGGTGAGGCCGTATGCCTCATCGTGGCATCGCTGATAGCAGGCATCTGGTATACCCCTCTTTGCCTTGAGTATATATGGATATTTCTTATCATACCATGTGTCTCGATCCCGGCACTCATATGGTGCAAAAATGAACGATGGTCCCGCGTCTGGGCACTGTTTTTGATAAGCGGTATCGTGACAAACTTCTTTGATTTTTTAACGACCGAAGTGCTCACACTTCTGATACCGCTGCTCTTGGTAGTGTCGCTACAAGGAAGAAAAGAAGTTAAAAAGGATGATAAAAACACCCCCATCCGGATATCCATAAAGGCTTGTATCCTATGGGGCTTCGGGTATCTCGGGATGTGGGCGATGAAGTGGATTATCGCATCCATCATTCTTGGCGAAAACGTGATGCCGTATGTTACCGGACACATTGCTCAAAGAGTGGGCGTGTCCGACGCCGGAACAGGGAATCCGTTATCTGCTTTATACCTAAACCTGATAACCATCTTCCCAGCGGGCATGGGTGATATATGGGCTGTAATCACACTGATTGTGCTTATCATACTTGGCTGCGTTCTCTACGTATACAAGGGAAACAATATAAGAAAAAAATACATCATTGCCTATATCGTCCTGGGACTGTTACCTTACATCCGATATATGGTCCTGTTCGATCACTCATTCAGGCATTTTGCTTTTACATACCGATCACAGATGGCAACAGCTCTTGCGATCGGCCTGATGTCATTGGAAATTATAGACGAACGAGTTTTTAGGCATGAGAGAAAGAAAGCCTAATGTCAAAAAGGAGGTTTTACAATGAGTAACAGAGAAAGAAAGGTAAGAGGCAAACGACTTATGGCATTGCTGTTTGCCTTGATGCTCGCGCTGGGAAGCGTTACACCTTCGAGCGCCGTGTCAAAAGGAAATGCCAAGGATGGTAAGCTGAAGTCTTCTTTGTATAACTTAGTGGATGGGGGTACATACATATCAGCCACGGGAGGCAGCGGTCCATCCTCAGATCCCAGTGGCGGCGGTGGCGGCGGCTCGTCCACTCCGGTCTATGTTCCGGACCCGGTCTATGTTTTGGTTTCCGTTGTCCCGGTCACCGATACGATCTCGGTTGGCAAGGGCGTAACAGAGACCGAAATGAAAGCTAAGTTTCCGACATCAACAACACTAAATATCACAGTCGACGGAAGTCCTTCTACGCTGTCAGGATCCATCAATTGGACGGAAACATCCAGAGAGACCATCGATACTCACACGACAAAAATCACATATACCGGTAGTATCTCCGTTCCGTATTATGTGACTAATCCGAACAGTCTCTCCACAAGTCTCACTCTCACCGCCTATATGACAGATAAGATTGACATCTCAAAGGCAAAGGTAACACTCAAGTCAGTAATAGATGACGACAAGGACGAGAATATCGAGACCACATCTTCGGATTCGTATGAATACGACGGAAAGCAGGTACGTCCCGGGGTGGAGGTAGAGGTTGAGAGCAAAACTTTGCCGGCAAGTGCCTATACTGTCACCTATGGCGAAAACAACAGTATCGGTAAGGGGACTGTGACGATCACTGCAAATGAAACTTCTGACTATGTCGGTTCCGTAACAAAGGAGTTTACTATCGAAAAAGGTACTCTCCGTGTAACATATCGAGAAAAAAACTATTTATATTGTTTCCCCAGGTCTGATTGGCCAGATGATTTCGTATACCTGCCGTATTATAACGAGGATCCGGAAAAGCTTAGTTACAAGATAACTTATGATGGCAGCAAAGTGACAGAACCTGAAAAGAAAGCCACAGACCCTACAGCGGCTATAGCAATGATTTCCATGAGCAAGGGAGGTTATATAGTAATAAAACCCACCATCCCGTATGGAGATTATAACATCACGTTTTCAAGTCCGAATTTTAAAAACTCGGTTAATCTCTGCATTAAAGCGTACGCTGATATACCTCATATTACCTATGATCTTTATGGTGGCCGTATATACCGCATCAACGAAAGTGGTAAGGAAGAAGTGGTGGAGGAAACCGATGGTTTTTTCACGGATTATTTTGACGAGGAGACTGTAACAGACGGTGTATATAATATCTGTGTAGGTGGTGACTACGAAAAATACAAGTATGTAGTAAAAAAAGGCAATCAGGATCCAGATAAAGGAAAAGTGCTCAAGTTCAAAGGATGGTACACAGATAGTAACTATAAAAACAAACTTGAGTCGGATACGATCACTGATACGAATAAGAGCTGGAAGCTGTATGCCAAGTTTAAATGTGACAGTGATCTGAAGGTACCAAAAACAGAGTATAACAAGCATCACCTTTCTGAAGCGTTCAACCTTAATGCTACATGCACAACGGCAATCACATACAAGAGTACAAATACAAAAGTGTGCACGGTATCAAAAAAAGGAAAAGTCTCCATCCGTGGCATCGGAACGGCTACAATCGAAGTAAAGGCCGCTTCAAACACAGATTTTACCGGCAAAACTATAAAGGTCAAAATCAACGTCGCTGTCAAGGGGCCGAACAAAATCACGAGCATCAAAAAAAGAGAAAAAAGCACCTCTATAAGAGCGGATTGGAAGAAGGTGAAAAACCTTGCCGGATATCAAATACAAGTAAGTACTGCTATGAATTTCAAGGCGGCAGAGACCAACGACTTCACGGTAAGCGGCGGAGACAAGCAATCAGTTACTATCTCGCGCTTTTCTCCAAAGAAAAATTTTGTACCTGGCAAGGCGTATTATTTCCGGTTACGCGGATACCAAACCAAAATGGAAGGTAAAAAAGAGGTGAAAAAATACTCCTCCTGGACTCCAATAATAAAATTTAAACTTCCTAAATAATGATGTAACGAAAGAAAAACAGAACAAGATACTCTGCGCTATTTCCACCCAAGGTAATAGCGCAGGTATTTTTTTATACTCTTCTTTCTCAGATGGTGTAAAAGACTATCCTTCGTCGTCCGGGCGCGTGAACAGGCACCTCCTGCCAGTTCATTTTTATAGAGATACTTTTCGTACTCCTCTAAAAATGTACCGACTTCCATCTCTTCCTCCCGAAGCCTCTCACGGTACTCATACAGTGTTTCATTTTCTTTCATTTCGAAACCGGAAAGTCTGAGGATGCGAAGTAACTGCATAACCATCGCAGCAAACCTCTCCTCTTCCTCCATCTTCGCCAGTTTCCCGACGCGGATAAGGTGTCCGATGAGGAGCGCGATCATCACAAACAGGATTCCGACGGCGATGGAAATCGGGATCACATACCAGCGAATCCCGGCCGGATCTTCGATGCTCGTATCCGGCAGATCCTTCCCTGAATCATTACCCTCATATACAGAGGGAGAAGCGATATTGTCCGGTCCAACCGATTCTATCTGTTGATCCGAGGAAGCCGTCCAGTAGGAATCCCGCTCGTTCGAAGCGGGCGTCGGTTCAAAGGTAATCCATCCCGCACCGTCAAAGTAGACCTCCGGCCAGGCATGCGCGTCCGCGCTTCGGACATAAGCGCTTCGCTTCCCGCCGGTATCCGTCAGATATCCCTGTACATACCGCGCCGCGATCCCCTCGGCCCTCGCAAGTAACACAAACGCGGTAGCAAAGTGACAACAGAATCCCTGCCTGCTGTCCAGAACAAACCAGTCCAGAAAATCACTCGCGTTACGGACACTATCCGGCACCGGCCCCGGAGACAGCGTATAGGTAAATCCGCGCAGCATCGTCTCGAGTCGCTGTAGTTTTTCCAAGTCAGTCTTCGCCCCCTCATAGACCTGATCCATATACGATCGAAGTTTATCGGAGAGCACAGGCGCCTCCCGATAGGTCTCTTTAATATGCCTCATATACGAAAGATAATCATTATAATCGCATCCATCCAAACGATCGATATTAAGCATATACCAGGCATCCATGTATTCCTTCTCGGACGGGACACACGCCTGCGTCAGGTAATCGTCGAAGACCGGATGGTCCGTATTCAAAACAAAGTAGGATATGGTATACTTGCTTTCCGGCAACGGAGCCTCCGGCCACAGGATATAACCGCCCTCGTCACGGTAATCATTGGGCTTTAGATCCGCGTAAGTGGATACCGTTTTATTCGGCAGGAAAGCGTGCTCCGACCGTGTCTTTGCATAGTGGATATTAACCGTGGATCTCCTTACAAAATCGTTCTCTTTTTCTGTGTATTTTTGCAGAGACGACCACATCGAAATCGTGTCCATCAGAACGGTTCGCTTCACGGACTCATCGTTATCAGTCCACTCTTTTCCGTCAAAATCCGTAAAGGTTTTTCCGGTGAGACGAAGCTGCCCGACAGCGCCGGACAGACCGGAGACCGTCATCACCTTCCGATCCGAACTCCTTATCATGCCGGCGAACTCGCCCTTCTCGGAGAATCCCATCACCGCTTCACCCGGATCCGGTTCATCAAATCCGGAAAAATCCACCTGCAGCAAATCCAAAACCTTCTCACCGATACTACCGATCATCTCGCCGGCTTTTTTGAAAAATCCCCAGTCGTATGGTTCTTCCGGAGCAGGAGAAATTAGTACAATAACAACCATAAAAATAAGAAACGGTGAGACATAGATCAGATGCCCGCGATGGTCCTTATCACCCTGCTTTTCCCAGTGCAACTGTACCTCTTCCGCAAGAGTAAAAAGAATGAGTATTACCGCGCTGCAAACAAAGATTTTTTCGATGGTAAAGCCAAGGATTGTACCGATGATCATCCACCCTGTTACAACAGAAGTTATCACAATTCGAATCAGACGGAAGCGCTGTATCAGCTCACCAATAATAAACGCGACCGGACCGGTTAGAAGAATCCAGAGACAGTTTTTATTCTGTATAAAAAACTTCGATACCGACTCATTTTTCGCCAGCAAAAAACCGGCAATAATAATGGCAATACACATGCTGATCAAGACCACCCGGCCGGTCCATCCCGCATGCTTAAAAAAGAGCAGAATCAATACAAACGCCAACTGAAGGATAAAGAGTAAAAATCCCGTTCCTCCCCCTATCCATCCGGTTGCTGCGAGCGACACAAAGGCTGTTCCCGAAGCCAATACATAGATTGATTCATACAGAAGGGCTGTCATACGATCCCTCCTTTACCCTGCGCCTGCAGTTTTTCCTTCAGCTTGTCATCATAGCCGATCACGATGGCCTCCGGATCCGTCACCTCTTCATCCGTCACCAGACAGGTCGCCACAGATACAGAATTCTTCTTCAGTTCCGACGCCTGACGGATGTACGGGTCATCCGGTTTATGAATAACAAAAATAACCGCGCCGGCATTTACCAGTTCGGGATCTTTTTCCGTAAATCCGAACAACTTTTCAGACGTGCTGTCCTCATAAAAAGCAAAAGAGGATATCCGGTTATAGAACTCCTCAAACGCGTCCGTACTCTCGATCGTATGACAAAACGGTGCCATCGAATACGCGTAAAAATATACCCTTATCCCGCGCATGACATAATAATATGCCAACGCCAGTGAGGTTTCCAAAAGCTTATTCTCAAGAGGAAGGAAATCCGAGGGGTTCCGACTGATCCGGTGAGAGTCCATGATGATGCCGACGGAAGGCATACTTTCCCCGGTCCTTCCGCGAACCATCGGCTTGCCGGTCGCCGCCGTCAGTTTCCAATTGATTCTTCGAATATCATCTCCGGGGATATACTCTCTTACCGGCACATCGGGTTCTGTAGCTGCTGCCGTCTGCTTGTCGGAAACAGCGAGCGCGTCAAAGGATGGTAGTTCATCCAGGATAACCAACTGGGGAACCACCGTAACCGTGATCGTCTCACGATTTCGGAACGTGAAAGAAAAGAGTTTGAGATAATCCTGCACCGTAACATTTTTCACGCCCACCTCGTACTCTCCGCGATACTTGCAGACAAGCCTCGTATTCTTTTTGATTCCGGTGTGCGGGAAGAGTTCGAATTCGGTGTCGGGATCGAGTCCGGAGAGCGCAGAATAATCAGAAAAAAAGTCCGTTTTTATTCCGGAGAAAGTAAAGAAATCCTCGTTTTGAAGTGTAAAATAAAATCTGACCGGCTTCTCAGCCACGGTTACTTTCGCGTCTATTTTTTGATAGATTTTAAACCGGAAAAATACGATCACGGTGTACAGCGCCGATACGATCGGAATGATGAGCATCAGAAAGAAAAACCCGTAGCTGACCGGTCCGCCGTAAAAGGATATGGCTATCAGTGACAGGAAAAATAACCCCGCCGCTATCCATCGATTCCTTCGCATTCTTTCCTCCGTGAAATCCGTTATTTCGTTCCCTGTATCACCAGCGGAACGCTGACTTCGAGAATGTCGGATTTCAGAACGCTGTCAACCGTCTCTCCGGCGAGCTTTGCTTCGTAGGTAAGTGCCAGTCTGTGATGGAGCGTGTTGATCGCGACCGCCTTGATATCATCCGGGATGACATAATCTCTTTCGCAAAGACACGCCCTGGCTCTGGCTGCCTTTACGAGCATGATCATAGCGCGCGGACTCGCCCCCATCACAAAACGCTTCTCGTCTCTCGTTCGATTGATAATATCATTGGCATAGGTCAGCACACTATCAACAATCGTGATCTCTTCCGTCTTTTTTTGAAGTGCCCGAACATCTTCGACAGTAAGCACGCTTTCGATCGCTTCATAGGTTTTACCTGAGAGCTGATTCTTCGTCATGGCGATCTCATCCGACGGCTCCGGATAACCGATGGAAAGCCGCATGAGGAAGCGATCCATCTGTGCCTCGGGCAGCGCATAAGTCCCGACAAAGGACATCGGGTTCTGTGTGGCGATCACCATAAAAGGCTCGGGAAGACGCACTTCCCTTCCTTCCACCGTGATCTTTCCTTCTGCCATTGCTTCGAGCAGACTTGCCTGCGTCTTCGGCGAGGTCCGATTGATCTCATCCGCCAGAAGAATCTGATGCATAATGGCACCCTCCCGGAACTCAAACTCCCCGGTTTTCATGTTCAGCACCGACACGCCGGTAACATCCGACGGAAGTGTATCAGGGGTAAACTGAATACGACCGAAATCCAAACTGATCGCCTTTGACAAAGTCTTCGCCAAGGTTGTTTTCCCGACGCCCGGAACATCCTCCAAAAGGACATGTCCGCCTGCCAAAAGACAGATCAAAAGATTTTCGATCGTGTCATTTTTACCGATAAAATATTCACTTAGAACCTGTCTTAACTTTTGTATCATAGTCCCCTCCTATCTCATCATATTTTACGATAAAGAAGAGGATTTGTAAAGTCTTTTAGGA
>JAEEGL014005689.1_pt1 | contig 11749 bp, 11 predicted proteins | sample 9134231 | NCBI WGS metagenome assembly JAEEGL01 (sample SAMN16246548, study PRJNA631951) | gut metagenome | biome: gut microbiome; feature: rumen; material: fiber-attached | host: Bos | place: Iran: Karaj | collected 2018-10
CCTTTACTTTGTTATAGTACGCTTCTGTGCCTTTATTCCCTTTCTTCGACAACATGGCGCAAAGGTTCTTTTCTGATGTATCTTCTTAAATTATCTTCACAGAGATCCAGGAAAGCTTCGAATGCGGAATCCAGATGATAGCCTCCTGCCGCGTGCGGCGTGATGATCAGATTTTCCTGTTCCCACAAAGGATCATCTTTTGTTAAAGGTTCTTTTTCAAAGACATCCAGAGACATCGCGCTGATCAGTCTGTCATCCAATACCCTTCTGACCGTCTCACTAGAACAGAGATTTCCTCTTCCGACGTTGATGAAGATCGCATCCTTTCGCATCTTGGAAAAACGCTCGTACGTGAAAAGTCCTTCATTCTCCCTGATGCCCGGAAGTATCGAGACTACCGCATCGACATCGCTGATCGCAAGATCGAGATCTTTGTTCGTATACAGTTCATCGATGTAGTCCGGCTTTTCGATCAAAGTGCGTTTGACACCGATCACATAGACGCCTAAGGCCTTGAGCTGTTTTGCCAGGTGGCTTCCGATATTGCCCAGACCGACGATCGTCACTTTCAGCTTCGAGATCTCTTTGACCTGACCTTCATCCTTCCAGATATGGGCTTTCTGATCATCGTGATAGACATAAAGTTTTTTCACCATCGCCAGCAGCATCGCCAGACAGTGTTCCGCCACTTCCTTGGTGTGGACATCGACGGCGTTGGTCAGGATCGTGTCTTCTTTCAGCACGCCTTTTTTGATATACTTGTCGACGCCGACTGCCGAGGTCTGCAGCCATTCGAGTTTTTCGAATTCTTTGAGTCTTGTCACAGAGATGTTGCCGATGATGACCGAGACATCTCTGCTGTCTTTTTCTTCGCCTTTGAAGATGAATTCCAGTTCATCCGAGATGGCTTTGAATCTTTCCTTTTGGCTATCGTTTAAGGGAATGTTTACGAGTACTTGTTTCATTCTTTTTTGGCTCCTTGAGATCGATGATGATCTTTTCGCAGCCTTCGCAATGATATGCCTTTACGAAAGGTGCTTTGATGAGGGAAAAGCGGGAAAGTGTGCGTGTCTTCAGATCTCCCGAGGCAAAGATGCGCGGATGTTTCCGGTTGAGATAGATCTGCTGGGCACTTTGCAGGTAGACTTCATCCATCTCCGCTTCACAATACGGACACTTCATTCTGACTCCTTCAGGATCTTTAAAAGTTCTTCCGGTCTTTCAATGATATGATCCGCACCGTTTTCTTTCAGTGTTTCATAATCGCGGAATCCCCACAAGACACCGACGGACTTCAGACCGGCATTCTTCGCCGTCTTCATATCCGTTTCGCTGTCACCGACATAGAGGACTTCTTTCTTTGAAAGCCCCATCAGTTTCAGGATGCGGTATACGCCTTCCGGGTCCGGTTTGAGTGCGACGCCATCCAGAGAACCGCAGACTTCCGTAAAGCGGATCTCAGGAAAATTGCGGGCGATCAGATCCTTGACGAAGACATCGCTCTTGTTGGAATTGACAGCCATCTGTATGCCTTGTTTCTGAAGGTCTGAAAGAAGCTCACTCACCCCTTCATACGGACGGGTGTTCTTGTAATAGTTTTCCGTATAGGTCTTCTGGTAACATAAGGCGATCTCTTCGACCGTTTCCTCTTTGATATCTTCCGGTATCAGTTTTTTCGTCAGCACTCGGAAACCGTTGCCTACTCCCATCCGCACTTCATCCAGTGACTTTTCTTCCAATCCGTATTTCCGGAATGCCTTGTTGAAACTCTCATGGATGTCCTTTAACGTGTTCAGTGTCGTTCCATCCAGATCAAAAATGATCCCTTTGATCATGATATCCGCCTCCGATCTTTCTTTCTATATTTTACTGTATTCTTTCTTCTTCTTTGTGTCTTTGCATCTTCTTCTTTCCTTTCTCTTCGCGTTAAAATATTGATGAGAAAGCAGGTACTCTATGGACGCTGTACAATTCAGAAACAACACTTTTCTTTTGAATACGAAAGATACTTCCTATCTCTTCCGCATCGACAAACATCATCATCCGGAACATCTCCACTACGGAAGACGCTGCCTTTTGAGCGACGCGGAAGCTTTTACCTATAAAAAATATGTATCGCATGGCGATTCCATCGTTTATGATCGAAACGACGATGTCTTTTCCATGGATTCTTTCCCCCAGGAATACGGAACGTATGGAAACGGGGACTTCAATGAAGCTTCGATCGAAATCGAAAACAAAGGTTCCTATACCCTCGATCTTTTATATGAAGGCTATGAGATACTGAACAAGGATGTTTCGATCGAAACGCTTCCTTCTTCCTACGGATGCGATCAGACGCTTGTCATCCATCTGAAGGATAAGAAGGCTGCCGTCAGAGTCGATCTGTATTATGCGGTCTATTATAAGGAAAACATCATCTCAAGAAGAGCGATACTGTTCAATGACGGCGATCATAAGATCACCCTTCACAAGATGATGTCCTACTCCATCGATCTGAAAGAAAACGATCTTGTCTCGATGGCTCTGTTCGGTGCATGGGATGAAGAAACTCACCTTCAGGAATGGGAACTTACGAAAGGTACCTATTCCATCGGATCGAGAGTCGGTTTTTCTTCTTCCAAAAACAATCCAGGCATCATCTTACGAAAAAAAGACTGCAGTGAAACACATGGCCAGGCCTGGGGTTTCAATCTGGTCTACAGCGGCAATCACTATACTTCCGTAAGTTCAAACGAATACGGTTTTGTTAGGATACAGGGCGGCATCTCGCCGGAGCGCTTCTGCTGGGATCTTGATCCGAAAGAAGGCTTTGAAACACCGGAAGCGGTCATGACCTATTCCTATGAAGGTCTCAATAAACTCTCACAGAACTTTCATTCCTTCGTCAATGATCACATCGTCACTTCCAGATGGAAAAACAAGGAACGTCCGATCCTGATCAATTCCTGGGAAGGCTTCGGTTTCGACTTCCATAAAAAAGACCTGATCGAAAAGCTTGTGATCCCGGCTGCCGATCTGGGCATCGAACTCTTCGTTCTGGATGACGGGTGGTTCGGCAGAAGAGATTGCGACAGACGGGGTCTCGGAGACTACGACTGCAACCTCGACAAGATCCCCGGCGGCATCGCCTCTTTAAGTAAGGAAGTCCACGACAGAGGCATGTTGTTTGGCATCTGGGTGGAACCGGAAGCCATCAATCCGGATTCCGCACTGTATGAAAGACATCCGGAATATGCCCTGCAGGAAAAAGGCAGGGACTTCCGTTTCGGACGTCATGAACTGCTGATGGATCTGACCAACAAAGAAGTCGGCGACTATATCGTCGAAAACGTATCGAGGCTGATCGATGAGAATCATGTCGACTACATCAAGTGGGACATGAACCGCATGATGAATGCAGTATCCGGTGCCTACAATCACCGCTACATCATCGCTCTGTATGACATACTTAAGCGCATCTTCAAACCAAGACCGGACGTCCTGTTTGAATCCTGTTCTTCCGGCGGCAACCGCTTCGATCTGGGCATGTTGTGTTACTCGCCGCAGATCTGGTCCTCCGATGACACCGATCCGATCGAACGTCTCGATATACAGAAAGGCCTCTCTTACTTCTATCCGCTTTCTGCGATGGGTGCCCATGTCTCCGCCTGTCCGCATTCCCAGACATTGAGAAAGACACCGCTTCATACCCGCTTTGCGGTATCAGCCTACGGCTGCCTGGGTTATGAGCTCGATCTCAGTCATCTGACACCTCTTGAAAAACAAGAGGTCAGAAACCAGATCACATATTATAAAAAACACCGGAAGACCTTCCAGTACGGAGACTTCTATCGCATCGATAAAGAAAGCGATTATGAAGCATTTGAAGTCAAAGGTAAGGAGATCATCCTCAGCAAGTTCCGCCGTATGGTCAATGCGGTACCGGTCTATGACCGGCTGTTTGTCGAAGGTCTGAAAGACGATGTGGTCTATAAGATCGAATCGAGGTCCTATATCCTGAACAGAAAAGATTTCGGCAGACACGTCACACCGTCTTCGGATTCACAGAAAGATAAAAATAAGGATCTGGAAAAGATCCTGGTCGAAGAAGACGGCTTCAAGTCTTACATTCAGAAATATACAGCCAGCGGTATCGCCTTAAAGGAAGGGATCTTCCTGGATCCTCTGTATCTGGGTACCGGTTATGAAAAACATATCCGCATCCCTCTGGATTACGGCTCGGATATGTATCTGATCAAAGAAAAATGAATACTGAAAATTCCTGTCCGCAGACAGGAATTTTCAAATCAGATTTCTTTCTTTGAATTTTTCGATCTTTTTCGGATCGAGTTTCAGTTTCTTCTCGAAGAAGTTTTCGCCCATATTGTTCAATGCGGCATCCAGATACTTCTCATCGGCGATGAAGGCTCTGTAAACGGAAGCGGCGACTTCTTCCGAACCGGTCTCTTCAAATACCTTCCGGTAGATCTTCTCCGCTTTTGCCTTGTTTACCTTATTGGTGAAAAGATAATCTTCCCGTATGGTCTTTTCATCCACCCCCAGCAACATCTCCACCATCACGCTGGTCATCCCGCAGCGGTCTTTTCCTTCCGAGCAGTGCCAAAGCACGGCACCTTGTTTTTCATCCCGGTCCAGTATCGCATTGAGTACGTCCCGGAAACCGTTCAGGTAATCTTCCCTGCAGACGAGTTCGATATAAGTATCCGTCAGATCAGGAAAGCGGCGGACTTCCTTTTTCTCATGCGTGATGCCGTCTTCGAAATTCTTCACGATCGGCAGATGCAGGTACTTGAGATCATAGTACTGATCGGGTACCTCACTTGCTTCGCGGTAGGTCCTGAGATCGATGACCGTATCCAGATGATGATTCTCTTTCAGATACTTCAGATCTTCTTCACTCAGTCTTCCCAGATGGGCGGAGCGGATCAGCCGGTTTCTTCTGATCTTTCTTCCGTCTCTGGTGATCGTATCACCGAGATCGCGGATGTTTCTGATGGAATCCAATGTAATTTCGATCATACGATCTTTGACCTCCATTTTCCATCTTTTTCATAGTAGATGAGTTCACTGAGTTCCTCACTCATCATGATCTTATAGATGCGCTTGAGATCCAAAGAGAGCTTGTACTTATCCATATCTTCTTTTCTGATCCAGAAGACCTCCCCTTCTTTCGATGAGCGGATCTTTCCGGAGAACTTATCTGTCTTGTAGTACAGCATCAAATATCTATCTTCTTCCTTTGTCTTGAATTCTTCGATTCCGCAGAGTATCGGTCTTTTTATGGTGAGACCGGTCTCTTCCTTCACCTCACGGATGACGGAAGCCTGAAAGTCCTCATCTTTCTCCACATGGCCGCCCGGGAAGGTCAGACCCGGCCAGTCTTTCTTTTTGCGGTCGACGACCAGGATCTCATCATCCTTATATATAAGACAGATATTGGTCAGTATGCATTGCTGGGTGCGTTTCATGTTTATATTTTACACAATGCACAGTCTGTTGTTGAATATTGGAAAGCGTTTTCATTTTTACACTCCCTTTACAATTCAAAAAAAATCATAGTTTTCCACATCCACTTTTTTGCATTTTCCACGCGTTGTTGAAATGTGGAAAACTTTAAAATATCCTTTATTTAAAGGGTTTTCCAATATATATTTTAAGAAAAGGGATTGTGGAAAACTTCTATCTTGCACATTTGTCAACAGTGGAAAGAGAAGTGGAAGAATATCTAACATTTTTTCAAAAAAATTCAAATTGTGGAAAAATGTGGAAAACTCAGAATCGGTGTGGAAATAATAGCTTTTTTGTGAGAAAACGATTGTGGATTGTGGAAAACTGTTCCTTTTACGAGCTTAAAATTGTGGAAAACTTATGTTATTATGAACTTACCTCTATGAGGCTTTTAAAATGACAACTATCGATTTTTACTTAAATGACAAGTGGTCGCAGACCCTTAAGAATATAGCTGACTCCGGTCAGATCGCTGAAAGTGTACTGCCATACTTCGATTCAAAACTTGTATCATTAAACGACAATGAAGCCATCGTCACCGTTCCGGCCTTCATCAATTTCGCGATCATGTCCGAACATATCGACCTGATCGAGAGCTGCCTGGAAGAAGTGATGGGAAAACACATGTCGATCAAGGTCATCCAGCAGGATGATTTTAATACTAGGTCAAACAGCGTTCCGAAAAACCCGGCAGTAAATGATTTTCTTACCAGAAAGATCGACCGGAATCAGACATTTGCGAATTTCGTGGTCGGCAGATCCAACGCTCAGGCCCAGCTTGCGGCAATGACCTGTGCTTCCAATCTCGGTGTCATATTCAATCCGTTATTCATCTACGGAAATCCGGGACTTGGCAAGACGCACCTGCTCAATGCCATCGGCAATCAGGTCAGAGCGATGTTCCCGGAAAAGAATATCGGCATGTTGAGCGGACTGGAATTTGTCGACAATGTCAAAAAAGCTTCGCAGGAGAACCGTTTTGACGAACTGAAGGAAGTTTTCGAAAATCTTGACCTGCTTCTGATCGACGACATCCAGAATATTGCTGGAAAAGACAAGACGAATGAGCTTTTCTTCACGATCTATAACGAACTGGTCAATAACAAGAAGCAGATCTGCATCACTTCCGACCGCACACCGGGCGAGATCCGCGGACTTTCCGATCGTATCATTTCCCGTTTCAATCAGGGACTCAATGTCAACATTGAAGCTCCGGAATACGAGACTTCCATCAATATATTAAAGATGAAAGTCGCCAATTATCCGGGTTACAACAAATCTTCCATCGACGATATCGATGATGAAGTATTCAATTATCTTGCCACCAACTTCTCCCAGGACGTGAGGTCTTTGGAAGGAGCGGTCAACCGACTCCTTTTTTATTCGGCGATGTTCCCTAATTTAGAGGAAGGAAACCGCATCACTTTGAAACTGGCGATCGAAGCCTTCAAGGATCAGATCAAGGAATCAAAGAACGAATTAGCTATTCCAACGGTACGTAAGGCGGTATGTGATTAGTACAACCTCACCAAACAACAGATCACATCCGCCAACCGTACCAAGAACGTCTCTAATGCCAGACAGATTGCAATGTACCTGTGCCGGAAGCTGCTGGATGCCACATACGATGATATCGGCAGAGAATTCGGCGGCAGAGACCATTCCACAGTCATGAGCGGAATCGCTTCTGTGGAAAAGAAGATCAAGACCGATCCTTTGTATCTCAAGGCGATCAATGAGATCGAAGGACGTATCCATTAAGTATCCACCATTCTTTACACCCTTAAAAATGGTAAGATTTAAGTATAAATACAGACTGTTTCAAAGTTTTCCACAATTTTCCACAAGGTAATGATGATAACTTTTACAAAACGGTAATAAAACAAAACACACGGAGGCGCGCATGAATTTCAAAATCGCAAAGAAAGAATTCCTGGATGCACTGTCACTTTCATCCAGAGCCATATCTTCGACAACACCGTTGCCGTCCTTGTCCGGTATCAAGATCAGTGTCAGCGAAAACTCTCTCGTCCTGGTCTCATCGGATTCCAACATCTCCATCCGTACAGCCATCAACAACAATGACCGGAATGCGCTGATCATCAACGAAGCGGGAGAAAACGTCCTTGAGGCAAGATATCTTCTGGAGATCGTGCGAAAGATCGATTCCGATTTCATCAATGTGGAAACGATCGACGGCACTCTGATCAAGATCTCCGGCGGCAATTCCGAATTCAAAGTCAACGGCATGGATGCCTCCGAATATCCGAATATCGGTTTCGATACCCGCGACAATTCGCCATTCAAACTCAAGACTGCCCTTTTCCAGCAGCTTGTCGATGAGACTTCCTTTGCCTGCTCGGACAAGGAAACCAGACCTGTTCTGACCGGTGTCAACTTCAAGGCTGCCGGCAATAAGATCTATGTCAACGCGACCGACTCCTACCGTCTGGCTTCCAAGACACTGGATATCGACCAGGACCTCAATTTCAACATCACAGTCCCTTCCAAGTATCTCAACGAGATCTGTCATTCCATCGTCAATGAAGAAGAAGTCACGATCGCCATCGACAACCAGAAGATCTCTTTCATCTTCGGCAATTCGATCATCGAGACAAGGCTTCTCGACGATGAGTTCCCGGACACTTCCAGACTCATCCCGGCATCTTTTGCCCAGAAGCTGGTCGTCTCTGCCAAAGACCTGATCCGGGCGATCGACAGGACTCTGTTCATCAAGGCGGATGGCAAGAACACCATCAAGATGAGCATCGACTCGCAGAAACTGGAACTGACATCCACCAACCAGACGATGTTATCTTCCTTTGAAAGGATACCGGTCATTTCTTATGAAGGTGATCCGCTCGAGATCTCCTGTTCCGGCAAGTATCTGCAGGATGCCTTGAAGGCCGTCAATACCGACACCGTTACGATCAACTTCTCCGGCGAACTAAAGCCGATGGTCGTCAAAAGAGAAGATGACGATTCGCTCGTTCAGCTGATCTCACCGGTAAGGACTTACCGTTAAAACCTTAAAATCAAAAATAACCTAAAAAAGAGCCCGTTACAGACGGGTTCTTATTTTTATTAGGTAGAGCACGTGTTTTTATAATGACCCGAAAATGGAAAAATAAGGCCAAAAATGCTATAATTTAAACGTATATGGCTGTGATCAAAGAAGTAAAGATTGATGATGAATTCATCAGTCTCGGACAGTTTCTCAAGATCTGTGATCTGATCTCTTCGGGCGGCGAAGCGAAGTTCTTCTTAAAGGAACACGAAGTCTTCGTCAACGAAGAAAAAGAAGACCGCAGAGGCAGGAAACTTTATGAGAACGATCTTGTGAAGATCGATGATGGGACCTTCAAAGTATGCCGGTAAAAACGATCCGTCTCAGCGATTATCGTAATTACAGGCGTAATTTTTTTGAATTCGATCCTCATCTGAACATCATCATCGGAAAGAATGGTACCGGCAAGACGAATATCCTTGAAAGTATCATCGTCGTTTCCAACACCAAATCGTATCGCACGAACAACGATGCGGACCTGATCCGCAAAGGACAGGAATATGCCCGCATCATTTTAAATACTCCCGACAAAGAGTATAAGGTCGTCATCAATAAAAAAGGAAAGTCCCTTTATATCGATAACAGCCTGGTCAAACGTACTTCGCAGTTCATCGGCGAAGTCAATGCCATCCTTTTCAAACCGAGCGATCTTGAACTGTTCACCCAGTCTCCGGGCGAGAGAAGAAAACTCGTCGACATCGAAGTCTCCAAAGTCTCCAAAACCTATGTTCAGTCTTTGCTCAGATATAACTCCTTATTGAAAGATAAGAACAGATTGTTAAAGGAACTGGAGATCGATGAGCTCCTATTGGGAGTGATCGAAGAATCGATGGCACCGATGATCAAGATCATCCTGGATGAAAGAAAGAAGTTCTTCGCGATCATCAACCGTCACATCTCCGATTATTATCAGCTGATCTCTGGAAAGGACAGTGAGATCCTTGTCACTTATAAGAAGTGCTGCGAGATCGAAGATGTCGAAGATAAGATCCAAGATGCCAGGAAAAAGGACCGCTATTATCACTACACGACTTTCGGTCCCCACCATGATGACTACAGTTTCTATATGGACGGCTATGAACTCAATTCCATCGCTTCACAAGGACAGAAGCGTATGGTCCTGATCGCCTTCAAATTTGCCTTGATGCGCTACATCCAGTACATGTCATCGGTCACACCGATCGTCTTGCTGGATGATATATTATCGGAACTGGACAAAGAGAATCAGGAAAGATTATTGAACATCATTCCTGATGACACCCAGGTCATCATCACCAATACCGATATCAAAAATCTGAATATCCAAAAGAAATACAAACTGATCGAATTAAAGGAGGAATATGATGTCTAATACGAGTATCAAACATGACAACTATACTTCTGATGATATACAAGTACTGGAAGGCCTTGAAGCCGTAAGGAAAAGACCGGGCATGTACATCGGTACGACCTCTTCGACCGGACTTCATCACCTGGTCTGGGAGATCATCGACAACTCTGTCGATGAAGCCTTAGCCGGCTATGCGACGAAGATCGAAGTCTCCGTCGATTCCGATGATGTCGTTACCGTCAAGGATGACGGACGAGGTATGCCTGTCGAGATCCACCCGAAGACCGGCGTTTCCACCGTGGAAACGATCTTTACCGTGCTTCATGCCGGCGGTAAATTCGGCGGCGGTGCCTATAAAGTCTCCGGCGGTCTGCATGGCGTCGGTGCTTCCGTCGTCAATGCCTTATCGGAATGGGTCGAAGTCACCGTTCATAAAGGCGGCAAGGTCTACTTCATCCGTTTCAAGAACGGCGGCAAAGTCGACCAGCCTTTGAAAGAGATTGGTACCTGTGATATCAAAGACACCGGATCGATCGTACGTTTCAAAGCTGATCCTGAAATATTTAAAGAAGGAACGGTCTACGATTACGAGACCCTGTTCAACAGGATCCGCCAGATGGCCTTCCTGAATAAAGGGATTGCTTTTGCGTTCAAATGGGAAAAAGACGATGAAATGAAAGGTACCCATTCCTTCTGTTATGAGGGCGGTATCAAAGAATACGTCGAATTCCTCGATGAAGGCGAAACAAAACTCTTTGAAGATGTCTTATATTGTGACGGGGCGGATACGGCGACCCAGATCGCTGTGGAAGTTTCCCTTCGCTACAATACTTCCTATACCGAGAAGGTCTATTCCTTCTGTAACAATATCTTCACACCGGACGGCGGCATGCATATGGACGGCTTCAGACAGACACTGTCAAGAGTCATCAACGCTTATGCCAGAGACAACAATCAGTTAAAGAAAGATGATGCCAACCTTTCGATCGATGATTTGAGAGAAGGACTGACGGCGCTCATTTCCGTCAAACACCCGGATCCCCAATACGAAGGTCAGACCAAAGGAAAACTCGGCAACGCGGAAGTCCGCCCGGTCGTCAATAAGATCTTCGGTGATTTCTTAAAACGTTATCTTCTGGAAAATCCGGATGTCGCCAAGATCATCATTGAAAAGGCGAAATCCGCATCCGAGGCAAGACTGGCTGCGCAGAAAGCCAGGGAAAGTGTCAGAAGAAAAGATGACTTCGGTTCCGGCAACCTGCCGACAAAACTGAAAGACTGTGCTTCGAGAGATGCGTCGATCTGTGAGATCTACATCGTCGAGGGTAATTCCGCCGGCGGATCCGCGCAGCAGGGAAGAGATTCCAACTTCCAGGCCGTCTTACCTTTGCGAGGCAAGATCCTCAACGTCGAAAAGGCAAGAGAACACAAGATCTTCGACAATGCCGAGATCCGTATGATGATACAGGCCTTCGGCTGCGGCTATGGCAAAGACATCGATATCTCCAAGCTGCGTTACCACAAGATCGTCATCATGACCGATGCCGATGTTGACGGTCAGCACATCTCGACTTTGATGCTGACATTCCTGTACCGTTTCTTCAGACCATTGATCGAAGGAGGATATGTCTACCTGGCAATGCCTCCTCTATATAAATTATTTAAAGGTCAAAGGACTTTACGTTACTGTTATTCCGATGAAGAGCTCGAACTGGCAAAGCGCGACTTCGGCGACGAGAAGTATGACGTACAGCGTTACAAAGGACTTGGTGAAATGGACCCGAGCCAGCTCTGGGAGACCACACTGGATCCGGAACACAGAACTTTGAAGCGTGTCACCA
>JAEEGL014566861.1_pt1 | contig 11749 bp, 10 predicted proteins | sample 9134231 | NCBI WGS metagenome assembly JAEEGL01 (sample SAMN16246548, study PRJNA631951) | gut metagenome | biome: gut microbiome; feature: rumen; material: fiber-attached | host: Bos | place: Iran: Karaj | collected 2018-10
TATCAAAAGAAACGGCAAGGGCGACCTCACTTCCATCCGTCTGGCCACAGTTAATGCTCCCGGAACCGGGGAGACAGACGAATCAAGTCTTGCTATTTCGGTCAGAGTTAACGGAGCTGGAGGATATACCGTAGACGAGGTGCCGACTACTCAGGCTGTAAGCTCCCGCCCCGGTGTGGCTTACGCAGAATTCGATGACGAACTGGGCAGCTGGGTCATTAAGGCAGGACGTGTTCCCGGAACAGCGAAAATAACATGGACTACAGAAGATGGTTCCGGGAAGAAAGCTTCGCTTTCCGTTAAGACGATAGTACCCGTTTCCAATATAATAGTAACAACAAAGAATACGCAGAAATATGTCGCTTACGGCAAAAATGCGCAATTCATCGGAACACCAGGCTACACTTACGGCAAGCCTACCATTTCCAAACTTACCTGGGATTACAGTGTGCTGAGGAAATACAAGGATGATAGTAAGAAGCCCGAAGATATTACCAACGAATGGAAGCAGAATAAACTCGCAAGTATAAATACCTCCGGCAAACTGACCGTTAATAAAAAGGCAGCAGAATATATTAATGAAAATTACGATATAAACATCACCGGAAAAGCCTTCTCAACCGACGGCACAGAAATCGAAGGCAGTGATTATGTTATTCTGGCACCACCGACCCAAAATGTTATTTGGACACTCACAGAGAAAACAGGTGATGAGCCCATCATAACCTGATGGCTGGATAAGTCCGGCTCATATACAACCACAGCCACACTCGACCCCAAAGACGGATCCTTAACCAATAACGTCATCTATATATACGTCGATACGGAAGGCACCAATACAATTGTTTCGGAATATTGCATGGCATCAAGTTCCAAACCGAGGGTAGCCATGCTCGATAAACCCTCTGTGACCAATGTTAACGAAAGTGGCAAAGAAGATCCGGAAGGCGTTCCGCGTCTAAAATACGAAGTCCTTTTGGGTGAAAACATCATGTTCAAAGCAGGCAGGACAGAGACAGTGAAATTCAGCTTCGCAGCCAACGACGGCACGGGAAAGAAAAACACGGTAACACTAAAGATAAAAGTAGAATCTTCGAAATAAGAAAAGAAATGGCAAGACAATATGAGACCGACATGTGTAACGGTCCCCTGTTTGGAAAAATTATCAAATTCACAATACCACTCATTGCTGCCGGCATCCTGCAGCTTCTGTTTAATACTGCCGACATGGTGGTTGTCGGCAGATATGCAGGCAGCAATGCTCTCGGTGCGGTAGGTGCGACCAGCGCTCTTATAAACCTGCTCATAAACGTGTTTATGGGACTGTCCGTGGGCGCCAATGTATCTGTTGCGCACTATTACGGTGCGGGAAAGCATAAAGAATTATCACGCGCAATACATACATCAATATCCTTAAGCGTGATCTGCGGCGTGTTTCTGCTTCTCCTCGGACAGGTGATCTCCTCTCCCATGCTAAGGCTCATGGGTACACCGGATGATATACTGCCGCTTTCCGTAAGCTATATGAAAATATATTTCCTGGGTATGCCGGGAATGCTTCTATATAATTTCGGAGCGGCCATACTGCGCTCCGTCGGGGACACCCGTCGTCCTTTATATTTTCTGATGATAGCGGGATTCATAAATATAGCGCTCAATCTTGTATTTGTCATACGCCTTGGAATGGGAGTCAGAGGTGTGGCCTGGGCTACCATTATATCCCAGATGGTCAGTACCATCCTTATCGTAAGATGTCTTATGAGAAATGAAGGACCGTGTAAGCTGGTGCTTAAGGATCTGTGTCTTGACAGGCACGAAACCGTGCGAATAGCGCGTGTAGGTCTCCCTGCCGGCTTTCAGGGTGCCGTATTCTCTGTTTCAAATGTCCTTATACAGTCAAGCATTAATTCCTTCGGAGCCGTTGCGGTAGCAGGAAACACCGCAACCTCCAACCTTGAAGGCTTTATTTATAATTCCATGAATTCCTACCACCAGACCACACTAAGCTTCACCGGTCAGAATATGGGAGCGGGTAAATATGACCGGGTTAAGCGGGTTCTTATCATCTGTCTGCTATCCGTTACAGCCACAGGGCTTACGATGGGACTGGCTGCCCGTATGTTCGGAAGGCAGCTCCTTTCAATCTACACTACAGATCCTGCAGTTATAGATTACGGTCTGATACGTATGGATGTGATCTTCCCGACATATTTCCTGTGCGGTACCATGGAGGTTGTTGTGGGAAGCCTGCGCGGAATGGGCTATTCCGTCATGCCCATGACCGTATCACTGCTCGGAGCCTGCGGATTCCGCATCCTGTGGATAATGACTGTATTCGCCGCCAACCATACTCCCGGGGTACTGTATACCTCCTATCCCGTCTCATGGCTGATAACCTTTATGACCCACCTTGTATGCTTCATTATTGTTGCGCATAAGCGTCTGAAGCAGCCATCATAACCATTTCTTTTTCTTAAAGAACACAAGGCTTCCAATAACTATAATAATGCTTGTGATTATTATTACGGGATACCCCCATCTCCATTCAAGCTCCGGCATATGCCTGAAGTTCATCCCATACCAGCCCACTATAAGTGTAAGCGGCATAAAAATCGTTGTAACAACAGTAAGTACAGTCATTATGCGGTTCTGCTTTATGTCAAGATGCGCCTTATACTGATCGCGAAGCTGCATTGTATAATCCCTCAGAGAAGTGGACGTATCATGGAGCCTTGCCATACGGTTCAGAAACAGTCTGAAATATCTTATATTCTCCTGCTTAAAGAAATTATTCTCATTCTCCTCAAGCTCCTGCCCCAGATCAATAAGCTGTTCATAATGTATCCTGAGATCACGTATATCACTTCTGATCTCATTGAGCCTTAAGGACGGGAAGGTATCATCACTCTCCAGGATCGTTTTCTCAACGGAGTCAAGTTCACGTTCATACCTCTCCATAAGCCTTAAATCATCCTTGACTATCTGATCCAGAAAATCATATATGAATCTTTCAAGGCTGGGAAATTTCCACTTTTTTGTCCCCTTAATATTGTTTATCAGCTCCTGTGCAAGACTGCTGTCATCTATAAAGACAATGCCCTTTTCATCCAGCGCAAAAGCGAATTTCCTGTCCTGCGCCGAGAGATTATTCCTGTCAGGAACAGAGAATGTGCCTGTCAGTGAATCATAATTCACCTCGGCCTTCGTCGTATATATCTCGGAAACATCGGGTTCCATATCAATTCCCATATCGAAGCTGTCTCTCTCCCGCTTCCATTCATCGGAGGACAGAACGGCCACATACTGCTTATCCGTATTTCTTAACTCCTCTCTCGTTACCTCTGTAAGAGATTCATCTATCATGTAGAACATAAGACATCCGTCCTTTCATAACATATCAGAATCGGGATTCCGTATTTTACTGAAATCTGTATATCTACATACATTACATAAGATAACGTTTCATGTCAACCATCCCGTCCATTCACATATAGGGTGAATAGGAATATATATCCTTTTACCTGTTATACATGGTATAATTATTTTGTTGATATTCATTTGCAACTATTAGAACAGGTAACGTCAGGAGGAAGAAATGGGTATTGCATCAGTAATAGAGAATGTTGATAAGCTTTTATGGGGGTGGCCTATGATTATCGTACTGCTTGGCACTCACCTTTTTATGAGCTTCAGGACAGGATTTATACAGAAGGATATCTTTAAGGCCATAAAGCTTTCCGTGACCAAAGATCCTGATACACCCGGTGATGTATCCCAGTTCGGTGCGCTTGCAACAGCACTTGCCTCTACCGTCGGAACAGCTAACATCATAGGCGTGGGAACAGCCATTGTGCTTGGCGGTCCGGGGGCCGTACTCTGGATGTGGTTTACAGGTGTATTCGGTATCGCCACCAAGTATGCCGGCAAACACATTGATGATATAGATGACTCGCAGCCTCCCGTCATTAAAAATGCAAGGAAGGGGGTTCTGTAGTCTCCCGGGAATCCTAAAACCTGTTCATCATTGATTAACAGCTTCTTTTAGCTTTAACTTTCTTGTTATTATCTTTCTCACAGATTCATCAATCCTTGCCTCGGATATGTTTCCATTCTCTATTTCCGAGGCAATTCTCTTTGGTATCGATGTGAAATTACCGGGAGTAAGGAGCATGTCATTTCCGGCCTTTATAGCCATTACTGCGGCATCCGTCCCGTTATAGTTATCGGAAATCGCACCCATGTTAAGTGCGTCTGTCACCACTATCCCGTCATAACCCAGTTCATCCTTCAAAACCTCGGTTACCATATGGTAAGACAACGAGCACGGAGTATTATCACCCAGGATCCTTGGTACAGAAATGTGGGATACCATGACCATATCGGCGCCGGCTTCCTGTGCATCAGCAAAGGGGATCAGCTCTGCATCCTTCAGTTCATCGATCGTTTTATCGGTATATGCGAAACCCTCATGTGTATCTCCCGAAGTAGCCCCATGTCCGGGAAAATGCTTGTAAACACTGATGATCCCTTTATCGTGAAGACCGTCTGAATATGCCCTTGCATACTCTCTTACCTTATTGGCATCACTGCCGAAGGACCTGTCTCCGATAACCTTATTGGCCTTATTTGTCAATACATCACAATCAGGAGCAAAGTCCACATTAAAACCAAGCTCCTTAAGATACTCTCCTATTGTATTACCTGCCTCATATGCTTCCTCCACGCTTCCTGTCTTAGCCATCGGAGCAATCTTTTTCCTGCCAAAGGCTTCGTTGTTACCTATCCTTGCAACTCTTCCGCCTTCTTCATCCACGCACAGAAAGAGTGGAATTCCTTCTATATCGGCCGCATACTCCTGAGTGTTTCCGAGCATAGTTTGTGTCTGATCGGGATTCTTTAAGTTCCCCGCCATGTACATTATACCGCCCACAGGATATTTCTTAAGGCTCTCTTTCGTACTGTTGCCGGCAGAAGTTACGGTCTCACTCCCGGTCAGCTGCTCCGGCATAAGGATCATCATCTGATATATCTTCTCCTCAAGAGTCATCCTGCTCAGAATACTGTCAGCCTGTTCATCAAATTCATCCCTCAATATACCCTCCTCGTCCGCTTGCGGTATGGCACTCCCTTCATAAAGCTCCGTTCCATCAGCCTGTAGCGCCTCATCCGCTTCTTCCGGCTCAACGTAGGCCTCTGCATCATCAGCTGTCATGGGTACCGGATCCGAATTGTCTTTCAGCTTTATGACCGGAATCTGATCGCCTGAAGCCGTTTTCCCGGATTCTGTTGTTTCCACTTCTTTGGACTTTCCGGACTTTGATTTCCCGGAATCCTTTTTTGATGTAAAAGCAGCCGAAAAAAGGATGATAAGCAATATGAACAGACTTACCGTCAGTATGATGAGCGGGCTCAGTTTTATTTTCTTTGATCTTGTTTTCCTGTTACTCATATTCACAGATATATGAAATCTTTCCTGTATAATATTTGGGTGCCAGAGCACGCACATCATTACTTATGTCGTTCCAGTACCATTTACCCTCGTTCTTTTTATAAAGCATTGACATATAACATTCATCTACAGTCTTCCCGTCCACTTCATCTTTGTAACTGGGTTCATCATCGAGCCAGAACTTGTAGAATTCACCATATGATATATCATAATCGTAAAACTCTCCGTCATTTCCGACCCAATAATACTCCATGGAGTCAGGGTCTCTCCTGCCTCCGATGTACGCAATGCCGTTAACACCCTTCGAATTGAGCAGAGCACAGATATGATCGTTCTCCTCCTCCGTATCTATTCTTGCAAGGTATCCACCCATCTGTCTGCACTTCTCATAGGCCTCTGTCCATGTAATATCTTCTGTAAAGATCTCGTATCTGTGTATATCCTTGTTCTTCATTGACACGATTTCCTTTACATGATCCCTGTATCCGGATATTGCCGAATCATCTGTCGGTTCAGTGGGTTCAATATACAGAGCGCCTGTCACTATATCATCAATGTCCGTATACCATTCCTTCTTTCCGTTAAAATCATTCTCCTGTTCATGTATATTATTTTCTTCAATAGTATCATTCTCAATCGACAGCACATCCACAACCTGATAGTCCATACGTGCATAGTTTCTTATGATACCGTTTTTTCCGGGATATGTATATAATCCGGAACCTCCCAACCCGATATCCCCAATCTGAACCGGTTCCCGATCCGTTTTACCGATCCTGTATACCAGACCGTGCGCTCCAGCCACAGAGTCATCATACTGGACTATAAGCTCAGGCACATCATCTTTATCAATATCATAAACATAATAATAGTACACTGTTTCATTCCTGTTAACCTTACCATCTACGCTATCCTTCAGGGTTTTCCTGTACGCATCCTGCCAGACGCTGTCCTCAAGAATACCGGAAGCATCCACCTCTCCATCATCCCCTACGGAACTCTCTTCATCCTTACCGTCATCATCCGCTTTATTATCAGGATCATCTGTCTCCTGACCCTCACCTTCCTTATCAATATCTTCCTTATCCGTTTCTTCGCTATTTGGCTTATCAGCTTCTGTCACCTCTGCGGAAATGTCACTGCCTGCACCTGTCTCATCTATGCTTACTTCCTTTTTTTCAGAATTAAATAATTCCAACGGATTCAATGTTCCCTTTACGAAATAGGTAACAAGGAATGATCCTAGCATAACCAGGATAAGGCTAAGAAGAACTATAACGCATATGAGAAGCTTGTTAATACCGTTTCCCTTTGCAGGTTGTTCCCTCTTTACCGGCTCATCCTGCTTATCCTGCTTTTTCTTCTTCACCGGCTTTTCATGTTTTTCTTTCTTTTCCGGCTTTTCAATAGCCATGGGCGCGGGTTCGGGCTCTGTTTTCATCTGGGATGGTTTAGTCTCAATCTCCTCCTCAAACAGATCAGGGTCAGGGTTCACATCCGCTGTCCAATCAGGTTCGGGTTCAGTCTCCGTCATCCAATCCGGATCCGGCTTTATTTCTGGTACAGACTCATATTCAGGTTCAGACTCGTATTCCGGTTCAGACTCGTATTCCGGTTCAGACTCGTATTCCGGCTCTGCCATATTCTCCGTCGCATCCTCTGCTTCAGCCACGAGTGTCTGTTCCCTTACCGACTCGGGATTTATTTCAGAATTATCTTCGGATTCGATTTCGGAAATCTGTTCACCTACGTCTTCAGTCTCCTGATCTGTCCTGCCTGTGTGTTCAGGTTCGATTATATTCTCCGTCCCGATTTCAGGGATCTGCTCAGACATTGCTTCAGAAACCGGTTCGTTTACCTGCTCTGGTTCAGATTCAGGGATTAGCTCAGATAGATGCAGCTTCTGACCGCAGTATTTACAGAAGTTCTGTTCATCCTTATTCTCTTTTCCACAAAAATAGCAATACACCGTTTAACCCTCCATCTGTCATTTAAATTCTTTACTCCATCCCTCATCAAATGAATAATATATCTTATCTCCCTCTTTGATGCCGGAAGGCAGATCAGCCAGTTTGACATAATCAATGTAAGGCACTCTGAACCCTTCACTGTTAATATACTCATATTGCAGAGTGACGCTGTCGTCTCCGTCAAATATCTGCCCCACTTCATAGGTAAATGTTTCATTCAACAGTAGCTTCACCATCTGCTCGGGTGGCAGCCCCATTGCTGCATCCTGTGGGCTTCCAAAGTTAAAATCACTCTCAAGGCTTTCGCTATATACTTTTTGAAATTCCGATTCGGTAATACTTTCTTCGCCGTGTGTGGCCTTCATAAATACCCTTTTATCATAATAATAGTAATCTTCATCTGTCGGTTCCATCTCTTTATAATGATAGTTGCAGGAATAACTGTCCTTGGGCACTAACTCATTATTCTCATTCATTTCCAGCATTGTCAGAAATATATACTCATCAAAAGGCCTTCCATCGGTATCCATAAGTTCTGCACCGGGAGTCATCCAGCCTCCATCTTCCTCATATGTGGAATCGTATTGAATATAAACGATCTGTGAATTGGCACAATCTATCGATGCATATGCTCCATAATCCGTAAAACCTTCAGGCTTATCTTTATTATCGAATAATTTCTGAAGATATGCCTGTCCTTCACTGTTCCTGAAAAAAATGACCCATGCGTAAGCTCCCCCATTTGAAAAAGCAATCATTTCAGGCACATCATCTCCGTTTATTTCTATGAGTTCATAAACAGGAGGTGTAAATGTATCCGCATAAGCATAGCTTAGTTTTTCTATTATACCAATGTATTGCTGTATCCACTCAGGCCTGGATGACATGATCTTTTTCTGCTCATCTGTAAGCATACCAGCTACATAAACCTGATCATTGTTTTCATCCGATTTTTCGACTGAATCTTCCGAATCGCCCTCATCCTTATGAGGTTCTTCCTCAGTATTGTCGTTACCTGCACGGCTCTCTTCGGATATTTCTGTTTCTTCAACCTCATATGTTTTGCTACCGGTTTCCTCTTGCACACTTACCTGCTCTTCTTCTATTTTTTCATTTCCGTTTCGCATGAACAAAGTCAGTCCGACACCGAGAATTCCTAAAATCAGTACAACAAGGACGGCAATCATCCACTTAAGCATTGTATTTACCTTAGATTTACCGCCCGGCTTTTCATCTACAGGCAACATATCCTTTTCCAATTGCTCCGGCAAGTCTGATCCGTTCTCAATATTCATATTTTTCCCACAATACTTGCAAAACTTCTGATCATCACCGTTCTCTTTACCGCAAAAAATACAATACATGATTTAATCTCCATTTTTCTGACAAATACTCATCTCATCAAGAACCGAAATCACTTTCAAACAAAAATCCATTCTTAATCTATTCTTCTAAAAACTTCCGGCACAATTTCATATGTAGCATTCCCAATTTCGGTTTTGTATCCCCGGTAAATCAGTATATCATCCGATGAATTATATTCACATATTAAACCTTCACCGAATACTTCTTTCCATATCTTGCCATTTATACTCTCAATACTTATTTTGTTTTCCCCTTCATCGGACCATTTGGCGGTTTCCTCTATTCCATTATCGTAGCAGATCTCCGCTGTATGATCATCTTTTAACTCCAATACACCACCTTCGCCCCTCCATCTCCCAATGTACGGAGCGCTTTTATAGGATCTGTCCGGATCCACTCGTTCATATACCTCTTCACCTATCCCCAGCTTCGGCTGACTTAACGTAATCGTATCCGCATCACGATCATATACACCGGTCAGGTTTACTCCCAAAGTATCCGCAACCACTCCAAGCAGTCCCAAATCTTCCCTGAATACCACAGTAGTTTCATCTCCTGACCATGTGCCTGTTATGGGATCACTTCCATCCGCTTTTACGGCAATGTAAGTATGATCTTCATTAATGGTCATACGATTTCCGTCCGCGGTACTTCTCCACTCCCCGATGATCGTCCGTTCATTTTCTTTAACCCCTATATCAAGAATCTTTCCAAGCACTGGTATTTCATGTACTTTCTCCTTTATCTCTGTATTGTTCATGACGTAGGACATCGTACAGGTACCTACTGAAAATCCTACGATCAAACTGACAAAAATCTTTGTGATACTCGAAAACACTGTGGATCCCGCAGTCTTTCCGGCACCTTTGGCAGCAGCTTTTGAACCTGCCCTTACTGCTTTAGATGCAGCTTTTCCCGCTCTTCCGGAACCGGTCACAGCTTCTGCAACATATTCCGAACTATGTGAAGTCATCGCAGCTGATACTGATGCTGACGTCGCTGTTGTTGATGACGATACTGATGTTACCGCCTCTGTAGTTACTGCCGATGATAACGATGTTGCTGATCCCGCTGTTGCAGCTCCCACTGTTGCTGCCGACGATACCGTTGTTACCGCTCCCGTAGTTACTGCCGATGAGAGCGATGTAGCTGATCCCGCTGTTGCTGCTGAAGATACCGACGTTGCAGCTCCCACTTTTGCTGCCGACGATACCGTTGTTACCGCTCCCGTAGTTACAGCCGAACCAGCGGCTGCCGCTGCCGCGCCAAGAATCTGAGATGCAGTAGAAGTAACCACTGCAGCCTTCGCTTCCTCCGTAAACAGGAGTCCGAGCAGACCGGCAAGCGGAAGCGCATATAGCTTCGTGCCATGTTTTTTCTCGATATCGAGTATGCCATCCTTGATTTTCTTCTTACCCCTGAACAAATATGTCTTGACCGTATTCTCAGGTACACCCATTGTTTCAGCGATCTCGGGAATCGACATTTGATTATAATAAAAAGAAACTATCGCACTCTTTTGATTCTCAGGAAGTTCATCAATTATCTCACTGATAAGCCGTTGAACTTCCTTGTTGATCATCGCATCCTCAGGAAGTGCCGACATATCATCCTCTGTCAGCTCTCCTACCGCATCATCCATCTCTTCCTCTGTCGAGAATAATTCAGGACTTTTCTTCTGATAGTATCTGCTAATCTTATGCTGGGCTATTTTTGCCGCCCACCCCTTAAATGCCCCGGGACTCTGAAGCTGGTTCAGGGACTTGTAAACATCGAGATAAGTCTCCTGAAGTATATCATCCGCTACTTCCTTATCCCCCGTTGTCTTAAGGATCGTATAATACACATAGCGTTTGGATTCATTGTATATAGTATCAAAAGCACTCTGATCACCATTTTGAAAATCAATAACAGCCCCGGTCAGAGTATACGGTACTCTCTCTGACTCAGTCGTTTTCTCCTGCGTATTTGAAAATAACTCATTAGCATTTCCACCAACTGTTTGATTGACAATTATCGGAGCTTTATTACCGCATTTTATACAGTAAACAGCACCCGGTGTCAGCTCCGCTCCACATTTCTGACAAAACATTATGCTACCTATCCCTTTCACTGTTTTGCAAACCGTATTACTGTCCATCCATAATTATCACTTGTAATATCAGGAACTCTTAAATCATACTGCTTCAATTATATCCTTGAAGATAGTAACGGAGCCGGCGAAACTCCCATGTAAAATCCTTATGGCGGGGAACACCCGGCTGCCTCATTACCTAATGCGAAGAAGATCATTAATGCAACATAATACATACCGGTATGCCCTATTGTTTCTGCTACTCTCTTACTCACTCCGGTCAGACAGGAATGCACAGTCCCAATAGGCATTCCTGTCTCTGCGGATATCTCTTCTATTGACAGCTGATTATAATAGTAGCTCACAAACACAATTCGCTCACGGTATGACATCATGTCAACCAGATTCGCTATACGCGCCTCCATATTATCACCACCCATCATGTATCCGATTCATCGTTTCCGATCAATCCCTTGTAAAGGATACAAGAGATATGATATCCTTGCCCAGTGTCACAGGACCTGCCACGATCCCGAGAGCAATAGAGATTGCAGCTTTCATGACTATTCCATAAAGGCTTACGGCAGTAATGATATTACTTGCCCATCTCCAGCCAAATGGGAAAAATCCACATCCGATAAAAATCAGCACATACATCATCGCATACCCGTTCGTGGGCATTAATAATGCTCCTGCCAGACCAAACACTGCAAAAAGTATGAAATCCCTGATTACCTGACTCTTGTTAAACATATTCTTTTCCTCCTTTTTATATGTGAGCTTCATGCTCTTTATTGGTTACATATAAACAGGGACAGAAAGAATCCGAAAAGTTTCACTTATTTTTAAAAAACGGTTTTAAAAAAGGGGCAGAGATGATCTTTTTTTGAA
>JAEEGL015674493.1_pt1 | contig 11749 bp, 9 predicted proteins | sample 9134231 | NCBI WGS metagenome assembly JAEEGL01 (sample SAMN16246548, study PRJNA631951) | gut metagenome | biome: gut microbiome; feature: rumen; material: fiber-attached | host: Bos | place: Iran: Karaj | collected 2018-10
TAGTCAGACGCTACTCGCTCCGTTTCACTTCGCGACTCTCACGCAAAACATTTCATTAAATCATTGAAACGTTTTGCTTCGAGCACGAAAACTTGTAAACAAGTTTTCTGGTAGCTTGGTGAGAGCGCCTTTCGGAGAACAGTTCGTGGCAGGAGAATAAGTGGTCCACAACCCCCGTCCCCAAGGGTCCACCCATGGTTATTTTCACAATTCGTTGCGCTATGATATATGTTGTGCTACAATATCTTGTGGAAAAAAGGAAGTTGATATACCATTCAGGTATTTTCATTGAAGATCAAGGTGAGGAAATCGAAGCGAATGTCGCTTTTAAGAGGAGGTCCGTATGAAATTGGCAAGGAAGATGATCGCGTTTGTTACGGTCATTGCTACGATGATTGCTGCAATCGGATTTATGCCTGAACAGTCGAAGGCTGCCACGGCTAAACCCAAGATCAATGTTTCAAGTAAGGTTATCTATGTGGGCGGAAGCTCCGTCAGACCTGCGTACGGCGAAACGTACACATTTTACATAAAGAACCGTCCCAAGAAGTATTCCGTAACATGGAGCTCAAGCGACGAGAACGTGGCAAAGATCGAAAAGCTTGAGTACAGCAAGGCCGCAGTCACCGCTGTTTCGGCAGGAAAAGCGACCATTACCGCGGACTTTATCGACCTGATCACGAGTACCAAATACACGCTGACGACCACCGTCACCGTTAAGAAGAATGCGGCTGCGATCACGATCTCTCCTTCGACAATTCCGAAGATCGACAAGGGTGAGACGATTTCCCTGTCTGCAACTCTTTATAACAAGGATGCGTCGGAAGCAAAAAAAGGTGAGATTACCGATACCGTGAGGTGGATTTCTTCCGATACTTCCATTGCTACTGTCACAAATGCCGGTCTTGTCACAGCGATCGGAGCCGGCAAAGCGACACTTACCTGCTATACCGTTCAGAAAACATCGGGGGCTTATTCAAAGATTGAAAAGGCTACGGCAAAGAAAACCATTGACATCGAAGTCAACGATCCTGCGGTTGTGGGCATAGTCAGTGCTGTACAAAAGGACCTTGATACCTTCACAGTTACCTTTGGCGGCGACTATTCGGCCAATATCACGAGAGACAACCTTACCATTACAAAGGACGGGATCAGCACACCCGTTAAGGATATCGTGTTTGACGAAACAAAACTTGTGGCAGATGTCGTCCTCTATTCCCAGCTGACGGACGGATCGGTCTACACGATTTTGTACTCCAACCCGCTTGTTACCGAGGGTCAGTCAACTACCGTTAAAGCAACTGTCGGCGATCCCGTAAGGCTCGAAATCTATACCGATGTATATGGTGACAAGGTTATTGCCGGAAAGAGTACTCCCATAAGATTCAGGCTTTTTAATGCCAACAACGTAAATATCACGCCCAAGTCCTTTGACTCAAGCGACTACATAGCCGCAAGAAACAGACTTACCATTTCGCCGGCGGACAACAACACGAATGTTTATACGGTCGGATATATAGATAATTCAGAAAAGAGCGTATATATCACCGAACCCGGAAAATCGCTCACAATATCCGCAACATATACATACCTTTCATTTAACGGAACGATCTATTCGGAAAAAACTCTCAATCAGGTGCTGCCTCTGACGGCAGTAAGCGAAGCATCAACACTGTCGCTTGACGGTACTACCATCACAGGTACTTTTAAGGCCGGAGAGCTGCTTGACTGGAGTAAGACGGTCACCAAGATTTCCGTATCGGATAAGAACGGACAAAAGATCGTTGCCAGAGTGAAGAATGCGGAAGGTAAGTACATCTACTCCAACAGCGAAAACAGCAAGATCCTTTTCTCGTCAAGTACTTCAAAATGCTGTTACGTTCAGAACAACGGCTCGATATTACCTTTCGAAACGGGTGTCGATACAATAGTGGTCTATTACGGGGACGATATCACAACGGGCATTCCGATCGGTTCGTTCAATGTCACGGTTGTGGGAGCGAGGGTTCCTTCACGTATGATTTTTGAGCAGGAAGGAAAAGAGGTCAGCGTTATACAGATGTCCGATGCGTACGGTGTTTCGACGGACAGCGTCAAGATCAAGGTGATCGATCAGTACGGGGACACCATCGATATCACGAACAATGCTTCAAACAACATGATGGGTCTTACGAGCGTTATCGCTACGTGTGTTGATTCATATGGTCCTTCGCTGATCACGTACGCCAATACCGACGGAACCGGAAGACTTGAGATAGATGCTCTCGGAAGGGGCGAAAGTACGGGAAAGAGCTACAGGATCAAGGTTAGCTATAATGATGTTTCGTATGGCTCGATCGAAGCGTACCTTGCTGTCAATGTCATGTCGCCCAATCCTTCGCTGAATTCCGGATACAGGGTCGAGGTTGTGGGAGACACGAACATGAAGCTCACTTCGGGAAGCGTTAATTTCCCCAAGCTTGACATCTGCCTCTATGAGATGAAGGGCGGAGTTAAATACCAGAGGATCAAGGGCATTAAGCCTGCTCCCAACCTGACCGGAACATATTTTGCTGACGGAGATTATTCCTTCAGAGTATATAAAGCCGATGCATCAACTTACGAAATCAGTAAGGGACTTACGACAGATACTGTAAATATTGTATATGAAGAGAATAACGGACTTGTTAAATATGCCACCGGAAAGTATCTCCTGAGAGTATTTAAGCGTACGGGAATGACTGATATGGCTTTGGCTGCCACAGAATTTACTCTTACCGACACTGCCGGAGAGATTAAGTGGGATCTTATTTCACCCACGACAAAGACTACGCTCAGAGACAACATGTCGAGCGAAGAACTGAAGATGGTATTCGGAGAATGCTTCAAGCTTACGATCGGAAACAACACGGTGGGAACAAGCCAGATTGATTTTGCAGAGGCACCGATCGCGAACAACGGACAGGTATTCTTCCGCAGCATAAATGTGATAGAAACGATTAATATCAACGGCAGAGTGTACACGCTGACTCATAAAGTGGAGATCAACACACCCATAAAGGGCAGATAAAACAAGGAATTCATTCACGACAAGAATACGGCGCGTCGATTTGGTTTTTTGCGGATGTCAAAAATAACCGAACCGACGCGCCTTATGTTTGGCTATGCATTCCGGATCACCCTGTTGCCGCAGACTGTGAGAAGGCACTTGCCAAAGACTTTTACTCCTTCAAAAGGAGTGAAGTGACCCAGTGAGGCAAAAGAATCACCGCTGACCGTGAACTGCCCGTCAAGGTCATAAACGCAAAGCTTTGCGCTTGCTCCGACTTTAATGCCGGATTCGATTCCGAACCTTTTGGAAGGTGCGGTACTCATTAGACTTATAAGCTTCTCGAGACTGATAACGCCGGTTTTTACGAGACCGGTATAAAGAACGGGAAATGCACATTCAAGTCCCGAAACGCCCATGGGACCTCCGAGAATTCCCTTCTCTTTTTCTTCTTTGGAGTGAGGCGCGTGATCGGTAGCGATCATGTCGATCGTTCCGTCAAGAAGCCCCTTTAAAAGCTCCGCCCTGTCGTTGCGGCTTCTTAAAGGAGGATTCATCTTGAATCTCCCGAGATACTTCTCGTCACGGATGAGACCCGGAGCCGAAGTGTTTTCTGTCGAACTAAAGGAGGAATCAGAAATGCTGCCGCCGGTGGTGGGGGGTATTTGCGCGGAAATTTTGCTGTCCGAGCTTCTCAAGATGTCTCTTTCCGCTTCGGCGCGAAGAATCCCGATCACCTGATTTTTGATGACGTCGGTTTCGGAAAGAAGGGCTTCGCAGACATCTTTGTCCGTTCCGGACAAGCTGCTTTCACAATTTGCTTTTCCCGTTTCTGACAGGTTGATTTCGGGATTGTTGCCTTCGGTCGATGAAAGAAAGCTTTCACTGTCGATCGCTTTGGGATTTCCACCGGCCCCTTTCAAGAGCACTTCCTCGTCAAGCAGGAAGTAATGAGGCGCGCTCTCACAGGTGATGTTCACTCCCGCTTTTTTTGCTTCACGGATAAGCCTTACGCTTTCTGCGGTGGAAACATGGCAGACATGGTATCCGCAGCCTGTTTTCTTTGAAACGCTTATATCGCGCTCGATCATCTTCCATTCGCTTTCGTTTGAGATGCCCGCGATACCGAGCGCTTTTGAAGCGAGACCTTCGTTAAGATGTTTCCCTCCCATCAGTCCCTTGAATTCGCAGTGAGCAACGGCGAGTTTACCGGCTGCTTTACATTTGGTCATGACGTCTTCCATGAGGGAGTCTTCTTCAACTCCGACGCCGTCGTCGCTGAAAGCACAGACGTTTTCCTTCATTCCCTCGATGTCGGAGGCCTCCGTTCCTTTTTCTCCGACCGTCAGACTTCCGTAAGGATGAACGTTGACGACAGCTTGCTCTCTGATGAGCTTAAGCTCGGCTTCGAGATGCTCGGGACTGTCGGGAACGGGAGAGAGATTCGGCATCGGGCAGACGTCGGTGTATCCCCCGCGTGCGGCGGCCGTTGTTCCTGTCGCAATAGTTTCTTTATAAGAAAAACCCGGCTCGCGAAAATGTACATGTACATCCACAAGACCGGGGAATACGTGCTTGCCGCCGAGATCGAGGACCTCGCAACCTGATGATTCGGACCCTTCACCCGCAGGCAGAACGGCAGTAATGATTCCGTCTTCGATCTTGATGTCTGAAGGGGAAAAGCGTCCGTCGATATACGCGTTTGCATTTTTAAGTAAGAGATTCATAATATTTCCTTTCGAACAAGTAATACTGCGTCTTTTACTGACCATCGATCGTAACAGAGCTTGTTTTGTAACTTGGGAAGCGACTTACGTTTCATATGTTAGCATACGCATGTTTTTTGTGTAAAGTATAAAAGTAATGTCCTTCAGATGTCGCGGAGACTGCGTTGCAAAACAGAGTCCCGGGGTCGATGCGAATGACTCTGAGTGAATTGTGGAATACTTCAGGATCAAGCATAAAATAATCTGAATATTGAGACTTATTTTTGGCGTGTTGCAACGTGAGGCTTTTTATGTTAGCATATCAAAAGTATGTGAGACAGACCCATATTTTAGGAGTACACCATGAAAGATATGCCTTTAAGTCGAATAACAGCATGTTCACGCAATGGTGGTATTGTTTCCGTTAAATCAGATTGTTCAACGGCTTTAATGATACGATAAAGTGTCATTTGAGCCGTTTCTTTTATTGAGAGGAAGACAATGAAGAAAGATTTTATGCAGACCGCGGTGATCGTTTCGAATGACCGGATTGCCAAGGCAACCTACGAGATGAAGCTGAATTGCGATGCGTCCGCGATTACGGCACCCGGACAGTTCATTAACATTGATGTGCCGGGCTTTTTCCTGCGCAGACCGATCTCAGTTTGCGATGCGGAAGATCGAAGCCTCACCATTATCTACAAGGTGGTCGGCAAGGGAACACTTGCGATGTCACAGATGAGCGCCGGAGAGGAGCTTAACATCCTGACGGGGCTCGGCAACGGATTTGATCCCGAACGCGCGAAGGACGGTGCGCTCCTTGTGGGCGGAGGATGCGGCGTGGCACCTCTGTACATGCTCGCGAGAAAGCTCGTGGGAAAAAATAAGTCTGTCCGGGTCGTTCTCGGGTTCAACACGAAAGACGAAGTCTTCCTCGAACAGGAATTTTTGGATCTCAATGACGTCTACGAATTCGGGTGCGAAGGCTTCGAAGGAGAAAAACCGGAAGTAAAGGTGACGATCACGACCGTTGACGGTTCGTACGGAGTGAAGGGCTTTGTGACAGATGCGATCGCGCAGATTTATGGAAGCGCGAAAAAAACGAACAACGAAAAAACTTATGAAGAGGGAAACGCCATAGATGCCGACGATCCGATCGGCACGAAGGGAACAGCGCCCCACGGTATGTCCGAGATGAAGGTCCCGTACTACTACGCATGCGGACCGCTTCCGATGCTGAAGGCACTCAAAAAGTCGGTCGGAAATCACGGAGAGCTCAGCCTTGAGGAACGCATGGGGTGTGGCTTCGGAGCATGCGTCGGATGCAGCGTCAAAACCACTAAGGGCTTCAAGAAGGTTTGTGCCGACGGACCGGTATTTCCGGCAGGTGAAGTGCTTGAAGAAACCTGAAAGAAATCTGAAAGAAATCTCCGTAGGGATGTGATGTGGCATTTCCCGGAAAAAAACAAACATTGGAACGGATGAAACGGCATACAAAAGCCTAAAGCAATATTCGGAGAAATAAAACCGAAAAAGCAACAACCCACGGAAAGCAAACAGATAAACATGTAAAGGAAAGAAGCATGAATTCAGAAGAAAGAAAACCGGCAGATATTTCAGTCACGCTCTCGGGACTGAGGCTCGATAATCCCATAATCCCCGCCAGCGGAACGTTCGGATTCGGCGAGGAATTTGCGAAGCTTTATGACATAAACGTTCTTGGGAGCTTTTCCTTCAAAGGAACGACGCGGGAGAAGCGCTTTGGGAACCCCACTCCCCGTATTGCGGAGTGCACGGGCGGAATGCTCAACTCGGTCGGGCTTGCCAACCCCGGAATCGATGAAGTGATCGAGCATGAGCTTCCCGCACTTAAGAAGATCTTTAGGAAGCCTGTTGTGGCGAACATCAGCGGCTTCTCGATAGATGAGTACGTCTATAACTGTGAGCGCATAGATAAGGAAGAGCAGGTCGGGATCATCGAGGTCAACATCAGCTGCCCCAACGTCCATGACGGCGGCATGGCTTTCGGTACTTCCGCAAAGGCTGCGGCCGAGGTCACACGCGCGGTCAAGGCTGTGACAACGAAGCCTGTCTATATGAAGCTCTCACCCAATGTGACCGACATCACGGAGATCGCAAAGGCCTGCGAAGAGGCGGGAGCGGACGGGCTTTCTCTCATAAACACGCTTATGGGCATGAGGATAGACTTGAAAACCGGTCGCCACATCCTGGCAAACAAGACGGGCGGCCTGTCGGGACCCTGCATCTTCCCGCTTGCGGTGAGGATGGTTTATCAGGTTTACGATGCGGTGAAGATCCCGATCATCGGTATGGGCGGAGTGAGCACGGCGCGCGATGTGATCGAGCTCATGTACGCGGGAGCCACGGCAGTTCAGGTCGGTGCGGCCAACCTTGTCGACCCCTACGTCTGCCCGAAGATCATAGAGGAGCTTCCGAAGCTCTGCGAGGAACTGAAGATCGAGAAGCTCACGGATATCATAGGAAAAACTCATAACATATAAGCTTAGAGCATAATATCATAGAGAGCATAACATACAGAACATCCGGACTTTTTATATAGATTAACAATAATATATGGGAATATGCTTTTAAAGTCGTTTTAAAAGAGTTTGGATGTTGTGCGGCAAAAGTACATAAACACGAAGGGAGAAACAAAATGAGTGAAAGAGATGTGATCATCGCATGTGATTTTTCGGGAGCGGACGAGACGATGGCGTTCCTTGGGAAATTCAAGGGGCGAAAGCCGTTTGTAAAGATTGGCATGGAGCTTTATTACTCGGCGGGACCGGACATCGTGAAAAGGATCAAGGCAGCGGGACATAAGATCTTCCTTGACCTCAAACTTCACGACATACCCAATACGGTAAAGAAAACGATGAAGGTTCTTTCGGGGCTCGATGTCGATATGACAAACCTTCATGCGGCGGGTACGAAAGCAATGATGGAAGCTGCACTCGAGGGACTCACAAGACCCGACGGAACACGCCCCATCCTCATCGCTGTAACGCAGCTCACCTCGACCGATGAGGAAAGGATGAGAAACGAGCTGCTCATAAACGCCACGCTTGAGGAGACAGTCCTCAAGTACGCGCAGAACACAAAGGAAGCGGGCCTCGATGGGATCGTCTGTTCACCCCTTGAAGCAGGCATGGTAAAGGAACGTCTCGGAAAAGAGTTCGTGACCGTGACTCCCGGCGTCAGATTTGCTGACAGCGCAGGCGACGACCAGCGAAGGATCACCACCCCGGAGAGAGCAAGAGAGATCGGCTCGGACTACATCGTAGTCGGACGCCCCATCACGCAGGCAGAAGATCCCGTTAACGCATATGAGAGATGCGTTAAGGGATTCCTCGGAGAGTAAATCCTCCAAAAAACAAACTGCCCCTTAAGAAAAGCGTGAGATGGGATTAAAACCGGAATTCCAAAAAGGAACCAAAGGGAAAAAACCCCCGGGCAAGCAATAAATAGAGTGTAATTGATAAAATAATCATATACATACAGGGAGGACTACACTATGACACATGAAGAGAGAAGCATGAAGGTATCGGACGGTCTTTTATCCATCAAGGCGGTGTTCTTCAGGCCCGACGACCCTTTTACATGGGCGAGCGGAATAAAGAGCCCCGTTTACTGCGACAACAGACTTACGCTCACGGCACCGGAAGTCAGAACCACGATCGAGGAAGGTTTTGTGGAGCTCATCAAGGAATACTACCCCGAGTGTGAAGTCCTCATGGGGACGAGCACCTCAGGAATCCCGCACGCAGCTATCATCGGTCACCTCATGAACCTGCCCATGGGATACGTTCGCTCGGGCAACAAGGAGCACGGCCGCGGAAAGCGCATCGAGGGTAAACTTGAAAAAGGCGCAAAGGTCGTTGTAATCGAGGACCTCATCTCCACAGGTAGCAGCTGTATCGAAGTAGTTGAGGCGCTTCGCGAGGAAGGTGCGGATGTGCTCGGTGTTGCAAGTATCTTCACATACAACTTGAAGAAGGGCTTTGACAACCTTAAGGCTGCAAACGCAGAGAACCACAGCCTCACGGACTTCGATATGATCGCGAAGAGAGCTGCAGCCCTCAAATATGTTAAGGAAGAGGATATCGAAAGCCTCATCGAATTCCGCAACTCGCTTGGATGATTCATATGAAACCACATCCCGCCGGGAAGGCGGACATATAAAACCACATCCCGCCGGGAAGGCGGACATATAAAACCACATCCCACCGGGAAGGCGGACATATAAAACCACATCCCACCGGGAAGGCGGACATATAAAACCACATCTCGCAGGAAAGACGGACATGCAAAATCATCCCGTCGGGGTAATGGACATACAAAGTCATCCCGCCGGGTTGGCGGACATGCAAATTCATCCCGCAGGGTTGATGAACATGAAACCCGGCCCGAAGGGCAGGCAGAGAAGCAAATAAACAGAAGAATACAGAAAGCAGGGCGAAAATGGATAATCTGATAGATATACTCGACTTGTCGGTTGAAGAGATCGACGAACTCGTGGAAAAAGCGAAAGATATTATCAATAACCCCGACGCATATCGCGAAAAGTGCCGCTACAAGAAGCTTGCAACGCTTTTCTTCGAGCCCTCGACACGTACGAGACTCAGCTTTGAGAGTGCGATGCTGGACCTTGGCGGTTATGTGATCGGATTCTCGGGCGCGAACAACAGCTCCGCAGCGAAGGGCGAAAGCGTTGCCGACACAGTAAGGACTGTAGGCTGCTACGCCGATATCATCGCGATGAGACATCCCAAAGAGGGTGCTCCGCTCGTTGCATCCCTGCATGCGGGGATCCCGGTGATCAATGCCGGCGACGGTGGTCACAATCACCCCACGCAGACCCTGACCGACCTTTTGACCATAAACATGGAGAAAGGCAGGTTCACGGATATGACGATCGGTCTGTGCGGCGACCTTAAATTCGGACGAACCGTTCACTCCCTTATCGAGGCGATGTCGAGGTACGCGGGGATCAGGTTCGTGTTCATCTCCCCTAATGAACTCAAACTTCCGAGCTATGTGGTTGATGATTATCTGGTAAAGAACAATATCCCTTACGAGGAAACGACCGACCTTATGTCGGCGCTGCCCGGGCTCGACATCCTTTACATGACAAGAGTTCAGCGCGAGCGCTTCTTCAACGAGGAAGACTACATAAGACTCAAAGACAGTTACATTCTCACAAGAGAAAAGCTTTCGGTGGCACGACCGGATCTCACCGTCATGCATCCTCTCCCGAGGGTTAACGAGATCTCGGTAGATGTGGACGATGATGACAGAGCGGCGTATTTCAAGCAGGTTCGTTACGGCAAATTCATTCGCATGGCACTGATACTTAAGATGCTGGGGATCGAGTGATGAGCCGGTACATCGCGGAAATGTGTTGCGAAGAATCAAGTGTAGTTACGCCGCCTTGATCATAGGTGGAAGAACCACCTTGATCAAAGTTAGATTCAAAGGTTGAGAATCAGTTGTCAGAGAAAGGGTAAAACATGAATATAGACGGTATTACAAACGGACTCGTTATCGACCATATTGAAGCGGGAAAGGGCATGGAGCTTTACAATGCGCTTCATCTCGGAGAACTTGAAAGCTCCGTGGCTCTTATTAAAAATGTTACCAGCCACAAAATGGGCAAAAAGGATATAATAAAGGTTGATGAGGTCCTCGATGTTGACCTTGATGTTCTCGGGTTTATCGACCCCAACATCACCGTTAACATCATCAAGGACAATGAAATTGTCGGGAAAAAGCACATCGAACTTCCGAAGAAGGTTACAAATCTCATCAAATGCAAGAATCCCAGATGCATCACATCAACGGAGCAGGAGCTTCCGCACATTTTCAAGCTCACCGATCCGAAAACACGCACCTACAGATGTGTTTATTGCGAGGCGAAAGCCAAAGAGAACTGAGAAATATGGGCTTTTGAAATACGGTAATATGTTATATTATTAAGGATAGGTTCCCGGTGAAACTAGTGAAATTGACCACATTAACAAACTGCAAAACAGCAGTTACAGAGTAGTCTAATACATAGTCATGTATTTGGCAATGAATCAGCGGCAAAGACCGCCGCTAAAGAGAACCTAGTACATAGTCATGTATTTGGCAATGAATCAGCGGCAAAGACCGCCGCTAAAGAGGAGGAAGTATGGACATCTATGAAGTAAAGGATTTCAGCGAAATCGTTAAGGGCAACACATATCCCGGCCGCGGTATTATCCTCGGCAAGAGCGCAGACGGCAAGAGCGCTGTCAGTGCTTACTTTATCATGGGCAGAAGTGTTAATTCGAGAAACAGGGTATTTGAGGAGACCCCGGACGGCATCATCATTCATGCGTTTGATCCCTCAAAGCTTTCGGATCCCAGTCTCGTGATCTATTCTCCCGTCAGAAAGTACGGCGAGAACCTCATCGTTACAAACGGCGATCAGACCGATACCGTTTATGACGGACTTGCTGCCGGCAAGAGCTTTGAGATCGCTCTCGACTCACGTGAGTTTGAGCCCGATGCACCCAACTTCACACCTCGTATCAGCGGTATGATCACATTTAAGGGCGGATCGTTCACCTACAAGATGAACATCCTCAAGAGCGCTGACGCAGAGGGAAGCGCTTGCAGCCGCTTCAACTTCGCATATCCCGCACTCGCAGGTGTCGGACATTTCCTTCATACCTACGAGCATGACGGCAATCCTATCCCTACCTTCCAAGGTGAGCCCGAGCGCACCGTCATCCCGAACGGGATCGATGAGTTCACGGACAAGATCTGGAACAGCCTCGACGCCGAGAACAAGGTTTCACTCTATGTAAGATACGACGACCTTGCAACAGGCAAGACAGAGACGAGGATTTTAAATAAGAACAAGTGATGATTTATAGATAAGCCCGAAGGACGAGAGCAGTCTTTACACATAGGCGTTGATACCGAAACAAGAAATCAGAAGATCGCGCAATACGGGCAGCGATATTAA
>JAEEGL016489925.1_pt1 | contig 11749 bp, 12 predicted proteins | sample 9134231 | NCBI WGS metagenome assembly JAEEGL01 (sample SAMN16246548, study PRJNA631951) | gut metagenome | biome: gut microbiome; feature: rumen; material: fiber-attached | host: Bos | place: Iran: Karaj | collected 2018-10
GAAAATTCAATACCTATCCTTTCAAATGATTCATCAGTAAGTTTTCTACATAAATACATTGCAACTTGCCTTGGTATAGCAAGATTTGGAGTTCTTTTTTTAGATTTCATATCTTCAAAAGATATTTTATAAAAATTAGCAACACTCTTTTGAATTCTTCTTATATTATTTTGATCAGTAACAACATCACCTTTTTTAGTAAAATCTTTTAAAGCTTCCATCGCAAAGTCTAAACTGATATCAGTAACTCCCATTATTGCAGAATAAGCAATTAATCTAGTTATAGATCCTTCAAGTTGACGAACATCATTTCCTACATTAGATGCAATAAATGAAATAACATCATCTCCAATAATTATAGCTTCTCTTTTAAGTTTTTTCTTAATTATAGCTACTTTTAAGTCATAATCCGGAGGACTTATATCCACTTGAAGTCCCCAAGCGAATCTAGTTCTAAGACGATCTTCTAATACCTTTAAATCCTCTGGAGATCTGTCTGAAGATACAATTATTTGCTTACTATCATTATATAAATTGTTAAAAGTGTGGAAAAATTCTTGTTGAGTCTTCTCTGCTCCTCCTAAAAACTGAATATCATCTATTAACAAAACATCAACATTACGATATTTATTCTTAAAAAATGTTACATAATCTAAATTATTAGAATTATTACTTTTTCTAGCAAGACCAGTAAAATCATTCATAAAATCGTCACTAGTAACATATAAAACCTTTTTTTCAAACTTATTTTCTATATAATTACCTATTGCATGCATCAAATGCGTTTTTCCAAGTCCACTGTTTCCATATATAAATAAAGGATTATATAAAGAACCTGGATTTTCAGCAACAGCAAGAGCTGCAGCTTGCGCAAATTTATTAGACTCCCCTACTACAAAACTTTCAAAAGTATAATTCTTATTTAAGTTAGATTCATGATTTCTTATATATAAAGCCGTAGAATTTTCATCTTTTTTAACAATTTTTACTTCATTCTTTTCTTTTTCTTTTTCTAAAATATCCGCTACATTTTCTTTTAAAATATAAATAATGTTATCAACAGGAGTTGTTAATAAGTTATTAAAACTACTAATAATTAAATCTTTATAGTTTCGATCAATATGACTCTTGTACCACATAATAGGAATAACAATCCTAATACTATTACCTTCTACTCCTAAAAAATCAATGTTTTTAAACCACGTTTCAAAAGATAAAGGGTCGACAATATTATTGATATTATCTAAGACTTTTGACCATAAAGTTTTATCATCCATAACACCATCTCCCCACATAAAATATAGTATTTACAACCTAATTTAATTCTAATACAATTCACAAAAACCTACAAGTGAAAAAAGATATTAACATACTTATTAACAGAGTTATTAACAGTTCTTTTCCTTTAAATACATACTATAAAATAGTTTTTAACAAATTTCAAGAAAAAAGTTAATAACAATATTAACAATTAACAACAACTGTTAATAATAAAAAATGTTAATACTTGTTAAAACTGTTAATAACTTAAAAAAATCTAATAAAAACAAACAAAAGAAATTAACAAAAAATGTTCAAAAATCAACAAAAAAATAAAATAACACATAAAGTGTTATTTATCATTGTTAATAAGTTCATCTCTTAACTTCATCCAAAGCTTGCCTAAATTGTTTTCCCCTTCTCTATTTTCTCCCCATCCCCAAAAAGAATCTTTCGGAGAATCTTCTACTATTAAATAATCTTTAGTTTGTAATAATTTCTTCTTAACATATGGATTTTGTTCAATTTTAAGGCGTAATAATTCCTCCATAATACCTAGTTTTACTTCATTCCAATCAGATCGTTGTTTATCTCTATTAGCATATGCTATTCTTTGAGCTTCATCTGCAGAATGAGAATTTTTAACTTTTTCAACAAGTTCTTCATCACTACCCATAAAACTAGCAGCTTGATAAGCTTCTTCTACAGAAGAATATAAATAACCATTCCATTCCACTTTAAAAGATGAAAAATTATCAAATACATAAAACTCTCTTGGATAAAAACCAATAACATCATCCATTTTTTCAGCAAGCCAAGGATCTCTATATTGTTCAAGTTTAATCATAATAACCTCCTATATTATTTACTTTGAAACATAAATACATCTTCTATACCATCATTTTTTACAATATAATTTCCATTAGTATATTTATTTATAACATTTTTCCAAAAAGAATAAGCAATAGGATTATTTTCCATAGGTCTAACTTCCCAATTTCTTTTAAACATATCAAAAATATCAAAAGCTACTCTTTTTCCTATATGATTCCTTCGATATATAGGCATAATTAAAAATTCTGCAACACTTTTACCACTTTTATTAAATATAAAGTTTTCATTTATCAAAACCATACCCAAATATTTAGAACCATTTTTTATAAAATAAGCTTTTCTAGTTTTATCAGTAAAATAGTCATCAAACCAATCATAAGAAAAAATACAATCTTCATCTATTTCATTATTAATATAAAAAGATCCATCATATAAAGCAAACTGTAATAACCTATATAGTTTATCTTTTTCTTCTGGTTTTGCTTCTACAATTTCATAATCCATATGTAAACCTCCAAAAAAATAATAAAAATATATTGACAAGAAAAAATATATAAGATATATTAACTGTACTGGAAACGAAAGTTTGTCCAATTTTGTTGGAACTGCTTAATTTCCAGTTTTTTTGTCTATATATATAATATCATAAAATATAATTAATTTATAGACAAAAAAGTTGACAAATCCCCTACTTTTCATATACAATAGAACCGATTAAGTTTGGAGGTGCATGAACTTGAAAAAAGGAACTTTTCAACCAAATAACAGAAGAATGAAGAAAAAACATGGTTTCTTCGCTCATAATGAAACTGGTATTGTTAAAAGAAGAAGAAATAAAGGTAGAAAAAAATTATCAAAATAATAGTCCACTAACCAAAAGTGGATTTTTGATTATGGAGGAATACCTATGAAAAAAGAGAATATTGTTAAAAAAACAAAAGAATTTACTAGAATAATAAAAAAAAGAAATGGTAAATCAAACAATTATTTTATAATAAATAAAGAATCAAATAATGAGAATAAATCCTTGTTTGGTATAACATTTACTAAAAACATAGGTAATGCTGTAACAAGAAATAAATTAAAAAGAAGAATAAAAAGTATTATTGATAATAATGAAAAAATATATGATAATAATACTACATATATCATAATAATAAAAAAAGAAACAAAAGATTTAACTTATCAAGAAATGGAAAAGGAACTAACAAATCTTTTTCTAAGAATAAAAGGAGAACAAAATGAAAAATAAGAAAAACAAAATATTAAAAGTATTAATTATCTTTATTTTATTAATAACATTAACAGGCTGTACACATATTTTAAAAGATAAAGATGGAAAACCAGTAAAAAATCCTGCAACAGGACAAACAATTACAGAAAATATAATATGTAAGCCAAAAGATAAAAAAACAATAAAGATATATGAAAAAAACAAAGTAAATATAAAAAAATTACCAGAATGCGATAATATAAAAATAACAGGTAAATATGAAAATCTATGGAATAGTATTTTTGTTAGACCTTTAGGATTTGCAATTATAAAAATAGGTAATATAGTAAAATCTAATGCAATTGCTATAGTAATAATTACTTTAATAATAAGATTAGCACTTTATCCAAATACTAAAAAGACATTAATGCAATCTGAAAATATGAAAAAGGCTAAGCCAGAAATAGACAGAATAGAGAAGAAATATGCAGGAAAAACAGATAATGAGTCAGTAACAAAAAAAGGTCAAGAAATGATGATGCTTTATAAAAAATATGAAATAAAACCATTATCAGGATGTTTATTTGCATTTGTTCAATTACCAATCCTTTTAGCATTCTATGAAGCAATTCAAAGAGTTCCAGAAATCTTCGAAGAAACATTCCTAGGTATTAATATGGGAACAACACCAGGAACTGCAATAGCAAATGGGTCTTGGCAATATATAATCATATGTGTTATATTAGTAGCCATAACTTATATATCTTATAAGTTAAATCCATCAATGGCAGGTAATGACGCCATGGGAGCACAACAAAAAATGATGACTCCAATGATGACTGGATTAATCGGAGTAATGTCATTTACATTACCAACAGCAATTGGTTTTTATTGGATCACATCATCAGCATTCACAATATGGCAAAACCTTAGTATGAAAAGAGGAAAAAGTAAATAATGAAAAAAGAAGTATTTGTAGGAAAAACTAAAGAAGAAGCAATAACTAAAGCAATGGAAGGATTAAATGCAAAAGAAGAAGAACTAGTTATTGTAGAAAAAGAAATAAAAAAATCTTTATTTAACAAAAAAGCTGAGATTGAAGCAATAACAAAGGATGAATTAAATAAAGAAATAAGAGACTACATCTTAAAAGTAGTAAAAGATATGGGAATAAATGCTAAAATTGAAACAAAAACAAGAGAAGAAACAATAGTATTTAATCTTATAGCACCAGAAACTCCTATATTAATAGGAAAAAATGGTAGAACAATTGAAGCTATTCAAAATGTAACTAATCAAATGATAAATACAAATTTAGGTACATATTATAGATTTATAATAGATGTAAATGATTATAAATCAAAAAGAAAAGCTAGACTTGAAAAAAATGCAAAATATACTGCTAAAGAAGTAGCTAAAACAAAAGTAGAAGCACATCTTGAACCAATGAATTCATATGAAAGAAGAATAATTCATAATATATTAACTAATTCAAAAGATGTAATGACTGAATCTGAAGGAGAAGAACCAAACAGACACGTTGTTATAAAACCAAAAGAAGTAAAAAAAGATAATAAAAAAGAAGAAAAAGAAGATAAATAATCTTCTTCTTTTTTTATACAATGTCATCAAAAAGTTGTCTAATATCTATTTCTAAAGCATCGGCAAATTTTCCAATAGTCTCTAATAAAGGAGTTTTATCAATAGTTAAACATTCTAAATCACGAACATAACCATGAGTAAGACCAGTTTTATCCGCAAGTTCTTGCATAGTATAACCACGCATTTTTCTATATCTTCTAATATTAACTCTAACAATAAGTGATAAATTTTCTTTAGAATATCTACTCATTAAAGTGCATCTCCATTTCCAAAATCAATTATTGCAGAAAAAATCAAAAAAATATGTCGCCTGCTCGAAGTTTTTGTGCTATACTGATGATAGAAAGGAGAATTTATGGAAAAGAAGCAATGTAAAAAATGTAAAGAAGAAATTAATAAAAAAGCAAAAAAATGTCCAAAATGTGGTGCTAATCAAGGAATGCCATTATGGGCCAAACTTCTAATTATAGTAGGAATAGTAATTGCCTGTGTAATAGGCTGCGTTAATGGATGCTCAAATGCTGTAGATGAAGCTTTTGGAGGATATGACGATCAAAAAGGCAAAAAGGAATTTAATGTAGGAGAAACATTCGAAAGTAAATACTTAAAAGTAAAATTTGATTCATCAAATTCAAATTTCACTAACTACAATGAATACTCTACAGTAAAAGATGGTTTTAAAGTTGTTCAATTTACTTTTACAGCTGAAAATGTAGGAGAAGAAAATCAAACATTCGATTATACAGATTTTAATTGCTATGCAGATGATAAAACAATGCAACAATTCTACGGAACAGATGATTCTGGTTTTGAAAGCGGCGGAACAATTTCGAAGGGTAAAAAAGTAACTACATCAGTATATTGTGAAGTACCTAAAAATTCATCAAAAGTAACAGTAGAATTTAAACCAATGCTTGCAGATAACAATTATACATTTATAGCAAAATAAAAAGACACAAAAGTGTCTTTTTATAAAAACAATATAAAGGAGTAAAAATGGAAAACAAAAATAAGTACTGTAAAAATTGTGGTAAAAAAATAGAGAAAGAAGAATTGTTTTGTACGAAATGTGGAGAAAAAACTACAGATGATTCAGAAAATAAAGATAAAAAAACAACTAGTATAGAAAAGAAACAAAATAAAAATTCGAAAATGCCAGTATGGGCAGTAGTTTTAATAGTTTTTGTAACTATTTTCTCTCTATTAAGTTTATTTGATGAAGAAGGAGAATCAAATCCAACACCTAATAGCACTGAATCAAAGAAAACAGTAGAAATGATAGATTTTTCAGCAATGACACAATCAGATATCAAAAATTGGTGTGAAGAAAACAATATAGATTGTTGGATTACAGAAGATTACTCAGATACTATACCAAAAGGAAAGATTATAAGTCAAAGTGAAAATGCAGGAACAAAAATAGAAGAAAAAACATACGTTACGATTAAATATTCTTTAGGTAAAGAGCCAACAATTGAACAAAAAAATGCATTAAAGAAAGCGCAATCATATTCAGACACATTATATATGTCTAAACAAGGAATATATGAACAATTAACATCAGAGTATGGAGAAGGATTTGATAAAGATTCAGCCACTTATGCTATCAATAATGTACAAGCCAATTGGAAAGAAAATGCATTAAAGAAAGCGCAATCATATAGAGAAACATTACATATGTCTAAGCAAGGAATATATGAACAACTAATATCGGAATATGGAGAAAAATTCACAAAAGAAGAAGCACAATATGCAATAGACCATTTAGAAGATTAAAAAAGAAGCCGAATAAGGCTTCTTTTTATTAATAAAACAAAAAAAAGAAGCAATGACATAAAGTACATAAAGTACAACCATCATTACTTCGAAATACAAAGCCAATTGAAATTCAATAAAACTTTGTACAAGTATAGTAACATATAAAAAAAATAAAAGTCAAGTAAAAAATAAAAAAAATTAAAAAAATATAAAAAATATGTTATAATACAAACGAAAAAGGGAGGAATACCTATGAATGATACTATTTGTGCTATATCTACAACTCTTGGAGTTGGAGCAATTTCCATTATAAGAGTAAGTGGTAAAGAAGCAATAGAAAAGGTAAATAATATAACTGATATTGATTTAACTAATAAAAAAACACATACTATTTCATATGGTTATATAAAAGATAAAAACGAAATTATAGATGAAGTATTAATTTCAGTAATGAAAGCACCAAAAACATTTACAACAGAAGATACTATTGAAATAAATTGTCATGGTGGAATATCAACAACTGAAAAGGTATTAGAACTTCTTTTAAATCAAGGTATTCGTCTTGCAGAACCAGGAGAATTTACAAAAAGAGCTTTCTTAAATGGAAGAATAGATTTAACAGAATCTGAAGCGGTAAATGATCTAATAAATACTAAAACAGATAAAGCTAGAAAAATAGTAATCAATAATTTAAAAGGAACAACTAAGAATAAAATAAGAGATTTGAGAGAAAAATTAGTAAAAATAATAACAAATATTGAAGTAAATATAGATTATCCAGAATACCAAGATATTGAAGAGATGACCATAGATAAAGTAAAAAAAGAAATAGGTAATATAGAACAAGAACTAGAAAATATAATAAAAAACTCAGAAAACAGTAAAATAATTACAAATGGTATTAATGTAGCTATAATAGGTAAACCAAATGTCGGAAAGAGTAGCATCTTAAATAAACTAATAGAAGAAGATAAAGCAATAGTAACCAATATCCCAGGAACAACAAGAGATATAGTAGAAGCATCATTTAATCTAAATGGCATAACATTAAATCTTATAGATACTGCAGGAATAAGAGAAACTGAAGATATAGTAGAAAAAATAGGGGTAGAAAAATCAAAAAAAGCTCTTGAAAATGCCGATTTAGTATTATTAATTCTAAATAATAATGAAAAATTAACTAAAGAAGATCAAGAATTACTTGAAATCTCTAAAGATAAAAAGAGAATAATTGTAGTAAATAAAACCGATTTAGATAAAAAAATAGATATAAAAGAAGAAAATATAGTTTATACCAATACAATTGAAGAAAATGGTATAAAGCCATTATTAGATAAAATAAATGAAATATATAAATTAGAACAATTAGAAACAAATGATTTTTATTATGTATCTAGTTTAGAACAATTAAATAGATTAAAACAAACAAGAAATAATATAAAAGACATAAAAGAAGGTTTAACTAATAATCTACCAATAGATATGTTAGAAATAGATTTAAGAGAAATATGGCAAATTTTAGGAGAAATAACTGGAGAAACATATACAGAAGAATTATTAGATAATTTATTTAAAAATTTCTGTGTAGGGAAATAACAAAATAGGGAAGTGACAAAATGGAAAACCAAACACTAAGTAATAGAAGATTTAATAAACATAAAATATCAACAAATGAATTAGTTGTATCAATAGGAAAATGTATAAATCAAGTCAAATACATAAATCCAAAATATTTAACAATGCCCAATGTAGTAGAAACATATCAAGATAAAATATTTGAACTATATAATAAATTTCAAAAAGAAGATATGGATTTTTGGAGTAATCAATTTCCTTTAAGAGAAGCTATAATGGTAGATTTAAATGCAAATATGCAAGTAGGAATATATTTTATAATAGAAACATCAAAAATAGTTGTTTTATTTCCAAATATAATACTATTAAATAGATTTTTAAATAATAGGAATATGAAAAAATTATCTCCATTTGTAGATAAAGTAAAAGAAATGAACGATTATATAGAAGGTTATACCATAGAACAAAACTTAAAAACTTCAATTTTAAAATACTTTAATAGTATGGAGATATCACCTTTAATAACAGCAGATAAACTCAGAAGAATGTATGGATTAATGAAAATAAATGCAGCAGAAATAAATATGCAAGATAAAGTATTAGAAATAGAAGATAAAGTATTAGAAATAATTCAAACTAAAGAAAATGAATGGAATAATAAACCTGAAGAAGAAAAAGAAAAACTATCTATGATTCTTCAAACGATACTTGAAAAACAAAAAGAATCTGAAAAAAAAGAAGAAAGAACTAGATAAGTTCTTTTTTTCTTGCCAAAATAAATAAAATATGATATAATACAGAACCAACAAAAAAGGGGTGCTTTATATGGAAAAAAGTAAGAAAAGCGCAGGCAGACTAAATAGACACCAATCAGAATGTAATGGACTTAGTAAAAGAGTAAAAAGAATTATGAGAATAATAAATGAAATAAGAGCAAATACAAAAGAAATGGATAATATTGCAGAAACATATAGAAATAAAGTAGTTGAAATAGATAGAGATTTAGAAGATCAATCTATCGACTTTTGGAGTACTTCTTTTGAACTGAGAGAAGCAATAATCTTTTCATTAAAAGAAAAATTAGAAATAGGATTATCAAATATGTTATATATTACAACACAAATTCAATCAATAGAAACAGCAGAAGAATTATCAAAAACCGCTAGAAGAAGAAAAAATAAACATATAAATCAAAGTATTTTCAATTTTAATAATGCAAATTCATCTATTGAAAACTATGATATAAAAGATAATATAAATGAGACATTATTAACATATTTTCTAAATTCAGAAGATTTAACTCCTAATAATATAGCAACAATATACTTAAAAATGAAAGAAAATATGAAAGAAATAGGAATAGAAAATTACTATATAGAACCAGAAGTATTGCAAATAATATCTTACAGAAAAGCGAATAGTAATGCTACCAAAGGCGATATTTTAGATAATTTATATCAAAAAAAAGAAGAATTAGTAAGAACAAGAACTTTACAATAAGTTCTTTTTTCTTGTTAAAATAATAAAAATGTGCTATGATACAAGCGCGTAAAAAAGAGGAAGTGATAAAAATGAAATATGACATAATTGTTGTAGGAGGGGGCCATGCTGGTTGTGAAGCAGCTTTAGCAAGTGCTAGATTAGATAACAAAACCCTTTTAATAACAGGAAATATTAACAATATTGCAGATTGCCCTTGTAATCCTTCTGTTGGAGGATCTGCTAAAGGAATAGTAGTACGTGAAATAGATGCTCTAGGAGGAGAAATGGGTATAAATGCAGATAAATCACTTCTTCAAATAAAAAAATTAAATACTAGAAAAGGACCTGCAGTATGGTCACTTCGTTCTCAAATAGATAAAGTCGATTATAGTAAAAACATGATAGAAACACTAAAAAAAGAAAAAAATCTTGATATAAAAGAAACTTTTGCAGAACACTTATTAGTAGAAAATAATAAAATAAAAGGAATAATTACTAGAGAAAAAGAAAAAATATCTTCAAAAGCAGTAATTTTAACAACAGGAACTTATTTAAATTCAAACATTTTAATAGGATCTACAAAAACACAAGAAGGACCACATGGAGAGGAAACTGAATTACACCTTAGTAAAGACTTAAAAGAACTAGGATTTACTATAAAAAGATTAAAAACAGGAACACCTCCAAGAATTAAAAGAGAAACAATAGATTTTTCTAAAACAAAAGTAGAAAAGGGTAGTGATACACCTCTACAATTCTCATTTTATGAAAAATCACCATTTGATATAGAAAAACAAGAAGATTGTTATTTAATATATACAACACCAAAAACACATGACATAATTAACAAAAATATCAAAAAATCTGCTATGTACAGTGGACTTGTAGAAGGCATAGGACCACGTTATTGCCCATCAATTGAAGATAAATTAGTTAAATTTAAAGATAAAGAAAGACATCAATTATTCTTAGAACCAGAAAGTAAGTACTATGATAGTATTTATATTCAAGGATTTTCATCAAGTATGCCAATAGATGTCCAAGATAAAATGGTACATAGCTTACCAGGACTTGAAAACTGTACAATATTAAAATATGCCTATGCCATAGAATATGATGCAATAGATTCTAAAGAGTTAAAAAGAAGTCTAGAAACAAAAATAATAGAAAATCTATTTACTGCAGGACAAATAAATGGAACAAGTGGTTATGAAGAAGCAGCTTGTCAAGGTTTAATTGCAGCAATAAATGCAAATCAAAAAATAAAAAATAAAGAGCCGTTAATTCTAGGTAGAGACGAAGCTTATATCGGAGTTTTAATAGATGATTTAGTAACAAAAGGAACACTTGATCCATATAGACTATTAACATCAAGAGCAGAATATCGTCTTCTTTTAAGAGATGATAATGCTGATTTAAGATTAACAGAAAAAGGTAGAGAAGTAGGGCTTGTTAAAGATAAACAATATAAAATATTTACCAAAAAGAAAAAACAAATAGAAGAACTATTAAAAGAATTAGAACAATATATAACACCAACAAAGAAAACAAATGAAATATTAGTAAAAAATGATATGAATCCAATACCTGATAAAATATCTTTACATAATCTATTAAAAAGACCAGATGTAACAGTAGAAAAACTAAAAATATTCTTAAAAAATGAATATCAAAAAGATGTTCAAGAAGAAGTAGAAATAATAGTAAAATATGAAGGTTATATCAAAAAACAAAAAGAAGATGCTGAACAACAAAAAGAATATGAAAAAATAAAATTAAGTGAAGATATAGATTATCAAAAAGTACCTAATTTAGCACTTGAAGCAAGAGAAAAACTAAATAAAATAAAACCAACATCTATTGGTCAAGCAATGAGAATAAGTGGAGTAAATCCAAGTGATATAAGTGTTTTAATGGTATATTTAAGGAGTAAAAATGGATAAAGAAACATTTAAAAAAGAAGTAGAAAAATTAGGAATAGTATTAACAGAAGAAAAAGAAAAACAGTTTGAGGATTACTACAAC
>JAEEGL016813934.1_pt1 | contig 11749 bp, 30 predicted proteins | sample 9134231 | NCBI WGS metagenome assembly JAEEGL01 (sample SAMN16246548, study PRJNA631951) | gut metagenome | biome: gut microbiome; feature: rumen; material: fiber-attached | host: Bos | place: Iran: Karaj | collected 2018-10
ATATCTCCACGCCAGTATCGTCTGCTCCCCAAGCATTGAGGAGGACATAGTAGCCGTTGAAATAATTAAGGGAGACTCTGCAATGTACAAAGCCTCCCTCAAAGCACGGATGCCAATCGTCCGTAACATGGATCATACGCTCTTTGGATTTGATGTTGAGCTTATTCTTCATACGGAATCTCCGAGCTTGTTCCTCACTGGAATCCTTTCGCTTCTTTTTACGAACCAAGTGTTGCCAATCTTGATAGCAAGAAGCTTATGTCGAGTAATCCACTGCCGAATCGTCCCATGAGGAATATCATTCTTCTCAGCAAACTCAGAGGCTGTCAAATACCCATATGGCCTGACAACTTGACCATGCTTAATGCAACGGATTTCCTCTTCTTTAGCAAAGAACCCTTTTCTCACACCATAATATTCATCGCCATGTCTATTTGTAGCCACAGCAATATGAACCGAGGCGTCTTTTCCGGCGTGTATAGTTGATTCCATCCATTCGGGAAACTCGGTATGAATTGTAGTTACGAGATCTGATAGCTGCTGATGAAGTTCCTGCTTCCTTTTCTGATCCTTTCTCATTAAGCACCTCCGAACAAAGTTATAAAAGTCCAAGGAAGAACAAAGTCAATTAACAGGATCAATATCGCGGCTACGAGCATGAGTATATTTGCGGCGATGAAAGAATCTAAAAAGCTACCGCCAGGATCGTTCATAAAAGCTGCAATGACCAAGCTTACAAATATCCACAGGACAATTCCAGCAAGTATTTTAGATATCATTCCTCATTACCATCCATTTCCTCGAGCCAGTCTCTAAAATCGTCATAGCACTCCGGACAGAGATCCATCCTTTTACCTGAAGTACCGAGATAGACAATTGTCTGGATTAGGTAACGGCGTTCATTAAGTTTTTTCTTGCATCTAACGCACTTAATCTCCAAAATATCACTCTCCCTTCCAGAATTCACCTGTTTTCTTTAGCTTTGTTCAGTATTTGGGGCAATAGTTCCAGTCACTCCAGAACACGGCCAGCGATTATCCCAATTCGGACAGATCTCCATGCCAATATCAATCAGATTACAAAAGAGCTCACCACGAGCATCCCAGAGTTCCTCTGATTGCCCCGATGTCAATTTCTTATAGACGTGAAGCTCCCCGTCGTCACCAGCATGAATAGCGAACTTGTCATGGAAGCCATCTTGAAGAATAACTTTGCAGCATAAGCACTGGCAGAGATACTTGAAGACTTCAGTTTGATCCAGGAGCAGGTTGTCGCCAAGGCGAAGATGCCTGGAGATCGAGACGATTGCTTTTTCACTAAAGACACTCATTTCTGGTCTCCTTTCTCGTCGAACTGCTTCAAACTCTCAATCAGGCTCTGCATGAATTTGGTCTTCTCTTCTGCATTTTTGATCTCTCGCTCGATGTTCTTCTGATGGTAGTTGATCTCCCAATCACAATGCTCCAGGAGAGTCTTTTTAGCCTCCTCATCAGATTTTCGATAATGCGCTTTGGCGAGATTCTCCTTCGCCCATGAAATATCAGGACGGCTGATAGAGATCTGCTCAATGGCAAAATCCTTAATACCTCGGCATTCCTCAGGACAATCCCAGGCAGAAATATCATTGAGTATGGCTTCATACTTCTTGTCAAGCTCCAGATAACGATCCAGAGTGCGCTGAGCAGACGTGATTGCATCGAGATGAGCCTTTGTCATTTCCTGATGAAAGTCTTCATCCGAAACTGTCAGCAAATGCTTCTTCTCGTTTTTAGCCCTTTCAAGACCCTTTTCATAGTAATCAAGATCAGGCTTAAAAGAAGTCGGCGTTGGGACAGTCAGCGGTTCATCTCGAACACTCATCGCAACACCAAAGGCTCTGGTGCAAAGCAGGATGAAGTCCCTCGCGTTGGTAATATCACCGTCTTCAATAAAAGCTGTGTACCCGGTAGGCGTAAATATCAGTCCTTTCCTAAATCTTTCGTTGGATGCGATAATCAGGATAGCCTTTAATTTGTTCCATTTATAGTAATAAACTCAGAGTGCGGTAAAGTCTTTATCCACTGGCAAAACATACGCCATTCCGGAAGTCGATGACTCTTCCGCTGATGGTAGATCGTCTTAAGTTGCCGATAGTTCGTTGTCATCCTGGCGGTCAACTGGAATCCGCACGGATTGCTATAGAGGATCTCCAGATACTTCTCCGCGAGAACTTCCGGATTTCCACCGTTCTCAGCCAAGCGATTGTACTCGGCGACCTTCTCTTTCATAATCTCGATGATACGCGGATCGACATAGGAAATATAAGCCTGATCCAGATCGAATTTCGTGATCCGATGCATTGTGCTCTGGGAACTCACAAAATCGAAGAAGTGATAGCGCTCACCCTCAGTCCAGGCTTTGACCGTGTATGTTAGATCAAACTGGACAATAACGCCGTTCAGCCAGTTATCATGACCTTCACCTTGCTTGGACATCGCCAACTTCTCAATGCCAGGAGTCAGTTCAGTTGTCAGGGCATCCGGATTCACCGACATTGGGAACTTAGCTCCTCGAATACTTTCTTCCAGCCCATATACATGAGCATTATGAACGATTTCACAACCACTAACTTTCATTCTCATCTTTCCTTTCTTGGTCGATATATAAGTCTGTTGAGAGGCCGGCAGTAAACCAACCATAGAGAAAAGGCTTAAAGCACTTGGGACAAAGGTTATACTGCTCCCCGTAGTATTCAACCTTATTGACTTCAAACTCTTCTCCAGCTCGATTTTTAAGCTTCACGAATGGGACATGGAGCAAAATATACTCCTCGCCACAGATTTCACAGGTCCGAGGCGTTGAGAGTTCAGAAATATCCTTTTCCATACCCATCACTCATCCATATAGGTCGCCATCTCGTCGGCTACATGCAGGAGGAAGGCAAGATGATTTGCTGCATAGACTTTGCCAACGCTGGAAATATCATCATGCTTCCAACTCGACATATGGTAACGGATTGCCTGGGCCTCCTCATCGGTCAGCTTCATAAACTTATTAATGAGGTAGACAGACTTCTCACCATGGCCGAAGATGAAATCCTCATTAATCTCATAAGAAGGAACGCTCTCCCAAATATAGTCACCCAGAGAGTCGTGCTTAATCTGATCCTTCTCAGCCTTTGTAACCTTCTCCTTGTCATAGGTTTTCTGATTCCTGCGCGTTTCCTTATACATATTGGTTTTGCAAATATCATGCAGGAGGGAGACGATCGCAATGGTTTGAGTAGCATAGGGGATTAACTTTGGATAAGTAGTATTCAGAAGAAGCTTCAGTCGCCTGTAAACATTGAGACTATGCTGACAGAGACCTCCAGGGACCGCCAAATGATAACGAGAACTTGCTGGAGCTTCGAAGAAATCACTTGCAAGCAGCCACTCCAGCAATTTATCAGCTCCTGTGCAAGTCGGAACGGAAGAAGCTTTCCAAATCCTCAGGAACTCTTCTTTATTTTGAGACACGTCACTCATGTCCGTCCCTCCAATTCCACCGTGAGTTTGTACTCGGTCTGGCCGTTGTAGAGACACCACTCACCGAGGAAACTGGAATGCGGAGAAGTGCGGCAAAGAATTGTTCTCGCCTCATCATTGTCCAGCAGCTCGCCAACAAGAATGCTCTGAAAACCTTCCTCTCGCAGAATGATGATCTCGATTTCTCTCCCATCAGCAAATTTGACAGTCGAGAAGACCTCTCTTGACACGTCAGGAGCTTCGGCAGCCAGTCTTTCTTTCACCAGATCGACCAGGTCCTGCGTCACCACGAGAGGTTCATAACAGCCATTGAGAATCTCCACGACATAGCGCAGATGACCCTCCACGTTGTAAGCATCTCCGAACTGTGCCTCTTCCCAAACCTTATCCGCGGCTTCACTGGCATTCTCGGCTACCGCGACCTTCTCGACAATACCCTGGACCGCCATGCCAACTACAAATTTACCCATTTGAATTATTCCTTTCTATTTTTATTCCCGTTTCTTTTTCTAACTCATCCAGATACCAGGAGACAAACTCGACGTATGCATCATGTTGGATGAGCCCTAACCTGTCAGCTTCTGCAAAGATTTGAAGCGCAAATAGGGGATTCTTAGTAGTCCAGAATTCTGGAGGAAAAGAAAGTTTCCCCATGCTCAGATCTCCACATCAGGCCAATTCTCCGGATCTGCCTCGATCTCATCATAGACTTTTACGCCGGCCTTGCCTCTTTCTTTCTTCGGAGTACCATCCTTGACATGCCTCCGTCTGTTCTTCTTGGTGGGTCTCGTGCCGGCATCGACAAAAGTCACGACCCCGTCATTTGCCACGATCCGCCTCATTCCTGTGAAATCAGCCATTTTACCAACCGCTCCTTTCAAATATCATTCAGTCATGTGAACAAGTGCACAAAGTACATACTCCACGGCACATTCAACGATTCTTTTCTGGCAATCTCCCTTCTGGCCTCTTCCATCGTGTCAGCCGAAAAGAGAAAAGAGCCATGCAGATAAACCTCTACATGACCCTTGACATTTCTGAAGTCGTACATGTGTAACGCCTCCTTATAACTTTAGACAAAACTCATCGCACATGGCTTCCCAGTCATAATCTGCAATGAGCCCACAGTCATATTGTTCCTCCAAGTTGTGATAGCATTGCCAAAAGTAATGATCGGTGTGCCAGCCGTTGAAAATATCATCAAACTGCACCTCGATCTTCTCTGGGAAAGAACCCATCGCGTCGCACCATTTCCCGAACTCATACCAGTCACAGGCATAGGTTCCGCGCTGGAGCATCTCAAATATCACCAGACGCGCATATGCCCAGAAATGCTCAATTGGAAAATCCATGATCCGATTGACCAATGCTTCTCTTGGCGTCCCATTAACCGCTATTCTTCTGGCAATCTCACAGCAGTCTCTCCATTGTCTTGCCAAAATATCATCTGGCAGGACATGGATCGTTTCTTTATGCCAGATTCTCAATGCCATCCGCTCCTTTCAGACAAGTTAAAGAGAAGACCCAGAATATCATCCAGATCTTCTCTCTACTTATACGGATGTAATTTTAACGACCTTTTCCTAAAAATACCCACGAGGGATTTTTGGCCTTTGGATTCAGATTTGAGTCTGCAATGAGGTTCTTCTTAGAAAAGGTACGCTCCTTGGTGTAGACATAGTGGTTTTCATACTTGGCCTCCACTACGTCGCCCTTGACTGATACCACAATCAGGTAATCCGGCATACTCTGATGTGTTCTTGTGCTGAAATTGTTATGGTAGAACCGATCACCTTTGTAAATATCAGTCATGGATCATGGGCTCCTTTTCAAAATACTCGATCCCATCAGGCCCGCTTTTGGTAGCGCTGAATCTGTCAGGATCTTTGTCCGGCCTTTCGCAATAGGGAGTCTTGGCGTGCTCCAGTTTAGTGGTATGTTTACATGGTCCTCCCTGCTTATAACAGCCAGAGCAGTTCATGCAGGTCGGAACGTCACCTTTGCAGTAATAAAATGTTTTCATTCTTTCTCCTTGAAACAGACAGGTTTTGCGGTGTGCTCATTCATGCCGTATTCCATGCACTCATTGCACGGATCTTTCCACTCCTCAAGCTTTTCAAACTTGCAGAGGGGGCAGTATTTCTTGAAGTCCACCTCTTTATAGATCGTATCCATTGCTCATTCACCCCTTCTTAAGAACCCAGCTTTTCTTTTCTCGCTTGTAGTTCAAAATATCACCGGACTTCAGGAAAATGTCGATTCCTCCATCATTCCGGTTTTCTGTGTATTTGATTACATCCGGGACAAACCATGGAAACTCCTCACAAAAATGAGAGTAGAGGCGCTTAGGTGTCATGCTTATCTTCCTCCATGGAACCGTAGAAAGGACCGGAGAGTGCATTGACTTTCTTTTCGAGACGTTCAATATCCTTTCTCAGAACAAGAAAATTGTCATGCTGCTCACTCGGAACATGAATCTTAAGAAAATAGAGCATCTCATAACAGTCCATAACTCGATGATAAATGTCGGAGAGCCATTTGGAGATTGTCGGTTTCGTTTGATCCATTACTTCTCCTCCTCAGCAGGTTCAGAGAGATCACCACGGATGACAAAATTCTCAAGATCAGGATTCCGCTCAACGCCGTCCAGCATACTCTGGATGTATATATTGGGGACATTGGCCTTCACAGCATTCTCGATGTATTTGAATCCAGCCTCAGCCTCTGCTGTTCTCTTCATCAGGCTGTAAAAGTCAGAAAACTTAACCTGCACACGATCTTCAGGTCCAAATGCGTCTGCCAAAGTAGTCGATGCCATTTTGAATTGTTCCTTTCTTTTATGTTTCATTTTCGTTAAACAACCTGAATGTTCTCTTCCTCGGTCATGATCTGATAGCCGATAGTGCTCCCGGATGAATCAAAATAAAACCTATGCGGATACTTGAGCAGATCACGGTACTTCTCCGCCAGTTCATCGCTCAGAGAGTCACAGTCTTCCTCGCCGAGTCCACAGATAAAGAAAGTACCAGCGATAACGTCCCAAACATGGCCGTTCTCATCTATCATGGCTCGATTCAGAGGAAGCCTTTTGATCTTGCCCTCCTCATTGCAGACCAGTGCGACAGGATCATCATAGGGATAAACCATCTGAATATAGCCGCCTACGATACTTTGGTAACTCTCCAAGCCCATCTCAATTTCGTCAATCCTCGCAAACTTGCCAGGCTCGACAAGGACGACTTTCATCTTTTCTGACATGTTTCTCCTTTCTTGAATATCACTTGAAATCTTTCCACATCATACTGGCTTGTACACCAGTGTTGTCTTGATACTTGCCGTGATAACTGAGAGACCGATCAATAGTCTCATTGACAGCTCTCTCAATCGGCTGAAAATACACCTGGCCGATTTCCATGCCGGGGTAGACAATGGTCGGATGGACGACTGTGATCTCCAGAGTCCAGAAACCACGAAATCCATCATCCCCATAGCCGGCTGTAATGTGGACGCTAATTCCAAGACGCCCTACTGAACTTCGACCGTCAATACCGGGGAAGAGATCGTAGGTCTCAGTAAATTCGGCCGTTCTCCCTAAATATAAGATTCCGGGATACAGCACCAGGCCCTCTTCCGGAATGCTCAGAGCCAGCGTCGGATTGTTCTTCTTTGGGTCTAAGGGGAAATGGGCAGGATCATAGATCAGGATTTCATTCGCTAACCGAATGTTGTAGCTGTTTGGATTCAGTTGACTCTCGTTGAAGGGCTCAAATATGATGTTTCCCTTCGCCATCTCTTCTTTGATACGCGGGCCAGACAGCATAGGTTACGTTCCTTTCTTTTTCATCATTGGTCTCGCCATTTTGATTAGACAGCTATCACAGGAGTAACGTCTCTCCTGTGCATCTTTTAGAGCTCGAATTTTGTAGACTTTAGATGTGACACGTCCGCCGCAAATCGGACAGATGAAGTAAGTCTCCTTATCCGGATTGACTTCATCTACCTTGTTTCGGAAGGCAATAACTTTATCTGGGAGCCTCTTGTACAGGTCAAATCCGATGATGGTGAAGAAATTTTCAAGCTCTTGCATCAGACCGGTCTTCTGAATATAATAGGCACCCTCATCCCCAGTCAGATTGGCGATCAGTTGTCGCCTATACTCGAGAACTCCATTTAGGATTACTGCGGAGACTAAATTGTGTAAGGCTTCTTTTTCTGTTACAGCGCGTGAGCAATCTGGGTATTCAAGACTCATTTCATCCATTATCTTCGAGCTCCTTTAACTCATCGAGTTTGTTGTAGTAAGCCTTGTGACGTTCATACCAATTCTTGTCATTTACCGCCGGGACATAGACTTGAGTGCCGCAGACTTTGCATTTCGCTCTCGTCTCCAAAAACTTGAAGGAGACCTCATGAACAGAAGTCTCCTCCATAGACGATTCGATTCTATATGGCACTCGCTCGCAGCATTTAGTGCAGAATACTTTTGGCCGGAGTTCCATTACCAGTCCTCCAGAACAACATTTGACGAATGTACCAGGTAGTTGATTCCGTCAATTTTGATCTGGAGCTGGTCACCATCCTCATAGTCCTTCCAGCTTTCGACGGTACCTTCAATGATGTCACCAGACGGGAGCCGGATGATGGCATAGTCATACTGGTAGTTGTCGAAGACCTGACGGTTGCAACCACTCAGTACGAATATCACCAGGATGCCAAGGATGAGCATGGTGATGACGAAGCTGAGAATACGGGTAAGATCGTGTCTGATTTTCATGAGAAAGACCTCCTAAAAATGATAATTCCGAAGTGCTCGGATTGCTGACTTGTATAACTCTTCAGCTTTTATTTGCTCTTGGAAGAGCTGAAGCTTTACCTGAGTGAGTTCCGGTGTTTCCCATTGAAAAAATTCCGTGCCGCAGTATTCACACTGGAATCCTTTTAAGGGAGCTCCACAGTTCGGGCATGTAAAAGGAGTGAGATTCATGGCAGAATATCACCGCCGCATCCCTTCGTAGATCTGCTTGATGACCAGGGCGTCGTAGAGAGCATTGTGCTGAATGCCCTGAGGAAGAGTGCCTTCAAGATGCTGGACCATATGCTCACGATCCATATCAAAGGCAGACTTCATATAGGTCGTATCGGGATACCAATACAACTTTCCATTTTGAATTGTATCAGGATGCTTTCCATCATAAGGCTTTCTGGCACAGATGTCTTGGCAAATATCATAAGCACAGGGATTGACTACGGGCGGCAGATGCAAGGCTCCACCAAACAGATTGGCGAAGAGGACCATGTCATAGTGGCAGACATCGCCGATAAGCTGGATACGACCGTCTTCTGAGTTATCTGCCTGATCCAGGAGCCACTCTTCCAGAATATTACGAATGAACTCACTCTCACCGATCACATAGGTTTCCTTCTCAACGATGCTGACACGATTGGCGAACTTGGTGTTCATGTGATCCAGACGGAGGTTTGCGATGACATTCTCGAAGATCCAGTCGTTGCAGAGTCTTTCATTGAAGTCGGTGAACTCTGCATAAAAGACCTCGTCCTTCTCCGTCACAAGGGCGAGACTGATGAGGGTGGTGTTCGGGACCAGGCCGGTAAACTCGCTGTCAAAATATACGTTCATTTCAGAATCCTACCTTTCACTTCATATTTCTCATTTTTGGCTTTCTTTTCTTCCTCTGAGAGCTTGCTATAAAGCTCCTCTCTGAAATCGAGGGTTCTCTTAAATTCAGACCAATCTTTCAAGGGCCTCTTCTCCGCATCCCAGCAGAACCAACAATCGGCGGTGTTCCATTTATGGGTTGAGCAATAACCACAGGTTCCATCGTCATAAGGCTCCCAATACTTGCAGCCTATACAACGGCATTCAGCACAGGGAGCCTTATCAAATCTATGAGCGAATCGCCAATATGTTTTGAAATCGTTGATTCTGGCTTTGATCCAATCCAGGAACACCGAGATGACTACGGCGACACAGAGGCCAGCGGACATGAGTCCGAAATAAAAGAATGCTTCCAGGATGGAGTCTTTCATGATGCTGTGGCATCCTTTCTCATTTTATAAAGCTCTTCAGCAAAGTCATTGGCTAAAAGCCCGTAGCCATTCAACCGACAGTATCGGATAACATCATCAATTGTGATAGCTCCAATCCAATATAGCTTACCGAGGATTTCCTTTATTGATTTGAAGCCGAGATTCCGGACCTTTCGAAGAGATCCATCTTCGCATTTGTTGAGCAGGTCACGGAGAGTAGCAATGTCTGCGCGATACAGACAGTTTCGACTACGAACCGTTAAATCAGGAAAGAACGTTTCGATTGGTTCTAAGTAAGGGTCCTTTTTGGGTTCCTCAATCGGCTGAAGTTTCATTGCTTCAAGTTCTGCTCTTTCTTGAAGGAGCCTTCTTTTAGCTTGGGAGATTCGATCGCTCTCTTCATCAATTTGCTTGCTACCCTCTAATCCATCCAGGATCAGTCGAGCTCTGGACGGGTGACGAAGCTTACGAATTGCTTTGTGGGTAACTTGTACGACTCGTTCTTTTGTTCTCCCAACTTTCTCTCCAGCAGCAGTAAGGGTCAGCCCATCTCGATAAACGAGCAAAGTCCACTCTCTTTCACGCTCGTTTAAAGTATCAAATGCAGCCTCTAATCCCTTCATGTGATCCTCATCCATGATGAAACTGACTGGCTCCAGAAAAATATCATCCAAGAGATTATAGGGGCATACAGCTAAATACCCGGCTTGAATTCTTCTGGGTCTTGTCTCAATGCTCTTTTCATAGGAGCAGCGCAGCCGGCAGTTGAAATACTTCGGATACTCAGTCCATACTTCACCAAGGACATCAGCATCGTCATCTTCGCAACGCCCACAGAGAAAGTCCATTGTGACACCAAAGTAGTCAGCAAGGGCCATTAAAATATCAGCCGAGGGAGGATAAGTATGATGCAGGACCTTGTTTAACGTAGACTTTCCGATTCCGGTATCACCAGCCACCTGCTCATAGGTCTTACCTGTTGCGATGATGAGCGCATTGAGAATATCAGGTTCCCATTTTCTTTCGACCATCAGTTACCTCCTTTAAAATTATGAATGGCCCCTGCGATCGCACAGAGGCCCATTCCGATTGCCGACGCTATAAACTCCAGAGAATTACAGTTTGCAGTGAACAGACAGGCCATGCCAGCCCCAAAGAATATACAGAATCCGATATACTCCATCCTATACGCCAAGCCTCCTGGAATACAAAGTCATATTGGCCGTTCCAAAGGGATGGTAAATGAAGCTCGGGGATGTCGCGGCAAATACTTCCATGATGTCAAATTCGCTTTCTTTCGCTTCCCCATTCAATCCCTTGTAGGTCATATCCTCATTGTACATACAGAGAGGCATCCAGAATCCTCCAGACCGCCAGAGAATGTTATGCATCTCCTCTCCATCAAGACAAGTGTCTCGCATGACAATGTACCCGAGTCCATTTCTGAGAGTCACTGTCATGCCTGTCTTCAAATCACCAAGCGTCATATAAATTCATCCTTTCTTCTATCTGGCGTCGGCATTATTCCATCTTTTGCCGAAGTAGCGCCTTGCTTCCGCATAGACTTCATGAGTGATTTCTTTAGCATGAAGAGCCTTCAAGAAAACCTCAAAAGGCTCCAGGCTGCATTTAAAGGAATACTGGTTGTACTGCTTTTCGAATTCTTTATACATGGCCTCGAATTTCTTCATGTGGATTCTCCTTTCAGAACATGGTAGATTCCTCTCCCAACGTCCATAAGAACAATTACCGGCCAGACAAAGGCAACGATCAGAAGGAGCGCTGTTATTAAAAGAACGACTAAGACTGTCCAAACGGGATCGTCTTCCATCGCCATCTTTGCTTTGTCGCCAAATGCTTTCATTTCCTCTTGACAGCCAATGCAGCAAGAATAGATGCTGTAGATCACGCCAAGGACCCAAATCAAGGGGACGAGCCAATTAATCATCCCTACTTCTCCTCCTGTTCGTAGCTAATCATAATTGTCATAGGAGCATACATCTCCATCGTATCAGGGCTGAGGATCTTGATCTTGAGTTCGTAACCCTCGCGATATCTGAGGAATGCCATTCTCTCAAGGGCATCAACATCCCAGGACATTCCGAGCTGATCGAGAAGTCTCTCTGGACTCAGATACTTCCGGACACGAAGAAGATCGTTCAAATAATTAGCTGTGACTTTGAGAAATACCTCAT
>JAEEGL017050200.1_pt1 | contig 11749 bp, 8 predicted proteins | sample 9134231 | NCBI WGS metagenome assembly JAEEGL01 (sample SAMN16246548, study PRJNA631951) | gut metagenome | biome: gut microbiome; feature: rumen; material: fiber-attached | host: Bos | place: Iran: Karaj | collected 2018-10
GGCTTGTAATACTTCTTCCATGTGTCCTTCCATGTGTCATCCGATACCGTGCGGTAGTCAATCTGCAGGGTCCCGAATTCCGGATGGTCCGAATGCAGCTGCTCCAGACGGTGGTGAAGGCCGGCAATCGCATTTTTCCCATTGCCGTCGTCCTCAAACCAGCCATGTACCTGCACGTCTTCAGGCATTGACTCAATCAGCTTCGGGTCAATGATTTCCCATATGCCATGCGGCTTTCCGGGATCCGGAATATCTGCCCTGTCCTCGATCATCGTACCGGCAGAACCGAGTTCAATCAGCTCAAACGATACATTTTCCGCGCCTTCAGTCGTCGTGTGTACAACCAGTTCAATCCAGTCCATGGAAAATCATCTCCGTTTCGGTTTGCTGCAGATTATTTCGTGAAAAATCCCTGAATTCCGCGCAGCAGCTGATACTCCCGCACATCCCGGTTTGTTGTATACATATACCGGGAGACCACTGTCCCGGTCCGCCAATACAGGCAGAGGAACGGACAGTCTTCATAGAAGAGCGCCTGGATTTCCATCAGTTTCTGCCGGAATCCTTCCTGTGTCACCTGGGTCCGGAGGGATTTGCAGAGATTGTCCATTTTCTCGCTCTTATAGCGGAAATAGTTCCCGGTATTTCCCTTCATCAGAATAAACCCGGGATCCGGACACACATCCATTGCGTAGGAAACCAGAGCCAGGTCGTATGAACCCGCTTTCAGCTTTGCCTCGAGGTTTGGCAGAGTCATGGCATCAATCCTGCACTCAATTCCGATTTCTGCAAGTGAGTCTGATATGATGTTCACTGCCACGGCCCGGACATCGTTATCCGGTTCCTCATAATAATACAGCCGCAGGCTCAGGTTAACCTGCTTGCCCTTGTTTCCGATCTTGTCCAGGATTCCGTTTTCATCGGTATCCTCCCACCCATCTTCCGCCAGCAGCTGTTTCGCCTTTTCAACATCCTTCTTCCAGGTGTTTTCATACCCGGAATTATACATCCACGTACCGGGAAAGAACGGAAAATCGGTTTCCCTGGCCATACCGGAATAAGCGGTGGCGATCAGCCTGCTTTTGTCAATCACGCTTCGGATTGCCTTACGCGCATTGACGGTCAGCTCATAGGAAGAATTGTTCATCAGCAGGCATTCCAGCTGGTTGGTCCTGTAATTCATGGATACCGCTGAAGTGCCGGTCTTGTACTGCGCACCCGCAATCGAACGTGTAAAGATCGCGTTGACCTGGCCGAATTCGTAGCTTTCGATCACTTTCCTGGCTGTTTCATGCAGCAGGAAATTGATCTCCTGGACCTGCGGACGCGTTTTCCACCATCCGTCATTCACTGCAATCCACATGCTTTCTCCCGGATGGAATTCCTGAATCCTGTACGGACCCGAACCGGGCGGATTGTCATCCCCGACATATGCCGCCGGCACCACAGGGAAAGTCATCGCATACAGGAGACCGAAATACGGCCTTGAGGTTTTCACCGTCACCGTATAGTCATCCTTGGCAGAGATTCCGGAGATAAAGTATTTCAGGTTGCTGTAAAACCCATGGTCCGTAATGTTTTCATCGTTCGCCTTATCCAGGATGTACTGGGCTGAAGCCACCACGTCCGCCGCGGTCATCGGCGTGCCGTCCGTAAAGGAAACATCCCTGCGCAGATGGAAAGTCCAGTACTTGCCGCCGGAGGATTCCTCCCACCGCTCAGCCAGATAGGGCTGCGGCATATAGTTTTCATCAATCTGTACCAGGCTCTCATATACCAGATCATATATGGAAAGCATATCCCGTTCCACCGGTTCAAACGGCCGAATCGTGTTGGTCCTGACACTCTGGATTCCGAATGAAATTGACTTTCCGACCTGGGTCGCTCTTGCTGTCCCGATTCCTTCAAACAGTACCAGGATTGCTGTCAGGATGATCAGCCGCCGGAGAATAGTGTTTCTTCTGGTAAATCCCATAATCTCTCGTCACCTTTTCGGCATATTTTTTTGTCGGGCCGTCCGGAAGGTTCTGCAGTGGAATGGTAATGCCGTCCGGACTTACTGACCTGTTGGAAAGCCAGGTCTGAACCTGTCCCTGTCCTGCATGGTATGCACTGACCACACATACCGGATCTCCCCGGAACAACCTGGAAAGATAATTCAGGTACCAGCACCCGAAGCGGATATTCGTATCCGGATCTGTCATCATTTCGAACGCATATCCCGGGATTTTCAGTTTCCCGGCAATCCACTCAGCGGTATCCGGCATCAGCTGCATCAGACCGCTGGCGCCAACTTTTGACGTTGCCTTCCTGTCGAAAGAACTTTCATTCAGCACTACCGAGGTTACAAACGCAGGATTCAGATTGTACTGCGCCGCATATTTATCGATGATCGGCCTGTAATCCCTGACAATGGGGTATGCCGCATCAATTGCCCGCTGTTCTTTCAGGTGTTTTTCTTCCTGCTGTTTCAGGTAACCGGACATCAGGCTGAATGCCGTAATGCTGATCAGCAGGAGACTGCCCAGGGCAATCAGCACATTCCGGATCCATACCGGCATCCTCCAGGCTGCTTTCCGTGCGGATGGCTTCCTTTTTGCCGCTTCAGGTCTTTTCATCACTTCGAAAGCCGGGACGTTCCTATTCTGCACTGACGGAGCGGCAGTCTGTGGATGCGGGGCAGGGAATCCGTATTTCTCTCCATCCAGAAGCTGATCAACCACTGCCAGCGTCTGTCGGACTGTTCCCGAATTGTCGATCACATGGTCCGCCCGTGATGCTTTTTCGTCTGAAGACATGACCGACCGGATCCGGGCCATTGCCTCTTCTTCTGTAAATCCGTCCCGGGCAATCAGCCTGTCCAGCTGAACGCGAAGCGGCAGCCAGACACTCCAAACCGAACTGCACAGCCGGTCATAGCCTTTTTCAAACAGAAGCGGCATGTCCAGAAAGCACATTCCGGCTCCGGACGATTCATAGTATGAAAGCCGCTGTTTTGTCAGTTCCATCAGGTGGGGTGCCATGATCGCATCCAGCGCATTTCTTGCATTTTCGTCCCGAAAAACAAGCTGTCCGAGCGCCCTGCGGTTCAGATTTCCGTTGTCATTGATATACCTTACCCCGAAGGTTTCACGAATTTCCGCAAGAACCGGGCTTCCTGGTTCCGTCAGTTCTCTGGACAGCTGATCCCCGTCGATCACCGGATACCCCCGTTCCGTCAGGTAGCGGCTGATCATTGATTTTCCGCAGGCAATACTGCCCGTAAGCCCGATAATTCTCACGAAATCACCTGTTTCCTGTTATAAAACGACCCGGCATATCAATGTGCCGGGTCGATAAAAGAACATTACAGTTTAACGGAAAGCAGCTTCTTTTTCAGTTCAGCTTCCATGCTGTAGAGCGTTTTCTCCGCTTCAATCCGCTTTGCCCGGCCCTGGGACTGGATATCCATCACATCGTTGATCGTATCAATCAGATCCTGATTCGTTTTGATGAGCGTTTCGATGTCAATAATCCCGCGTTCCGCTTCCCGCGCTGTCGCAACGGTACCGATCTTCAGGGCTTCCGCATTCTTCCTGAGCAGTTCATTGGTCATATTGGTAACTGCTGTCTGTGCCTGCAGCGCCTGCTGGGAATGATGCATTCCCAGTGCAAGTACCATCTGGCTCTTCCACAGCGGAAGGGTGTTGGACAGTGTGGACTGGATTCTTTCAACCAGGAGGCTGTCATTATTCTGAAGCAGCCGGATCTGCGGCGCCATCTGGATTGAAACCTGCCGTGTCAGCTTGAGATCGTAAAGTTTCTTCTCAAAACGGTCGCACTGAGCTGCCAGGTCATTGGCCTTCTGGGCATCCATGGCATCCTGGCTCTGTTCGGCTTTTTCACGCAGTTCCTTCAGTTCCGTATTCCGGACCTGTTCCAGTTTCTTGTCACCGGCAATAATGTACAGGGTCAGCTGATGGAAATAATCGCTGTTCTGGTCATACAGCCGGTCAAACATCGCCACATCCTTCAGCAGCTGTGTCTGGTACGCTTCGAGGGAACCGGCAATGTTTTCCACGTTGGAAGATACTTTGCTGTAACGGGCTTTCATCCGTTCAATCTTGTCCTCTCCCTTTGCGAAAAGACGTGCCAGGCCTTTCTTATCCTCGGTATCCCGTTCAAAACCCTTCAGTTCAGATACCAGGTTCACCAGCATATTGCCGACTTCACCGGTATCCTGGGTTTTGACCGCGTCCAGCGCTGTCTGTGAAAAATCGGCAATCCGCTTCTGGGCATCCGCGCCAAAGAGAAGTACATGGTCCGGATTGGTCACATCCACTTTCTGGATAAAATCATCGATTGCCTTCTTTTCGGCTTCTGTCAGCTGGCTCTCATCCAGGCGCGGAAGCGCTTCAGGCTCCTGTGCCGCAGTTGTCTGCTGGATGCTTTCCGCCGTTTCAGAAGCAGCATCCGGTTCCGGCGCGGCGGGAGCGGGGGCGAGTTGGAGAATCGGTCCTTCTGACATGTTGGTTTCCTCCTTAATCAATTGTTCGTTTCATACCGTGCGGAAGCGGAAGAATTGTATTTTCCGTCTTCTGTCGGGAAATCCATCACCGGTGCCGAGGAAGCCCGCATCTGCGCTTCAGCGGCAGTTCTTGCATTCATTGTTATCCCTTTTTCGCCGGTAATTTCATTTTCTGTATAACCATCCCGCTTGAGCATCTGTTCCATGACGTCAATGTCCGTTGAGATGTCCAGCATGTTTTCCCTGTGCAGATTGTCAATCTGCTTCTGGCAGGCTGTCAGAACCATATTCATACCGCGGACAGCCGTATCGCGGGCCTGGGTCATTTCCGAGAAAGATACGCCCCGTTCCTGCATCGTCCTGTAGTTTGCAAGCATCTTCAGAGTCGTCGGAAGGTAATAATTCATAAACTTGCGTACCTGGGGCGCTTTGGCGGGTGATTCATAAACCGTCATGAAAATCTTCTGGCACTTTTCAGCCAGCGTATTCATCTGGGCGGAAAGCGTTTCATCCGGAATCAGTGCATTTTCCGAACGAATTGTTTTCAGCATTTCCATGCCCTTTGTAATCACCTGATCCGCGGTTTCATCGCCGGTCAGAGGAATCTGGCGGGCAATCTCCTGCTTCCGGACTTCCTCGGCCTTTTTCTTTTCTTCTTCCTCGCGCTTCTGCCGTTCCACATCCCGCTTATTATGGGTTGTTGTGTCCAGTTTGCTTCCCATGATACTGGAAATCAGTCCAACCCCCGCGCCAATCAGAATACCCAGCACGATTCCGGAAGGTCCGCCGTTGGAGAGCAGCCATATTGCGCCCAATGTAATCAGGAATCCGGCACCGCCGCTTTTCCCGTTGTAGTTCTTGTTCTTCCTGCTCACTCTGAATTAACACCTCGTTATCGTAATCAAGTTATTATATCATAAAATATCTGTTATGAAAAGGGAAAAGGCACCTGCCGGTTTTTTATTTCAGCAAATCCTGATCATCTTTCTGCCAGAGATCATACGGTTCATGCTGCAATGCGTGCAGGATCCTTTCCGGCGCATCCGGTATCCTTTTTTTCAGTTCCCGGAGGAGCTGGTCCATTTCCGCACGCGCTGTTTTCCCATCCGCCGGGCACGGAGACTTTACAACCGGAAGAGACAGGATATGATCCATATGCTTTACATGTTTTTCCGGAAGATATACCAGCGGACGAATGACCGTAATTCCCGTTCTGCTCAGCTTTGTCTTCGGATGAAAGGTATGGAACCTGCCTTCCTGGAAAAGGGACATGAACAGGGTATCTATTACATCCTCCCGGTGATGGCCGAGTGCAAGTTTGCCGCATCCCAGTTCCACGCAGGTATTGGAAAGAACGGCACGGCGCATCTTGGAGCACAGCGAACAGGGATTCTTTTCCTTCCTGTAATCAAAAATAATCCGTCCGATATCCGTTTTCCGTATCTCATACGGGATTTCCAGCTGCCCGCACAATTCACGGATGCCTCCCAGGTCAAACGGTTCCAGCCCCATATCCACCGTAACCGCAACAAGAGAAAATTCCTTATGGGTAAATTTCCTGTACAGTGACAGAGCGTGCAGCAGCAGGAGCGAATCCTTCCCCCCGGAAACACCGACCGCAATCCTGTCCCCGGGATCAATCAGACCGAAATCCGTGTCTGCTTTCCGGATACATCCCAGTGTTTTCTTCATGCCTGATTACTCCTCGGATATGCGAACGCTGTCTGTCTGTGAATGGCAGATATGAACATGCTTCCATCTTTTTGAAAGCACTGCCGCTGCCTTTTCCGCCTCTGTTCCGGATGAGAACACGCCAAACACAGCGCTTCCGCTTCCGGTCATTGAGGCAAGGCGGGCTCCGGAAGCCAGCAGGGAATGAACCGCCTCGCCGATTTCCGGGCAGCGGGATGAAGATACCGGTTCCAGCACATTCCCGATACTCTCAGACAGCTGCATCAGGTTTCCGCACTCGAGCGCATGCAGTGCGGATTCCGTATCCGGATGCCGGACACAATCCGGATTCCATGATTCGAATATTTCCCGGGTACTCAGTCCCCTGCATGGCTGGAAAATCAGCATCCAGTAATTGTTCCTGCATGGACGAGGCTCAATCAGTTCGCCGATTCCCCGGACACGTGCCAGCCCGCCGCGGATCATAAACGGGACATCCGCGCCGAGTCTGAGCCCGGTTTTTTCCAGTTCATCTCCTGTCAGTCCAAGGTTCCAAAGCCGGTTCAGTCCGCAAAGAACCGCCGCCGCATCCGCGCTTCCGCCTCCCAGCCCGGCTCCCATCGGGATCCGCTTATGCACGTGAATACGGACTCCTCCTGAATAGCCGGCTGATTCCTTCAGTTCCAGCGCCGCCCGCATGGCCAGGTTGGTTTTGTCCGCCCTGGAACGGGGATATCCGTCCGTCGTAATTTCCATATTGTCCGCAGGTGTCAGCACAATTTCATCCGCAAGGGAAACCGGCTGCATGATCATATCCATCAGATGGTACCCATCTTCCCGGATCCCGATAATATCCAGGGACCAGTTGATCTTTGCAAACGCTTCCAGGCGCATCAGCCATCCCTCCTGTCAGGCCGGAATATGCAATTATCATACTGCCTGCCGGTATAATTGACAAGATTGTTTTCATGTTGCAAAGCGAATGGAAGCAGTGTAAACTGATATCTGATCAGAACAGAAAGGAGGCGGACAGTATTGATCCAGCAGACAAAGCCGGTCCTGATCAACCTGCTTGCCACCGCAAGATATGATCATACACCGGATTATCCGATCCAGTTTATGACCCGCGGGAACCTGTCTTTCTCCGGGGACGGTGAAGCCGTTATTGAATATACTGAATCGCTCCAGGATGAAGACACCGGGGAAAGCATGAACGCACACGTTTCCCTTCTGATGAAAAACGGCCGTGTGACCATGACCCGTCACGGGGATATTTCCAATACGATGGTCTTTATTCCGAAGCAGCGTTTTGAAGGTGTTTACCAGACCCCGTACGGTGAGATGAATATGGGCGTTTATGCCCGCGATGTTGATTGCCGGATCGGTCCGGACAGCGGATCCATCCACCTGAAATATCAGCTGGACCTGCAGGGCGCCTACGCATCCACCAATGAGCTTCATCTCGAATACACCGCAGAGCAGAAAGGGAACATTCAATGAACATTACCATCCTCGGTTCCGGTACATGGGGACTTGCGCTGGCCCGTGTTCTCTGCCTGAACGGACATCACGTCACTGTCTGGAGCAAATTTGATGAAGAGGCAGAAGCCCTCTCCCGGACGCGCAAATCCCCGAATCTTCCGGAAATGGTGATCCCGGAAAGCATCATCATTACATCTGACTGCCGCACGGTTCTGAACGGCGCTGATTATATCATTGTGGCCGTTCCGTCCGTTTACATCCGTGAAACCATCCATTCCTTCCTTCCGTTTGTTCAGGATGATCCCATATGGATCAACGCCTCCAAAGGAATTGAAAAAGATACCTCCATGATCCTGACTGATGTCATTCGTGAGGAACTGGAAAGGGGCGGATTCCCGAATGCCCGGATTACCGCAATCAGCGGCCCGACCCATGCTGAAGAAGTTGCAACCGACCTGCCGACACTGATCGTTGCAGCCGGCCCGGATGATAGTGCAAAATGTGTCCAGGGGCTTTTTGAGGGCACCTGTATCCGGCCGTATACCAATCCGGATCTCCGCGGTGTCCAGATCTGCGGAGCACTCAAAAATGTGGAAGCGCTCGCCGTCGGTATTGCAAAGGGGCTCGGTTACGGAGACAATACACGTGCCGCCATGATCACGCGCGGTATGGAGGAAATCCGGCGGCTCGGTCTGGCAATGGGCTGCCAGGAGCGCACTTTTTTCGGTCTGGCCGGTATCGGTGACCTGATCGTAACCGCCACCAGCGATCATTCCCGCAACAACCGGTGCGGTATCCTTCTGGGCCAGGGGGTTCCGGTTCAGGAAGCTGTCCGCAGGATCGGAATGGTCGTGGAAGGGCTGAACGCACTTCCTGCCGCAGTTTCTCTCTGCAGGCAGTACCATATGGAAATGCCTCTGATTGAGGGGGTGCGGAAAATTGTGGAGGATCATGCGGATCCTGCTGAAATCGTCCGCGACCTGATGAACCGAAGCCTGAAAAATGAAATCTGAACCATCCGGGAGGGCTGCCACCATGACCCGACTGATCAACGACGGCTGGGAATTCCTTAAGCTTCCGAACGGAAGCAGTATTACAGATGCAAAAAGCAGCAGCGGATGGGTTCCTGTCGACCTTCCGCATGACTGGCTGATCTGGCAGGCTGACAACCTGTATGAATCCGCTGACGCATGGTACCGCCGGAGTATCCGGATGGATGCCGATCTTCCTCCTGTATGCCTGATTCATTTTGACGGCGTATATATGGACTGTGATATTCTTCTCAACGATGAGGTGATCGATTCCCATGCCTACGGATATACCGCCTTTACCACAGACCTGAGCAGCCACCTTCATCCCGGGATGAATGAGGTGATGGTTCATATCCGCCATCAATCCCCGAATTCCAGATGGTATTCCGGAAGCGGCATTTTCCGGGATGTCACCCTTCTGTTTCTTCCGGAATCCCATATCGTTCCGGACAGTTTCTATATCGTCGAAAGCAAAGACGACGAAACATGGAATATTGCGGTAACCGCTGAAACCGCAGGCGGCAGCGATATTCCATTTCAGTTTGATCTCCTGGACCGCGAATTGAATACGGCCGCAACCGTATGCGGCCGTTCATCCGGTTCGTCCGTTTCCGCAGTCCTCCATCTTCCGGATGCACACCTCTGGTCTGTATCCTCTCCATATCTTTATACGCTGCGCTGGCAGTACGGAGAACAGACCGGAGTCCGTAAAATCGGAATTCGTTTGATCCGCATGGATCCGGATTCCGGGCTTTACATCAACAATGAATCCGTCAAACTGAAAGGCGTCTGCCTTCACCATGACCTTGGCGCCCTGGGCGCTGCCTTCCATGAAAAAGCCGCCCGCCGCCAACTGAAACTGATGCAGGGAATGGGTGTCAACGCACTTCGAACCAGCCACAATCCGCCTGCTGAAAAAATGCTGGATCTCTGCGATGAGCTTGGCATTCTTGTGGTTGATGAAGCCTTTGATATGTGGGAGCGTTCCAAGACAGAATTTGATTACGCCCGTTTTTTCCCGACCTGGGAGGAGCGTGATGTGGCTTCCTGGATCCGCAGGGACCGCTGCCACCCCAGTGTGATCATGTGGTCCATCGGAAATGAAATCTACGATGTTTATGCTGATATCCGCGGCGCCGAAGTCACAAAGATGCTCAAGGAGCAGGTTGAGTTTCATGATCCCGCCCGCCATGCTGCCGTTACCTTCGGCTGCAACTATATGCCGTGGGAAGGCGGGCAGCGCTGTGCCGATATTTTAAAAACTGCCGGATACAATTACGGTGAAAACCTTTATGCGGCTCACCACCGGCAGCATCCGGACTGGGTCATATACGGAAGCGAGACCGGCAGTGTCCTGTCCAGCCGAGGCGTTTACCATTTTCCGATCGAGAAGCCGATCATGAGCGAAGCCGACCTGCAATGCTCCGCGCTTGGAAACAGCAATACGAGCTGGGGAGCTTCCGACCTGCGGCATATGATTGTCGATGATCTCAACTGTCCGTACAGTATGGGCCAGTTCATCTGGAGCGGAATCGACTACATCGGTGAACCCACCCCTTACCATACCCGGTCCTGTTATTTCGGGCAGGCAGATACCGCCGGTTTCCCCAAAGATCCCTATTACCTGTTCCGGAGTATCTGGGGAAACGATCCTGTTCTGCATATCGGAGTCACCTGGGACTGGAATCCCGGACAGCAGATTGATATTCCGGTCATGACCAACTGTGCCTCTGCCGAGCTGTTTCTGAACGGGGAGTCTCTCGGGCGGAAGACCGTTGATCTTTCCGACGGGGATCAATGCCTCCCTGTATGGAAAACCGCTTATATCCCCGGTGTACTGAAAGCAGTCGGATATGATGCTGACGGGCATGAAATCATGACGGATATCCGGATTACGCCGAACAACACCGATCACTTCATCCTTACAGCAGAAGACAGTGCGCTTATGTCCGACGGACATGACATCACATTTGTTGATGTCACCGCTGCGGACCATGCCGGAAATCCGGTCTGGAATGCCCGCGACCATATCCATATCACCGTATCCGGCGGCGGATGCCTTCTCGGAACGGACAACGGGGACTCGACCGATACCGACGGATATAAATCCTGCAGCCGCCACCTTTTCAACGGAAAGCTGCTGCTGATTATCGGTTCCACCGGAAGCACAGATGATGTTATTATCCGTACGGAATCTCCGGGCCTTCCTGATTCCGAACTGATCATTCCTGTGATCAAAGCCCCGCAGAAACCCGGAACCAGCCGGATTCAGCGAATCCCGGACCTGGCCGGCAGAAAAACCGTTCCGGTCCGCAAGATCGAAATTGAACCACTGGGCAGCGTACTCCTGAACAAAAGCCATCCTGAATGCCGCTTCCGTTTCCGCATTCTGCCTGAACACGCCGACTGCCGGGAAATCACATGGCAGGTCACAAATGCTTCCGGCATTGAAACCCCATATGCTGCCCTGTCCGTAATGAACGGCAATGAAGTCTGCGTCCGGGTCTCCGGCGACGGGAATTTTTACCTTCGGGCTGTAACCGGTGAACAGGAAGGCCATCCGGATTTTATCAGCCAGATCGAGTTTTCCGCCGAAGGAATCGGTTCTCCCGCGCTGGATCCGTATGCTTTTGTTTCAGCTGGCCTTTATGATCTCCATTCCGGAAATATCGGAACCGGCAATGAAAAAGGCGTCGCCTTTGACCGGGAAGGGGAGAGCATGATCGGTTTTTCCTTCCTCGATTTCGGAAAAGCCGGATCTGACACCCTGGTCATGCCCATTTTTGCCCTGGACGGGAATGCTTATGACATCGAACTTTTTGACGGTGATCCCGGAAAAGGCGGTCAGCTGATCCAGGTTCTCCGGTATCAGAAACCATCCATCTGGAATGTTTACCAGGAAGAAACATTCCATCTGAACCGCCGCCTCTCCGGAATCTGCTCCCTGTGCTTCCGGATGCACCAGAAGGTTCATCTCCGCGGTTTCCGTTTTGAAAAGCAGAGCCGTGCTTTTATCTCCCATTCAGCTGCAGAAGCAGACCGCATTTACGGTGATTCA